>Ga0136640_10000122_pt1 | contig 26749 bp, 23 predicted proteins | sample AntDrymUQ8642106_2_FD_105498 | JGI IMG/M metagenome (GOLD analysis project Ga0136640, IMG submission 105498) | Polar desert sand microbial communities from Dry Valleys, Antarctica - metaG UQ864 (21.06) | ecosystem: Environmental > Terrestrial > Soil > Desert | place: Antarctica: Dry Valley...
GAGAGGAGTGCCGGTGAGCTTCTCCGAGTACTTGTCGTACTACGGCGCCGACGTGGTCCAGCAGTTCGGTGGGCATCTCGGTGTCGTGGTGCTGGCGACACTGTTGGGAAGCATCGTGGGGATTTCCACGGGGATCGCGGTGTACCGGGTGCCCCGTGCGAGCGCGTTGGCGATCAAGGTGAGTGGCATCGTGCTCACGATCCCCTCGCTCGCTCTGTACGTCTTGCTGCTCGGCCTGCTCGGGCTCGGGTGGCCGCCCGTGTTGACGGCACTAACGCTGTACTCACTCCTGCCGATAGTGCAGAACACCATCGTCGGCCTGTGCGGGGTCGACGCCGCAACTGTCGAGGCCGCCAAAGCGATCGGCATGAGTCGGCGCCGGTGTCTGATCAGGGTGGAGCTCCCGATGGCCTGGCCGATCATCCTCACCGGGGTTCGCGTCAGCGCCCTGTTGCTGGTGAGCACGGCAGCGATCGGGGCCATCGTCAACGGTCCGGGGCTCGGAGAGGCGATCTACACCGGGCTCAACCAGATCGGCACGCCCACAGCGCTCTATTCGGCGCTATCGGGCATCGTGGGCATCGTCATTGTCGGCGTGCTCCTGAACTTCGTCTTTATCGCCCTCGCCAGATTGACGGTTTCAGGAGGCCTTCGTGACTGACACCTTCATCCAGTTGGACAATCTGACCAAGACCTTCCCTGGAACCACCGAACCCGCCGTTGACGAGCTCAGCCTCGACGTGTGCGAAGGCGAGATCGTGATGCTCGTCGGACCATCGGGCTGCGGGAAGACCACGACGATGAAGATGATCAACCGACTCGTTGAGCCTACCTCCGGTCGCATCATCATCGGGGGCCAGGACGTGACCGATGCAAATCCCGACGAGTTGCGTCGCAGCATCGGCTACGTCATCCAACAAGGTGGACTGTTCCCGCACATGCGTGTCCGCGACAATGTCGCGGCCGTCCTGCAGCTGCTCAAGTGGTCGTCCACCAAGATCTCTCAACGAGTGGATGAGATGCTCGATCTCGTCGGCTTGGATCCTGCTGTGTATCGTGACCGCTACCCCAAGCAGCTTTCGGGGGGAGAGCGCCAACGCGTCGGCGTCGCCAGAGCCCTGGCCGCCGATCCACCGATCATGCTGTTGGATGAGCCGTTCGGGGCCGTGGATCCGATCGTTCGTGAGCGCCTGCAAGATGAGTTCCTGCGTCTTCAACGGGAGATCTGCAAGACGATCGTCTTCGTCACCCACGACCTCACTGAGGCCATCAAGATGGGCGACCGCATCGCGATCGTTCGCGACCACTCTGCTGTGGCGCAGTTCGACACCCCGGCGCGGATTCTCGCCAAACCCGCCAATGAGTTCGTACGCGACTTCCTCGGCGAGAACGCCGAGCTGCGCGCATTGTCACTGCTCGAGGTCACATCGGACATGCTGTCGACCTTGCCGAGCATCTCTGTAGAACCAGGCGAGGTCGATCCGGCGCGGGCGCAAGGTCCCGCCACTGTGGTTATCCAAGATGGCCGGCCGGTCGGCTGGGTCACCGCAGACGCCAGTGATCGAACCTTCCTGCCGGTGGAGCCGCTGGTACTCGGCCCTCGAACCCATCTGGCCGACGCCGTCGGCCAGATGGTCCGAGTCGGCGCGCCCGCGGCGATCCTCGTCGATGAGGCCGGCCAACTCGTGGGCTGTCTGGAGTTCTCTGCCGTGCCGCGTGCGGTGGTCCACGCGGCGGCGGGTTCTGCGCCGAAGTCTGACCGGGTCGACAAAAAGGTGGCAGATGCTGACCACCGCGCCTGACGCTCCGCTCGCCAGCTCCGAGTCGTCACAAATCCGAAGGCTTCCCCGTGAGGGCACCTTTCGGCTTCTCTTCACCACCCCGATAGTTCTGCTTGCAGGGGCAGTCGCGCTCTACCTGTGGGTTCAGACCCGCGAGCTGGACAGCGTCGAGCAGCGGATCCTCAACAGCACTCAGCTGGGGCTGGCCCTACGTCAACACCTGGTTCTTGTCGGCGCGTCGACTGCGGTTGTCCTCCTCATCGCGGTTCCCCTCGGAATCGTTCTGTCCCGCCCCTCGGTTCGCCGAATCGCCCCGATCGTCAACGCCCTGGTGGTGGGGGCACAATCCATCCCCAGTTTCGGACTGATCGTGCTCTTCGCGCTCACCTTGGGATTCGGCGCGCAGTACGCCATCTACGCGCTCATCATCAGCGCGTTGCTGCCCGTGCTCAGCAACACCGTCGCTGGTCTGGAGGAGATCGATCTCGAGCTGAAAGAGGCGGCATCGGGCATCGGGATGACTCGCGGGCAGGTGCTGCGCCGCGTCGAGCTGCCCTTGGCCGTGCCGGTCGTGCTGGCTGGTCTGCGCACCGCGATCGTCTGGAACGTGGGCACCGCCACGGTGGCCGCATTCGCCGGCGCCGGAGGTCTGGGAACGGTGATCACGGTCGGCCTCATCCAGAACCGCGATGTCGTCACGGTTGTCGGAGGGATGCTTACGGCGTTCCTCGCCATTCTCCTGGACCACTTCGCCCGGGTGGCTCAGGAGCTTCTGAAGCCGAAGGGACTCTGAACTACCCGATCTTTTCCACTAATTTTCCAGCGAAAGGAATGTCCATGAAGATTTCGAATGTGATGCGCAGCGCCGGTGTGATGGCCACGCTGGTGGCCTCGGCGGTGGCTCTCGCGGCATGCGGCGGCGGGGATGGCGCCGCCAAGGCTTCGGAGGATTCGGTCGCCTCGACCGTAGACCTCAACGGCGTCAAGATCTCCGTCGGTTCCAAGGAGTACCCCGAGCAACTGATCTTGGGCCAGATCACCGTGCAGGCGCTTGAGGGCGCGGGCGCGACAGTGACGGACAAGACTGGTCTCTCGGGCACCAATGTGGCCCGCGCGGCACTCGAGAAAGGCGAGATCGATGTGTACTGGGAGTACACCGGCACGGCGTGGACGACCTTCTTCAAGGAGACCAAAACCATCGACGACCCGCAGCAGTTCTTCGAAGCGGTGCGTGCGGCCGACGAGAAGAACGACATCTCCTGGTTTGCGCTTGCCCCGTTCAACAACACCTATGCGGTGGGAGCCACCGCAGAGGCCGCAGAGGCGACCGGTGTCACGTCAATTTCTGAGTACGCAGAACTCGCAGCGACCAACCCCGAAGACGCAATGCTCTGCGCGAGCTCGGAGTTCAGCACCCGCGACGACGGACTGCCGGGTCTGGAGAAGCTCTATGGCTTCGAGCTACCGCGTGAGTTCGTCTTCCCTGCCGAGCAGACCGTCGTGTATGAAGCCGCCTCCAAGGGGGAGTGCGACTTCTTGAACCTCGTCAGCACCGACTCGCGGATCGCGAAGGAAGGCATCGTCGTCCTCGACGACGACAAGTCGTTCTTCCCCATCTACAACCCCGCTGTCAACATGCGTAGCGACGTATACGCCGCTGACAAGGAGCAGTACGACAAGCTGTTCGGGGCGATCAGTGAGCTGCTGACCCAGGAGAAGATCTTGGAGCTCAACAGTGGCGTGGAGCTCGACGGTTTGCCCGCCGAGGTGGTTGCGAAGGACTTCCTTGAGGAAAGCGGCATCCTCTAACCCGTAGGTCAAAGTATTCGGGCCTCTCCGGCCAGCCCCTCAAGTCAAGGATGTGGCACGTGGCACTCATGACCGGCGGCGAGGTTCTTGTGCGCAGCCTCGCCGCCCACGGTATCGATGTCGTATTCGGGATCCCTGGCAACCACAACCTGTCCATCTACGAGCACCTGGCCAGCAGCAACATTCGTCACGTGTTGTCGCGGCATGAGCAGGGCTGCGGATACGCCGCGGATGGCTATGCCCGGTCGTCCGGAAGGCCGGGCGTCGCCCTGGTCACCGCCGGCCCCGCTGTGCTCAACACCCTTGCCGCGCTCGGACAGGCCTACTCCGACTCGATCCCCGTGCTGCTGGTCTCCCCAGGGATGCCGCTGAGGCACCCGTACCGCGGCAACGGCCACTTGCACGAGACGAAGGACCAGCACGCCGCGGTCGAGGCCGTTGTCGCGGCGAGCTATCGGGTCACCTCGGTAGCAGAGATCGGTAACGCCGTCTCCCAGGCCTTCGCCGATATGACGGCCGGTCGCCCCCGTCCGGTGCATATCGAAGTTCCGATCGACGTGCTCGACGAGTCCGCCCACACCCAGGTCGGGTGCCCGGTCGATCTGCCGGTGGTGACCGCGCCGGCCGACCAGCTCAACCGGGCCGCCGCCGCGCTCGCTGAGGCTTCACGCCCCGGGATCGTGGTCGGAGGCGGAGCGCGATCTGCGGCGACCGAAGTGCGTCTGCTCGCCGAGCGACTCGGGGCGACCGTGGTGACCACCACCAACGGAAAGGGGGTCCTCCCAGAGGATCACCCGCTCTCGCTGGGCGCCGGAGCGCACCTACCAGCCATCGCCGAGTGGGCCCGTACCCGGGACGTCATCATCGCTGTTGGCACCGATCTCGGCTCATCTGACTTGTGGAACGGCACCTGGCAGCTCGACGGAACGCTCGTGCGAATCGACATCGACCCTCGACAGATCGGTGTCAACGTGCGACCCGACATCGCCCTCGTCAGCGACGCGGCCCGGGCTCTGCGTTCGTTGCGGCAGCAGCTCGGTGAGGGCGGGGTCGGTCTGGTGGGCGGTGAAGCCGCCGCCTGGGCATCGCGTGTGGGCGACGAGGCGAGCGCGGAGGGCGCCCTCTGGCGGGATGAGATACAGGCCATCGCCGGCGTTCTGGAACGCGACGCGATCGTCGCCGGCGACTCCGCTGCCGTCTGCTACTACGGGATGCGGGCGAACCTGCCGCTGCATGCTCCGGGCGGATTCCTCTACCCTACTGGCTACGGAACCTTGGGATACGGGTTACCGGCAGCCATCGGCGCCAAGGTTGCCGCACCCGAGCGGCAGGTGGTGGCCGTCTTGGGAGACGGCGGGATCATGTACACCCTTCCGGAGCTCGCCTCGGCCGCGGCGGAGGGGCTGGCGATCCCGGTCATCGTCGTGGACAACGGCGGGTACGGACAGATCCGGCGCAACATGGAGCTTCGCGGTTACGCCCCACTCGGGGTGGACCTTCCCTCCCCGGACTTCGCCGCGGCCGGTCGTGCGCTGGGATGTCATGGCGTCACGATCGAGACGCCCGAGCACCTCTCCGAGCAGCTGGCCAAGGCACTCGTTCAGGACCGTCCGACGGTCTTGCACGTCATGGAAGGAGGCGCGACGTGAGCCGACCAGAATGGGTCCGAGACCGGGTGTACATCGGAGGATCGTGGGTCCCCCCACACGGAGAGACCTACGAGGTCGAGAATCCAGCGACTGAGCAGGTCGCGGGGACGGTCCGCACTGCTACGCCCGCCGATGCCGCAGCTGCGATCGACGCGGCCAAGCGTGCTAGTGCTGGGTGGGCATCGACCACCCCACAGTTCCGCAGCGACCTGCTCCATGCTCTATCCGCGGCACTGCGCGAGCGCGTCGAACTGCTGGTTGAGACCCTCGTCGCTGAGGTTGGCACACCTGTGCAGCTGGCGCGCTCATCCCAGGTTGGGCAGGCGCTGGCCGTGCTGGACAGCTACGCGGAGCTGCTGCCGGCCTTCGCGTTCGAGGAGCAGGTGCTGCACACGCGCGTGCTGCGAGAGCCCGCCGGCGTGGTCGCAGCGATCACACCATGGAACTACCCCCTCTACCAGTTGATGGCCAAAGTCGCCCCGGCGCTGGCTGCTGGGTGCACTGTGGTCGCCAAACCAGCGGAGCTGACGCCGCTGTCCGCGTTCATCGTCGCCGATGCCGCTGAGGCGATCGGGCTTCCGCCAGGAGTCTTCAACCTTGTCCCCGGTCCAGGCAGCGAGGTCGGTGAACTGCTGTCGACCCATCCCGGAGTCGACGTGGTCTCCTTCACCGGATCCGTTCGGGTGGGCCGCCACGTCGCATCGATGGCTTCGACCACCGTCAAACGGGTGTGCCTCGAACTTGGCGGCAAGTCAGCCAGCATCGTCTTGCCCGACGCTGCCATCGAGCACGCGGTGTCTGCGACCGTTTCGAACGTGATGGTCAACAGCGGCCAGACATGCGCGGCATGGACTCGCCTGCTGGTGCCGTACTCAGAACTCGACACCGCGCTAGCAACGGCCGAGGCCGTCGCCCACAAGCACGTCGTCGGAGATCCGCGCGAGATCGACACCGACCTGGGCCCAGTCATCTCAGCTGCCCAGCGCGGATCCGTACTCGACTATATCGACGGTGCGCTGGCCGATGGGGCCGATCTCGTCGCGGGCGGGACCGAACGTCCCGATGGGCTCGAGACTGGTCACTACGTCCGACCCACCGTTCTGACCGGGCTGTCCCCCCAGTCGCGTATCGCCCAGGAAGAGGTCTTCGGCCCCGTGCTCGTCGTCCTGCCCTACTCTGACATCGACGAGGCAGTCACGCTCGCGAACGCAACCTCGTACGGACTCGCCGGCGCCGTCTGGGGCAGCGACGCGCAGGCATTCGCCGTCGCCAGGCGACTGCGCACGGGCCGGGTTGATGTCAACGGAGCGGACTGGAACCCCTCTGCGCCGTTCGGCGGCTACAAGCAGTCGGGCAACGGGCGTGAGCTGGGTCGCTGGGGCATCGATGAGTTCCTCGAGGTCAAGGCGGTGCAGATGCCCGTCTCGAACGGCTCACCATGATCAGCAGAACCGCTCCCCGCTGGATGGCGACCACGGCTGACCGCCTCTTCCCGGAGTTTCCCTGGAACCGGCTCGCACCCTTGTGGGCGATCGCTCGAGGGCATCCTGGCGGGACTATCGACCTTTCGGTGGGGGCGCCGGTTGACGCCACGCCACATACCGTGCGCGACGCCCTGTGCGGCGCGGTTGACGCCCCCGGCTATCCGTCGACCGACGGACCTTTGGCGTTGCGTTCGGCCGTGGTGGACTACTTGGCCCGCCGTGGGGATGTGCACTGTCTGACTGCGGACATGGTGCTGCCCACCATCGGGTCGAAGGAAGCAATCTCGCAGCTGCCGGCGTTTCTGGGGCTTGACGAGGACGACGTGGTCGCGATTCCGGACCTTGGCTACCCGACCTACGAAATCGGAGCATTGGCAGCACACGCGCAAGTTCGGCGCTATCTCGATCCGCTCGACATCGACACCGCGGGCGTGGCCGTGTTGTGGGTCAACTCACCGAGCAACCCCGAGGGGCGGATGCTCGGTCGCGGCGGCCTTCGTACACTCGTATCCAATGCTCGCGACACCGGGACGCTGGTGGTCAGCGATGAGTGCTATCTGGACTTCGGTTGGACCCAACCTGCCGTCTCGATCATGCACCCCGACGTGTGCGACGACGATCCATCTGGACTGCTGGTCAGCAGCTCCCTCTCGAAGCGGTCCAATCTCGCCGGCTATCGCGCCGGCTATCTGGCCGGCGATCCAGCGCTCGTGTCACGCCTGCTCGAGTATCGCAAGCACATGGGGCAGATGGTTCCACTGCCGGTGCAGGCGGCCATGACCGCGGCACTGAATGACGACGACCACGTCACAGTGCAACGTGAACGCTACCTGCGTCGACGCGCCGCCCTGTGTCCGGCTCTGGAGTCCGCAGGTTTCACTGTGGACCATTCCGATGGAGGTTTGTACTTCTGGGTGCGCCGAGATGGTGAGGATTGCTGGCAGCTGTCCGAGTGGTTCGCACGCCGTGGCATTGTCGGCGTCCCGGGCGAGATCTACGGAACCTCCGGTAGCCATCACGTCCGCTTGTCGATCACGGTTGAGGACCCGTACGTCGTCGAGGCCGCTGGTCGACTGGGCGACGCACCGGTCGAAACGGGTGGCGAGCGTGCCTGAACAATATGACGTGATAGTCGTCGGCCTTGGTGCCATGGGCAGCGCCGCCATCTACCACCTGACAAAGCGTGGATAGCGCGCCGTGGGCATCGATGCCTTCGAGGAGGGCCACGACAAGGGGTCCTCCCACGGCCACCACCGCCTGATTCGTCGGTCACACGCCAATCCGCAGTTCCGACCCCTCAATCGACCGCGCGTTCGAACTCTGGTACGCGCTCGAAGGCGAATCCGGCGAGAAGATCATGAATCTCATTGGCGAGGTTGCCATGAGTAGCACTGCGATCCCGACGTCGGCCGGCTGGTCCGGTGGTGAGGTGCTCGACGAGCAGCATTTGCGGGAGCGGTTTCGGGGGTTTCGACTTCATCCTGGCATGGTCGCGACCTACGAGCGCGAAGCCGGCTACTTGCGACCGGAGGTGGGCGTCGCGGCGCATCTGCGCCTGGCCGAGCGAAACGGCGCGGTCATCCGAAGACCCGAGGAGGTCACCGACTGGAAGGTCGAAGGAAACGGTGTGCGCGTCATGACCACTGCCGGCTCGTACGCCGCCGATCGGCTGGTGGTCACGGTAGGCCCGTGGGCTGTTGAGCAACTGCGAGTACTGGGTTTGCCGCTACAGGTTGTCCGTATCGTCAACGTCTACTTTCGGCTTGAACGGCCTGATCTCTGGACCGCCGAGTGTGGCGCGCCGACCTTCACGCTGAGCGTTCCCGAAGGTGAGTACTACGGGATGCCCTCCATCGCCGGCCAAGGACTCAAGATCGGGCGCCATGATCTCGGCGAGCACACCACCGCACGCACCATCCGGCGCGAGATCAGTGATGACGAGGTCAGCCACCTGCGCCGGGTTCTCGACACCTACCTGCCCGGAGCCGGCGGAATAGCCGAACTAGGCATTACCTGCATGTATTCGATGACCCCGGATGGGATCTACATCGTCGAGCGCCATCCTCTCCACGCGCAAGTCGTCTACGCGTGTGGATTCTCCGGAACCGGCTATAAGTTCAGCCCGGTGATCGGGGAAATACTCTCGGACCTGGTGACCGGCTCAGCGACCACATTCGATACGTCCATGTTCGCGTCGGGACGTTTTGCTGACGGGGCGCACACTGAGAATCCACGACAGGGAGACCATGTGACCGGTGAGTCGGTCCTTTCATGACGAACCTCCGAGCGACGGATGCCGAAGATGTGGATGCTACAACAGCCTGGCCCAGGAACATTCGACCACCACGAGATTCCAAGACCGGCCGACTCCGATCTCACGCCAGGCGAAGTGATGCTGCGTTTCGGCGCCGGCGGGATCTGCGGAAGCGACGTCCCCAAGTTCCTGGGAGTGCACGATCCTGACAACCCCTACATTGGACGACCGGGCGTGCCGCTGCACGAGTTCGTCGGCCACGTCGTAGCCAGCAAGTCCCTCGAGTTCGCCCGAGGAGACAGACTGGCCGGCACCATCGCCGAATCTCGCGGCCTAGCTGAGTATGTGATCAATCCCGCGAGCCTGATGATCGGGCTGGACGACAGGCTGAGTGATCTGCACGCAACGGTCATCCAACCGCTGGCCACGGTCTTGAGCGCCCTCTCGCAGCTGCAGCAGGTCGCCGGCAAGAGCGTCGCAGTGCTCGGGCTTGGGCCGCTCGGATTGCTCTTCACCCATGTGTTGAAGTCCATGGGGGCGGCAAGGGTGATCGGAGTCGATCGCATCGACCGTACTGACGTCGGCAAGGCGTTCGGCATCGACGACTTGGTGGTCGGGGAGTCGCGCACCTGGGCTCGCGCCATGGACGATGACGGCCGCCGCCCAGTGCTCGTGGTCGATGCGATCGGCCATCGCCAGGAGGTCATTGCCGATGGGGTGAGGTCGCTGGGCTCAGGTGGTCACCTGCTTGTCTTTGGACTACCCGAAGACCACTACGTGTTCGAGATGCGTTCGTTCTTCCGCAAGAATCTGACGATGAGCGCCGGAGTGACTCAGGACTGGCCCCGGTTCCTTGGAGCGGCGCAACAATACCTGCTGGACAGTCCGTGTCTCGCCGACGACTACATCACCGACGTGTTCTCGATCGCTGAGGCGACAGAGGCCTTTGGAAGATATGCGAAGCCGTCCGTCGGCAGGCTCAAAGTCGCGCTGGTCGCTCCCGGGCGAGAGGACGAACCAGCCTTCACCGCCGGGTCGCTCACCCGCCTCAACCCCTGACCCAGACGAAAGGTCCCCCAATGCGTGCGGCTGTCATCTGCGAACCGGTCCGGACACCCGTCGGTCGGTACGGCGGCGCGCTCATGAGCCGTACCGCCGGCGAGCTCGGCGCGCTCGCCGTACGTGGCATCCTCGAACGCACCGGGCTCGACCCGGGTACGGTCGACGACCTGGTGCTAGGCCACTGCAACCCGAACAGTGATGCACCGGCGATCGGGCGAGTCGTAGCTCTGGACGCCGGCCTGCCGGTCGAGACCCCTGGTTTGCAGGTGGACCGCCGTTGTGGCTCTGGTCTGCAGTCGGTCCTGTACGCGGCGATGCAGGTCCAGACCGGTAGCAGTGACCTGGTCATCGCTGGCGGGACCGAGAGCATGAGCAACGCCGCTTTTTACTCGACCGAGATTCGCTGGGGGATCCGAGGCGGGGGCGCGATGCTGACCGACGGTCTTGCTCGTGCACGGGTGACCGCGGGTGGACAGAGCTACCCCGTCGCCGGTGGCATGCTCGAGACCGCCGAGAATCTACGGCGGGACTATTCAATCGGGCGGGAGGAGCAGGACCAGCTTGCACTCACCTCTCACCAGCGCGCAGTCGCGGCTCAGGAGTCCGGGATCTTCGCTGAGGAGATCGTCCCGGTGGCCGTGGACGGCAGGCGAGGGGAAGTGCTGGTCGACATGGACGAGCATCCCCGGGCGGATGCCACACTTGAAACGCTGGCCGCGCTGCGCCCGGTGCTCGGCAAGCAGGACCCTGACTCGACGGTCACGGCAGGCAACGCCAGCGGCCAGAATGACGGCGCGGCCGTGTGCATCGTGACCCACCCGGATCGGGCCGAGGAGCTGGGGCTCCACCCGATCGCTCGTCTCCTCTCCTGGGGGCTCGCCGGTGTCGCGCCGAAGACGATGGGGATCGGACCGGTTCCTGCCACCAGGACTGCACTCGAACGCGCCGGCCTCAGGCTTCAGGACATCGACCTTGTCGAGCTCAACGAGGCGTTCGCCGCCCAAGTGCTGGCTGTCACGAGGGAATGGGACTTCGGTGCTGCCGATTTCGACCGGATGAACGTCAACGGCTCGGGCATCTCGCTCGGGCACCCGGTCGGCGCCACTGGCGCACGCATCCTCACGACCCTGACACGCGAGATGCAGCGCCGCGAGGTTCGCTATGGCCTCGAGACCCTCTGCATCGGTGGTGGACAAGGCATCGCCGCCGTCTTCGAGCGGGTCACGTGATCCCGAAACCGTGCGCGGTGCGGGGCAATGCTCCTGCTACGTTGGCAGGAATCGTCGCCGATGAAGGGCCAGACACATGTTGGATCAGATGTCGATGCCAGTGGTTTTCGTCGTGGTTTTCGTGGCGTTGGGAGTCGTCGCGCTCGGCATCCTGGTGGTAACGAGGATCGCCGGTGAGCGCGCCCGCTCGACGCAAGAACCTCCACCACCGAAGGGACCGCCGCAGGAATGAGCGACGTACCTGTCGACCAGCACGCCCTGTTGTCCGACTGCGGTGCGGCTGCGCTTGTGACGAGCGCGGGATCGGTGGACTGGCTGTGCCTGCCGCGTTTCGACAATGCGCCGGTTCTGGCGCGGGTGCTCGACAACGAAGCGGGGCATTTCTCTATCGCTCCGGTCGGCGGCGGGATCGCCTCGAGTCGCCGCTATCGGCCGTACGGACTGGTGCTCGAGACGATCTGGGAGACCGCCGACGGCGCGCTCGAGCTGACCGAGGCGATGATGCTCGGCCGCAGAGAGCAGGGTCACGAGTTGGGACGCTCCTCTCCAGGAGTGCTGCTCAGGCAGGTCCGGTGCACGCGTGGTGCGGTGACCGTTCAGGTCGAGTACGCCCCGCGCCCGGAGTTCGGGCTGGTGCATCCCCGCCTTCGCGCCGTACCCAACGCCATCCTCGCCCAGGGTGGTGCGACCGTGCTGGTCCTGAGCACGGCGTTGGAGATGGAGCTGGACAAGGCAACTGCTTCGGCCGAGGTAATCCTCACCGAGGGTCAGAGATTGGCCTTCGCCCTCGAGCAGGCCAGCGCCTGGGACGCGGAGCCGTCACCGTGGACTCCCCGCAAGATCCGTCGCCGGTTGAATGCCACCGAGACATCGTGGCGTAGCTGGTCCGAGCTCCACCAGGCGTACGAGGGTCCGCATCGAGAGCTGGTGCATCACAGCGGGGTGGTGCTCCAGGGCCTGACGTACGCCCGGACCGGTGCGGTGGTGGCCGCGCCGACGACGAGCCTGCCCGAAGGTGTGGGCAGTGCGCGCACGTGGGACTACCGCTTCACGTGGGTCCGCGACGCGAGCATGACCATGCAGGGACTGTGGATCGCCGCCTGCCCGGAGGAAGCCGGGCGGTTCTTCTCATTCCTGGCCACGGCGGCGTCCACCCAGCTGGAACGGGGGCTGGATCTGCAGATCATGTTCGGCATCGGCGGTGAGCGCGACCTGTCCGAGCGGGAGCTTCCCCACCTTGGCGGTTGGCGGGACAGCGCACCGGTCCGCACCGGTAACGACGCGTGGAGCCAGCGACAGCTCGACGTCTACGGCTCGCTGCTGGACGCCGCCCACACGGTTCGCGAACAGCTCGGCGGGGTCGACGATGTGACGCGGCGTTTCCTCGTCGCGGCCGTCGACACCGCAGCTGAGCGGTGGCAGACAGACGATCAGGGAATCTGGGAGATGCGCGGCCCGGCTCGCCCGTACCTGCACAGCAAGCTGATGTGCTGGGTGGCGGTCGACCGCGGCCTTGCGATGAGCGACGCGCTGCGCCCGGACGAGGAGAAGACGGCGGCCTGGTCGACGGCCCGGGACGCGATCCGTGACGCCATCCTGACGCAAGGTTGGAGCGATGGCGCGGGCGCGTTCACGCAGTCCTTCGGCTCCGACGATCTCGACGCCTCGGCGTTGCTGTTGGCCGTCGTCGGGTTCTTGCCACCTGACGATCCACAGCTGCTCGCTACGATCGACGCAGTCGAGCGCGATCTGGCAGACGACCGCGGGCTTCTCTACCGCTACCGGGGCGACGACGGGCTCGAGGGACCGGAGGGAACCTTCCTGCTGTGCACCTTCTGGTTGGCGCAGGCCCTTGCGATCACCGGGCAGGTCGAGCGTGCTCGTGTCGTCCTGGACCGCGCCGCGGCTTGTGCGACGACCCTCGGCTTGTTCGCCGAACAGGTCGACAGCGCCACGGGCGAGCTGCTCGGCAACTTCCCCCAGGCCTTCAGTCACCTCGGGCTCGTGACCGCCGCTCACGCCCTTGGCGAAGCGGAGCGCGCGGCTGCCGGCTAAGCGTTTGGTGGTTCCCGTCCGGCGTTGATCTCGTGCTTGAGGCGGTTGAGGCGGCGGAGTGCGGTGCGGTGGGCGCGTTGGCGATAAGTTCGCGCCGGGTACCTCCCCGTGAGACTTACACGCCTTCGTTCACAAGGCGGCGTGTCGCGCCCAGAACGTAAGCCTCAACGCTGCGCACGTAAGGCTCACGGGAGGAAAGGCGGGAGGTGGAGGTCTCCCGCCGCAGGTGGGTCAGAGCGCGGGGCTCAGCTGGTGCTGCTCGAGGTCGGCGAGGAAACGCTCGGCGTCCAGTGCCGCCGCACACCCCGTACCCGCGGCCGTGACCGCCTGTTGGTACGTGTGGTCGACGAGGTCACCGGCGGCGAAGACGCCCGGCATGTTGGTGTTCGTCGTCCCCGGCTGGACCAGTACGTAGCCGTCGGCGTCCACGTGGATCTGGTCCCGGAACAGCTCCGACCGTGGGTCGTGCCCGATCGCGATGAACAGGCCGGTCGCGGCCAGTTCGCGGGTGGACCCGTCCTCAGTGTCCGTCAAGGTCACCCCGGTCAGCTTGTCGTCGCCGTGAATCGCGCTGACGGCGGAGTTCCATGCGTACTCGATCTTGGGGTTGCTGAAGGCGCGGTCCTGCATGATCTTGCTGGCGCGCAGCTCGCCGCGGCGGTGAACCAGGGTCACCTTGCTCGCGAAACGGGTCAGGAAGGTCGCCTCCTCGATCGCTGAGTCACCGCCGCCGACGACGACGATCTCCTGGTCGCGGAAGAAGAAGCCGTCACAGGTCGCGCACCAGCTGACGCCGTGACCGGACAGGCGCTCCTCGCCGTCGACGCCGAGCTGGCGGTACGCCGAACCGTTCGCGAGGATCACCGCGTGCGCCTTGAACTCGGCGGTCGCTGTCCGTGCGACCTTCACCTCTGCGGTCAGGTCGACCTCCGTGACGTCGTCCGCGATCAGCTCGGACCCGAACCGCTCGGCTTGCGCGCGGAGGTTGTCCATCAACGCCGGACCCATGATGCCGTCGGGGAAGCCGGGGAAGTTCTCGACGTCGGTGGTCGTCATCAGCGCGCCGCCGGCCGTCACCGAGCCCTCGAAGACCAGCGGCTTGAGGTTGGCGCGGGCGCTGTAGATCGCCGCGGTGTATCCCGCCGGACCGGACCCGATGATGATGACGTTGCGTACGTCCTGCGTCGACATGCTCACGACCTCGTGTGTTGGTGATGTGGCGGCGCGATCGCCACCTGCGATCGCCACCTGTGGAGTCAAACGAATCCTAGGCGCACGAGATTCCCGCAGTGATCGGTGCAGGTCAGGCCGGGGGCAGGGTCGTCGCCGCGAGCCGGACCGCGGCACCGCCGGCGCATCCGATCGCGAGGTACGTCCGCTCGTCGCGCGGTCCTGTCGCCACGAGGTACGCGACGGTGCCGTCGAGCAGGACGCGAAGGCTCCCGGTGGACCGCAGCCGCGCACAGGTCTGGTCGTCCAGCGGAAGCCATCGGCGCGGAGGTTGTGCCAGACCGTCCTCGACCACCAAGGTTTCGACGTCGGCACCGAAGGTCTCCGCGCTCAGCTGGGGTCGCCGCGATGCGGTCGAGCGGTCGGACTCCGCCAGCGAGCTGTCCTGTGGCTCCGGCGCATTCTCGGCGCCGCCACCCTCAGCCAGGGTCCGTTGCTCTGCCGCCGTCGACGCCGCGTCGCCGCCGGACGGTCCGGTGGTCGTGACCACCTGCGCCCCGGCAGCGACGATGCCGAGCACCACGGCCGCGGCCAGCGCTGGCCGTACCCATCGACGCCGCCGGTCGGGCAGGGTCACGACGGTCGCGTCGTGGCCCCCACGCGCACGCAGGTCGGACTCGCCCTGGATCGCCGCCGACACACGGGCGGCGACATCGGCGGGGATGTGCACAGGCGGCTGGGCGCCGAGGAGGTCGCGTACCTGCTGCGGCGTCGACGGCTCGGGGGCCCGACCGGACCTGTCGTCGGACATCAGGGGGCACCTCCTTGCGTGCTGGGACTGTTCGCTGCAGATGGGACGTCCTGGGCGGGCCGTTGGTTCCATGCGGCAAGCAGTGGGACGAGCCTTGCCCGTGCGCGTGAGCATCGGCTCTTGATGGTCCCCGGCGGACACTGCAGCATCCGGCTCGCTTCGTCGACGGAGTATCCCTCCATGTCGACCAGGACGACGGCCGCGCGTTGGTCGAGGGGCAGCTGGTGAAGTGCCCTCAGGACGTCCAGCTGCTGCTCGTGGCGGACGACGTCGTCGGTGACAGTGGTCAGCGGGGCGGCTGTCCGAGTGCGGTCGGGACCGTCCGGCAGGGGGTCGGTCGGCCTGGCCGCGGACCGGCGGGTGCGGTCGATGCACGCGTTGACGACGATGCGGTGCAACCACGTGGTCACGGCGGCGTCACCGCGGAACCCGGCTGCGGACCGGAACGCCTTGACCATCGCGTCCTGCAAGGCGTCGGCGGCCTCCTCGCGGTCGCCGAGGGTACGCAGCGCCACGGCCCACAGACGATCTTGGTGGCGCGCGAACAGGACCCCGAATGCGTCGCCGTCGCCGTCGACGTGCCGCCGGAGCAGGTCGGCGTCTGAAGGAGCCGGATCCGATGCCTCGTCCGACGCTTCGTCCGACGCGTTGCCCGACGACGCGGGTGGGGTCACGGCGTTCCTCGGACGACGATCTCTTCGATGATCCCCTCGTAGTTCGCCGCCGCGTTGGGCGGCAGCTCCGTCACCCACAGCAGCACGAACCTCGTACGGGCCGGCCGCTGCAGGCGTGCGGACGCCTGAGCGGGTGCCGCGTCGATGCTGACCGCGTCGCGCAGCCCGGACAGCGAGGCCGGAGCCGAGGTGACGCCGGGCTCGCTGATGAGGATCTCAAAGCTCGTCGGCGACGCGCCGAACGCCACCGCGACGGAGGAGACGAGCCGGACCCGGCCCAGGTCGAGCAGCAGCCCCACGCCGGGCTTCAGACCACCGAGGTCGGGGCGGTTGTAGTACTCCAGCGTCGACCAGCTCGTGCCGCGGTCGCCGTCGACGGCGTTGGCGACCTCCGTGGGGCTCTCCTCACCGTCGCCCTTGGGGTCGAAGGACGCGATCTCCTTGACCGCGAGCGGTCGGACTGACACGTCGCGCGGCGGGGCACCAGCGGTGTTCGACGCCGCCTCGGAGGTGCCCGCGCCGGTAGTCGTGCGCCCGATGATGAACGCGAGACTGACCGCGAGGGCGACGCCGACGATGATCCCGGTCCAGATCAGGGCACGGTCGCCCTGGGTGGCGCGGCGCGCGCGGGCCTTGTTGACCTCGAACGCCGACGGAGGAGCCGGGGCGAGCGCCGCGGGCTTGCGTCGGGGTGGGTTGACCGCAGGCGGCGGTCCGAGCGGCAGCACCACGGGGTCGTTACGGAACAGGTCCGGGGAGCAGATGCCCACCAGGCTCGGCTGGTCATCGTGCTGCGGGGCGTCGTCGTCTCCCACGAGCCGTAGCTGGTGGGCGATGTCCCGGGCGCTGCGCAGGGCGGGCGCGTGGTTGCGCGGCGGAGTCCCGAGGATCTGGTCGCACACGGTGTCTACGTCGCGGGAGACGCCCGCGCGTACCTGTCGGCTGCGCATCAGGCGCCGGTGCTGGGTGGGCGCCTGGCGAAGGTGCCCAACGCTCGAACCGGGCCACCGCCCCGTCAGGCACGCATACAACACCTTGCCGATCGCCTGCACGTCGAGCTGTTCGGCGTACCCTGCGTCGGCACCGGAGCTGTCGTACTCCTCGACCGGGGCGAGCAGGGCGTGGTCGACGGCCAGCCCGGTGATGCGCACGGCGCCGCTGTCCTTCAGCAGGACGCAGCCGGGGTGAAGGTGGCGGTGGTGCACTCCCGCCTCGTGGGCGTTGCCGATGGCCTCGGCGAGCTCGGCGACGACCGTGGCAGCGCGACCGTTGGGCAGGGTCGACTCACGCAGCAGCAGGTCGAGGGAGGACGCGCGCGCCCACTCGCGGACGAGGTAGGTCACCCCGTCCTGGCTCTGGACCGCATCGAGCACACGCAGGAAGCGCGGGTCCGAGACCGTGGTGGACTGACGCGCGGCGCTGAAGAAGGCCTCGGCCCGGCGGTCGTCCTCCGGTAACGCCTGGATGCAGACCGACCGGTGGAGTGTCTCGTCGCTGGCCCTCCAGGTGGAGGTACCGAAGGACTCGCTGATCAGGTCCTCGAGGCGGTAGCGGGCGGACAGCACCAGGCCGGAGGACAACGCGGTTTGATCCACGACAGCTGTTCCCGATGCCTTCCCGGTCTCGCTCGTACGCACGGCTTGTCCACCCATGCTAAGAGATCAGGGCGGAACTAGCCGGATGATGCGCGACCCCGCCGGCCGAGCAGTGCGCCGGCCAGCGCCCCGACCTCGCTGATCCGCAGCACGCGGGCGGCGACGAGGTACGCCAGTGCGCCGAGCGGACCGGCGGCGGCCACGATCACCAGGGCAGCCCCGACATCGGTCACCACCAGACCCGCACGGGTGAGCCCAGCGTACGTCGCGAGCATAACGGCTGCCGCAACGGCGCCGGCGAGCAGCACGCGGACGAAGTAGGCCCAGGTGGAGGCGTCGATGACGGGTCCGATCCGGCGGCTGAGCAGTGTGGTCGACAGCACGCCGCCGACGAGGTAGGCGCCGCCGTAGGACAGCGCCAGCACCATCGCCACCCGATCCGGCGGGGCGAGCATCGCCAGCGTCACCGCGAGCACGATGTTGGTGGCAGACAGCCAGACCTGGACGAGGAACGGTGTGCGGGTGTTCTCGATGGCATAGAAGCCGCGCAGCATCAGGTAGTGCACGCTGAACAGCACCATCGCCGGCGCGAAAGCCATGATCGCGTAGCCGATCGGACGAGTCTCTCCGACCTTGTCGCCGTAGCCGGTGACGACGGTGGCGACCGCCTGGCCGAGGCAGGCGACCGCGATCGCCAGCGGGATGATCGCGGCGGACACCAACCGCAGGGACCGTCGCAGCTCGGTGCGCAGGTCGGCGTAGGCGTTGTCGGCGGCGAGCCTGGACAGCAAGGGCATCGTGGCGGTGACGATCGAGACGGTGATGACGCCGTGCGGGACCTGGCTGATCAAGAACGCGATCCCGTAGACCGTCGAGCCCGCCGCGTCGCCGCCGGTGTCGTTGATGGTGGCGCCCGACCCGATCCGGTTGATCACGAAGAAGGCGACCTGGTTGGCGAGGATGAACAGCAGCGTCCACAGCCCCAACCGCAGGGTGTGCCCCATGCCGACGCCGCGGAAGTCGAACCGCGGCGAGAAGCGGAAGCCGGCCCGGCGCAGGTACGGCACCAGCACCGCGGCCTGCAGGGCGATGCCGGCAGTCGACCCGATGCCCAGCAGCAGCTCCTGGCCGGTGCTGAACCCGTCGCGTGCGTCGCTGCTGCCGTAGAGGTAGATGTAGGCGCCGAGGACGCCGGAGGAGAGCACGTTGTTGACGATCGGGGCCCACATCATCGGCCCGAACCGGCCGCGGGCGTTGAGGATCTGCCCGACGAGGACGAAAGCACCATAGAAGAAGACCTGCGGGATGCAGTAGCGCATCAGCGCGTACGCCGACTCGCGTGCTCCGGCGTTGCGCTGGTCGAACAGGCCGCCGTCGAAGACCAGCCGGACCAGCAGCGGCACCGCGGCCACGAGCGCGACCGTGGCCAGGAGCAGCACCAGCAGGCCGAGAGTGACCACCCGGTTGCCGTACGCGTCGCCGCCGTCGGCATCGTTCTTCATCGCGCGGACCAGCTGCGGGACGAGCACGACGTTGAAGACGCCACCGGCGACGAGGATGTACAGGGCGTTGGGGATGGTGTTGGAGTTGCTGAAGACGTCGGCGTTCAACGACGTGCCGATCGCGGCGACGATGAGCCCGGCGCGGACGAATCCGGTCAGCCTCGACACGACGGTCCCGGCAGCCATCAACGCGCTCGCCGAGAGCAGCGTCTGTTGCTTCGGTGCGTTGGGACTCATGGGGCGGGTTCCTGCGCAGTCGCCGGCGACGCCTTGACGCGCTGACGGCGACGGTTGCGGATCTGGCGGCCGAACGCGACGACGGCCAGGGCACCGGCGACACCCATCACGACCCAGATGATCGTGCCGACGACGCTGGTGCGGACGTTGAACTTCGCCGGCGTGCCGAACGTCTCGCCGTCCGGCGTCGTCAGCCGCGCGACGACCGCGGAGTTGCTCACGTTGCCGTCACCGTCGGCGCTGACGGTCACGGTCACGACCTGGCCGGGCGGGATCTCGACCGGGTCGACCGGGTCGAAGGCAAGGTTCGCGCTGCTGGTCTTGAGCTCGACGCCGACGCGGACGGCCTTGTCCAGCCCGTTGGTCACCGTCAGCGGGAACCTGCCGCTGGTGCCCGGGAGCGTCACGAACTGGTTGGACTCGATCGCCACCTTCGCGAGTATCGCGCTGGCTGCGGCGTCCTGCGCCTCGGCGTTGGCCAACCCTGCCGTGGGTTCGGTCCGCCAGCTCGAGGACACTGCCAGTGCGGCAAGCTCGTCGTAGTACGCCGAGGTGCCGGTGTCGGCATCGATGATCGATGCGTAGTCGCGGGCCTTTCGGACGATCCCCGCGGCGAGGCGTACCTGCTCGACGCGGATGGCTCGCGGTGCAAGCCGCTTGGGCAGCAGCACCTGTTCCGGTGGTGCGACGCGCACGGCGTCGACAGCGTCGTCGGCGTCAACGGGGCGTATCCACGGGGTGCGGTAGAGGCTGGCGAGGTCGCCCTGCCGCCAGGCCGGGCCGGGGTCCCACGCCGGTCCCAGAACCAGGGCCAGCGAGGCGCTGTCCGGCTGTTGCGCGGCGCCGCCGATGGCCAGCAACGCGGCTTCGCTGAGGGTCCGCTGGCGTGCCTCGAGCGCGGGGGAGCTCCCGCTGCCGCCCGCCAGCAGCGTCGGATCGGTGACGAAGGTGCGGAGCCGTTCGGCATCTGCGGCGTCGTCGCCGTCCCTGAGCGCTGTCGTCGCAGCGTCCACGACGACACCATCGGTCGGCAGCCACCCGTCGAGAACCTTTGGTGAGAGCATCGCAAGCGGACCGCCACGCGTCTTGACACTTGCCAGGGTCTCGGCCGACGCAAGCCCACCCGCTGGCCAGTACACGTCGAGCCCCTCCAACTGGTACCGCTTCAACGAGTTCCTCGTGGCACGTCGCGTCGCGTGCGAGACGGTACGGCCGCCGCGCCCGTCCGAGGTGTCGGTGAGCGCCTGCTCGTCGGGGCGCCCGTACGCCGGGACCCACAGGGGATGATCCTCGGCGAGCTCGACGAGGCCGGCAAGGAACACACGCGCCGTCTCGCGGGCCTGGGTGCTCGATACACCGTTGTCGTCGTCCGGCGTGGCGCCCGAGTCCGGACCACGACTGAGGTCACCGGCCGCGTCGAGCAGCGCGGGATCGACGAGGACCGTCGACCCCGGACCGGTCGATGCTGTCGCCATCTCGAGCAGGCGTCCCAGGCGACCGTCGGGGCTGATCTCAGACAGGAGCCGGCTCGGATCGAGTGTTCCGCCATCAGGGCCGCGACGCAGTGCGGTGACGAACGGCCAGACGGTCGCGACGCCGACCGGGTCGGTCTTGTCCGGCACCAGCGGGATGAGGGTCGAGGCCTCGCCGGCCGCCGTGGTGCTGCGCAACCCCGACTCGTCGGTGGCGAGCACCTGCACCCCTACCGGATATACCCCGGCGGCCTGGCTGATGCCGAGAGTGTCGTACGGCACCTCGAGCCTGAAGCTCTTGACCTGTGTCGGCGCCAGGGAGCCGATGTTGTCGAAGGTGTCGATCTCGATCAGCCGCGACCCGCCTGGCGGCGCGCCGGCCGACAGCAGGGTGTCGATCTCGGTACGGGTGGTCAACGGCGTCGGGCGGATGACGAGATAGACACTCGCATCGGCCCAGACCTCGGTGTCGACGTTCTGCACCGTCCCCCTGAGCCTCAGTGGACGGCCCGGCTCGAGGTGGGCCGGCACCATCGACGTGAGTGTCACGGCAAGGGGGTCGTCGTCAGCCGCGGCGCCGCGGGCACCGCCGCCGGCGGCGGGCTCGGACAGCATCAGAGCGCTGAGCGCGACGGCGAGCGCCGCAACCACCGTTGCGGCGGTGCGTCGTCTGCTCATCGCGACCATGCTAGTGGGGCGCTACACGGCCACGTAGAGTTTGGCCCCGTGTCCACTCCGCCGCCCATCGCAGCCGCTGGCGACGGCCCGGTCCCGTTGACGAAGGCCCAGCACAGCGCCCTGCGCGAGCTGGTACGGATCTCGCCGGTCACCGGTGAGATCGGCCGGCGGTTCGAGGACGCCGATGAACAGATCGCCCTGGTCGGGGGCCCCGTGCGCGACGCGTTGCTCGGACGGCTCGGCAACGACCTCGACTTCTCGACGTCGGCGCGGCCGGACGTCATCGAGCGGCTTGTCACCGGGTGGGCAGACGCGATCTGGGACATGGGACGCGCGTACGGCACCATCGGCTGCCGCAAGGGCAACACGCAGATCGAGATCACCACCTTTCGCTCCGACGTGTACGACCCGTCCTCGCGCAAACCGGCCGTCGACTTCGGCGACACCCTCGAGGGGGATCTGTCCCGCCGCGACTTCACCGTCAACTCGATGGCCGTACGACTTCCCGACGGCGCGTTCGTCGACCCGTACGGCGGGCTGCGGGACCTCACCCGCGGCGTCCTGCGTACACCGGTGACCGCGGCCCAGTCGTTCGACGACGACCCGCTGCGGATGCTGCGCGGCGTGCGCTTCATGTCGCAGCTGGGGTTTTCGATGGCCGACGACGTGGCCTCGGCCATCACGCAGATGGCCGACCGGGTCGCGATCGTCTCGGCCGAGCGTGTGCGCGACGAGATCGACAAGCTGCTGCTCAGCGCGTCTCCGCGCGCCGGTCTGGACATGCTGGTGCGCACCGGCCTCGCCGAGCACGTCCTGCCAGAGCTGCCGGCGCTGATGCTCGAGCGGGACGAGCACCATCGGCACAAGGACGTGTACGAGCACTCGCTCACCGTCTTGGAGCAGGCGATCGCGCTCGAGGACCGGCTGGCGTCCGGGGCCCCTGACCTGGTCATCCGCCTGGCAGCGCTGCTGCACGACATCGGCAAGCCGCGGACCCGCAGGTTCGGGCCGGGGGGTGTGGTCACGTTCCACCACCACGACGTCGTCGGAGCCACGATGGCCCGCAAGCGCTTGAAGGCGCTGCGCTACAGCAACGAGATAATCGACCAGGTCTGCACACTGGTCGAGCTGCACCTGCGCTTCCACGGGTACGGCTCAGGCGAGTGGAGCGACTCGGCCGTACGTCGCTACGTCCGTGACGCCGGCGACCAGCTGACGCGTCTGCACGTGCTGACCCGCGCTGACTGCACGACGCGCAACTCGCGCAAGGCACAGCGGCTGCAGCGTACGTACGACCACCTCGAGGACCGGATCGCTGTGCTCGGCGAGGCCGAGGAGCTCGCCGCACTGCGTCCTGACCTCGACGGCAACCAGATCATGCAGGTGCTCGGAGTCGGGCCCGGGCGCGAGGTCGGGGAGGCATACCGCTACCTTCTGGAGCTGCGCATGGACCGCGGGCCGCTCGGCGGGGCCGTCGCTGCCGACGAGCTGCGCGCCTGGTGGGCCCGCCGCGCGACCCCTCCTCGCTGAGACATGTCGGCACAGCACCTTGCCCCGTGGGACTTACCTGCTCGGCACCCTCCCCGTGGGACTTACCTGCTCGGCACCCTCCCCGTGGGACTTACCTGCACGTCGCTGAGACTTATACCAGCGGCGCGACACGCCGTCTTGTGAACCAACGTGCGTAAGTCTCAGCGATGACGGGTGGTCAGGTGGCGAGGGCGAGGAGTGCGCCGCCGACGAAGGCGACGTTGAAGCAGATGTCGTAGACGGTGAACGCTCGACCGAGGTACGAGTCGTCGACGTGACGCTGCACCTGCGTGTCGGTGTGGATCTTCAGCGTCTGGCCGACGAGCCCGAACACCAGCGCCTGCACGACCAGCACGACAGCGCCCAACGCCGGCGCTAGCGCGATGGTGAGCGCAAGGACGACGGTCCCGGCGGCGGCCAGGACGGCGACCCACCGTCCCAGCCGCCATCGGCGGACGACAAGCGGGGTCAGCAGGGCCGCGAGGCCGTACCCAGCCGCCAGCGTCACCGCCACGGCCGCCACGACCTCGGACGAGGCGGGCGGGTCGGCGCCGAGGGCAAGGGTGAAGACGACGAGCGTCCACGCACCGAACAGCAGGCGGAATGCCGAGAGCCTGAGCAGCGCCGTGGCGGCGGGCCGGCGGGCGCCCAGGTGCCGCAGGCCGCTGATGACGTCGCCCGCCGCGGAGCCGAGGATGGGGTTCCGGCTGGGCGTGTGCGGCCCGAGCGCGCTCCGGTCGAATGCGGCGGCGACACCGGCCGCGCAGACGTAGGCGGCGACGGCGACGGCGATCACCACCAGTGAGCTCCCCGTCACCCCCAGGACGACTGCGCCGAGACCGATGCCGGTACCGAGTGCGATCGTGCCGGCCGTGGGCGCGATCGCGTTGGCGGTCACCAGCCGCTCAGATGTCACCACATGCGGCAGCGCGGCTGAGAGCGCGGCGAGTAGCACGCGGTTGAGTCCGAGGGCGACGAGCACGAGGACGTACGCCGGCCACAGCGGCAGCCCGGTCGGCAGCGCAGTGACGGCGACGCAGACGACGACTGCCGCGCGCGCCAGCTGCCCGAGGACGAGCGCCTGGCGGCGCGACCAACGGTCGAGCAACACGCCGGCGAACGGGCCTACGAAGCTGAACGGCAGGAGCACCAGGGCGAGCGCACCGGCGAACGCGGCAGGGCTGGGCTGCGCGTCGGGCGACAGCAGGACGAGCCATGCGACGCCGACCTGGAACAGGCCGTCGCCGGTCTGTGCGACGAGGCGCGCCGCCAGGAGCCGGCGGAACCCGCTGGCCCACAGCGACGTTGGCGGCGAGGGAGGCATCGGCTGATGCTAGAGCCGCGCCACCCACCTCGTCGATGACCCCATCGACTCGTACGACTCCGCAGACGACGCAGAGCAGACCGCGGAGCGGGACCATGGACGGACCCATCCTCCCCGGCGCGATCTTCCGTACCTGGCCGCTCTCCGTCGAGGGCTACAGAGACCGTCCCGTGACCCCGTGGGGCCGTACGGTGGTCGCGCCCCGGAGGAGGACCGATGACAGCACCCGTGGGCGACCCGGCTCGACCGGATGCGGTAAGCAGCGCGGGTGAGACGCTCGCGGCAAGCGGTGCGTCGATGCTCGAGACGTCCCAGGCGGCCGTACGCGCCGCCGCACCGGCGGTCGACAACGTTTGGGGGTTCCTGACACATCTGGTCGCCAACGTCAGCGACCCGCTCCCGCAGACCACCGAATCGGGCGACCCCCAGCGCAACCCCGGACGTGAGGACCGCGAGGACGAACGAGAGAGCGGGGACCCGGACCGGCCGGTGGTCCCTGACAACAACCGGGACACTGGGGAACCACGGGGCAACTAGAGGAGGCGACCATGCGTTCGACGAGGCCAGGCGTCGCGGGTCTCGCGCTCCTGGCCGCGCTGTCGCTTTCGGCGTGCGGCAACGAACAACTACCAGACGACTACCCGGGACGAGCAGAGTGAGCGAAGACGCAGCAGAGAAGTCCGGAACCGGTGAGACACGCACCGACCTGGAGCCGCTCACCAAGCGGTTCAGCGCCCTCGGCGACCCGGTGGCCGCGACCTGGATGTCCGGGACCATGGGCAGTTCGGACGTACCCGGCCCGTCCACCTACTGGATCGACGCCGTCGTCGAGGTCACACCAGCGCAGGCAGATGAGCTGCGCCGCGACTACGCCCCCAAGTCCACCGACGCCGCACCCGACGTCATCGCCGGCCTGCGCGACTCGCTGCCCGATGAGCCCCTGCTGACCTCAGCGGAGCTCAACGGCGCGTTCACCGAGGGCAGGTTCGGTGCGACCGCGTACCTCGCGCCGGCGTCGCACTGCGTGGTTCTCGTCGCCCTCGGCGAATGGACCCGTGGGGATCGGGGGAGTGGTTACCGCTCCACCTCTCCGCGGATGTAGGCCTCGACGCTCGCGCGGCCCTCATCGTCCGGGCGCTGGATCGGTGGCGACTTCATCAGGTACGACGACGCCGCGAGCAGCGGGCCGCCGATGCTGCGATCCTTGGCGATCTTGGCCGCCCGGATCGCGTCGATGATGATGCCGGCGGAGTTCGGCGAGTCCCACACCTCGAGCTTGTACTCCAGGTTGAGCGGCACGTCACCGAAGGCGCGGCCCTCGAGACGTACGTACGCCCACTTGCGGTCGTCCAGCCACTGCACGTAGTCGCTCGGGCCGATGTGGACGTTGCGCGCGCCGAGGTCGTGACCGATGTTGGACGTCACGGCCTGGGTCTTGGACACCTTCTTGGACTCCAAACGGTCCCGCTCCAGCATGTTCTTGAAGTCCATGTTGCCGCCGACGTTGAGCTGGTACGTCCGGTCCAGCACGACTCCCCGGTCCTCGAAGAGCTTGGCCATCACCCGGTGCGTGATCGTCGCACCGACCTGGCTCTTGATGTCGTCGCCGATGACCGGCACGCCCGCGTCCTCGAACTTGGCGGCCCACACGGGGTCCGAGGCGATGAACACCGGCAGTGCGTTGACGAAGGCGACGCGCGCGTCGATGGCGCACTGCGCGTAGAACTTGTCGGCCTGCTCCGAGCCCACCGGCAGGTACGACACCAGCACGTCGGCCCGGGTCTCCCGGAGCACCCGGACGATGTCGACCGGCTCGGCCCCGGACTGCTCGATCGTCTCGAGGTAGTACTTGCCCAGGCCGTCCATCGTGGGGCCGCGCTGGACCGTCACACCGGTCGGGGGTACGTCGGCGATCTTGATGGTGTTGTTCTCGCTGGCCGTCGTTGCCTCGGCAAGATCGAACCCCACCTTCTTGGCGTCGACGTCGAACGCGGCGACGAACTCGACGTCGTTGACGTGGTACTCACCGAACTTCACGTGCATCAACCCGGGGACGATGGCGTCAGCGTCGGCGTCCTTGTAGTACTCCACGCCTTGGATCAACGAGGTGGCGCAGTTGCCCACGCCCACAATCGCTACGCGTATCGATCCCACGGGCTCTCCTTCGGTTGCTGGTGGCGTCGTTGGCACGTCGTCGACCATGGACTACGTGTTCGTGACCGGATGGGGGGCAGGTGGCGGCGGGCCGATCGGCTCGTCACCGGAGGTGTTCTCACGAAGCTGGTCCGAACCCTCGACCGCGAGCGCCCGACCGGCGCGTTCCATGTCGATGAGCTTCGTGAGCCACCGGACCTCGCGCTCGAGTGACTCAAGGCCGTGCCGGTGCAGTTCTTGGGCGTACGCGTCGCGGGAACGGTCGCGGGTGAGCGGGCC
>Ga0136640_10000123_pt1 | contig 26697 bp, 21 predicted proteins | sample AntDrymUQ8642106_2_FD_105498 | JGI IMG/M metagenome (GOLD analysis project Ga0136640, IMG submission 105498) | Polar desert sand microbial communities from Dry Valleys, Antarctica - metaG UQ864 (21.06) | ecosystem: Environmental > Terrestrial > Soil > Desert | place: Antarctica: Dry Valley...
GATGATCTCGGCGGCGGTGGCATCCGGCGTCCAGCGCGGTCCCACCGCGGCCCCCAACTTCCATGCCGCCACCAGGATCACGGCTCCGGTCCAGTGATCGGTCACCGTCAGCCAGACGGTGGCACCGCGCTCGACGCCCAACTCCTCGTTGAGCAGGTTGGCGGTCTTGGACGCCCAGTTGTCGAAGGTGGCGTAGGACAGCTCGGTGCGCTCGCCACCGGCGTCGTCGTAGTAGGTCAGGAAGGGCGCGTGGCCCCGGTCGGCGACACGGGTGCGGCACAGCGCCGCGATGTTGCCGACAGCCAACGGCAGAGCCGCGCCGCCGCGATCGGGTTCGTCGCGGGCCGGATCCATGACGGTCTCAGCTGGTGGTCGCCTGCCGTTCCGTCGCGAAGAAACCCAGGTATATCCCGGCGACGCCCAACAGCAGGTGAATCAGGTTGTCCACGACGCTGTAGCCGCTGGGCAGCAGACCGAACAGCATCGGCGTCACGAAGCCGAGCAGCCCGACCAGTAGGTAAACGACGCCGAGACCACCCACGACCTTGCGGAGCAGGTCATCATCACTTGAGGAGAACCCGACGTAGGCCATCAGCCCGCCCGTCACCAGGTGGATGATGTCCTCGACGATGTCGATGTTGAGCACCCCGCCCAGCGACTGTTCGCCGAGGATCAGTCCCACGACACCGAGGAGGATGATCACCACGCCGGCAAGCTTTGCGTACTGCCGCGTCACGGTGGCTCCTGTTCCTTTTTGGGTGACCACTGCCGGACACCCCAGGCTGCCATCCTCGCATACCAGCCTCCATAGTCGGCGTAGGCGCCGCCTTGTTGGCCAGTCTCCGCAGGTCAGCAGCAGCGGCGTGGCCTGCTAACGTCGTTCGGAAGGCCGCTGCAGTCGAGGGGGTTGACGAACCACGTTGGCTGAGGAGGCTCCACACCTACGAACCGGACAGTTCGGACCGACCGCGCAGGGCGGCCACCGCCGCCAGCACGGCGCGTTGAACTGGCGCCGGTTCGGGGTCGCGCTGGCCGCTGTGCTCGGTCTGTGCGGGCTCGCCGCGACGGCCACCGGTGCGGCGCTGCTGTTGTACGGCAACAACAAGATCGACCGGGTCGAGGTGGACGGCATCACCCCGGTCGAGCCCGGCCAGGCGGCAGCGCAGGCGGAGGAAGCGGTCCAGATCGACGAGGTCCGCGACGTGCGCAACATCCTGCTGGTCGGCTCCGACAGCCGCGCCGGCCTGGATCGCGAGGCACGCAAGAAGCTGGGCACCGGGAAGTTCGAGGGCACCCGCACCGACACGATTATCTTGTTGCAGCTCGACCCCCTTCGTGAGGGGGCGGCAATGCTGTCGTTCCCGCGCGACCTGCTGGTGACCCGCTGCGATGGGACGCAGGGCCGGATCAACGGCGCGTTCGAGATCGGTGAGAACAACGGCGGCGGCGGCCCGTCCTGCCTGGTCGAGACCGTCACCGACCTCACCGGCATCGACATCAACCACTACGCGCAGATCGACTTCCAGGGGTTCGTCGACATGGTCGACACGCTGGGGGGCGTGCGGCTGTACCTCGACGAGCCGATCGCCGACGACGACGCCAACATCGACCTGCCGGCGGGCTGCGTCACCCTTGACGGACGCCAGGCGCTCGGCTTCGTCCGCGTCCGCAAGATCGACGACGACTTCGGCCGCATCGCCCGCCAGCAGCGCTTCCTGCGCGAGGTTGTCGCCCAGCTGACCACCGCGCGCATCGCCTTGGACGTCCCGCGACTGTTCCGGCTGGTGGACGCGGTCGGCGAGGCCGTCAACGCTGACCCCTCCTTGACGCTGGGCGTCATGCGCAAGCTGGCCTTCAGCTTCCGCGACCTCACCGCGGACCGCATCGACACCCGCACCGTGCCGGCGTTCAACCGCATCATCGGCGGTGCTGCCTACGTGGTTGCCGACCCGGAGCCGGCCGAGGTCCTGTTCGCCGCCTTTCGCGAGGCGGTGGCCGCCCCGGCGGCGGTCGGTCGCCGAGGACCCGCCGACGTCCGGATCGCCGACGTGCCGGCCCTGGCGGTGCGCAACGGCACCAGCCGCGGCGGCCTGGCCGCGGTAGCCGCGGACGCCCTGCGCTCTCGCGGCTTTGCGATTGCCAGCATCGATAACGCTGACCGCAACGACCTGCGCCGCACCTTGATTCGGTACCCGCGGCAGCGTCGTGAGGAAGCCCGGCTGGTGGCCAAGTTGTTCGCCGGCGCACGACTCGTGCGGGCGCAACCGGGCGAGCCGCTGACGGTGCTGATGGGCGCCGACGCCGATGTCACCCGGCTCCAGCGGGTGGCCGCTCGGCCTGCGCCCGCGGTCGCTTTGGAGCCAGAGCCGGCACCGACCTACAAGGGCGCGGTGCCCGCGCCGAACCGAGACTGCTGAGCGGTACTGCTCCCGAGTCCGCCTACGCTGTCGGCCGGCGCGCACCGCGCCACGCATCCGATCGGAAGACAAGCGTGCAGGACACGGTCACAGAACCGCCGCAGTCAAGCAGGACAGGTCCACTGTTCCTGATCGGTTCCCCGTGTTCGGGATCGGCCACGCTTCGTCGCGCCCTCGACCGGCATCCCCACCTCGCGATCGCGGCGGAGACCGGGTTCCTGCGGGCCGTCGCGGCCCATGAGTGGATTCCGTTCTGGAAGTTCGGCGGTCGTTGGTACGGCCGGCTCGGCCTGAGCTCCGAACAGCTGTACTCCCAGCTAGGGGGCTTCTACGGCCGGCTGTTCACCCGCTTCGCCGAGCAGCAGGGCAAGCGCCGTTGGGGCGACGAAACCCCCTACCACGCCTGGCACATCCTCCGGGCGGCACGGGTCTTCCCCGACGCCACCTTCGTGGCGAGCGTGCGCCATCCCGCCGCCGTCGCGGTGTCGCTGCGCGAGCACCACGACTACGGTCCGAAGCGCTCGGCCCGCATGTGGACGCGGACCAACCTGGAGTTGGTACACCGCGCCCGTGAGCTGGGAAGCCGCTTCCTGCTGTGCCGCCACGAGGATCTGGTGGCCGACCCGGAGCGCACCCTGCGGGAGTTGCTGGACGCGTTGGGTGAGCCATGGGCCCCGCAGGTCCTCACCACCGCAGCCCCCGAGTCGGCCACGAGCTGGCCGATCCCTGGCCCCGGCTCCCCCCTGCTGCGCCGGCGGGCAGCGTCGCTGGCGGGCTTCTTCGGCTACGACCTGCGGGATCCTTCGCGCCTTGAGCCGCTGGGCGAGAAGGCGTCTGCAGGGCGTGTCGTGCTGACCGGCGATGATCTCGCCAGGCGGGCAGAACGCATCGACTCGGTCGACTGGAGCGTGCGGCCGCGGCCGCCCAGCGCTGACCAGCTGCTGAATCCCGAGCACTACACGGTCGTCAAGACGGAATCCGCCGGCCCCAACCCGGCTGACACGAGATGGGAACCGGCGCCGCAGGGCAACGGCGGCGGTGGCAGTCCCGAGGTGCTGCCACGCGGGGGGCCGGTGTTCCTCGTGGGGGCCATGGGGTCGGGCACCACGCTCATCAGGCTGATGCTCGACAGCCACGAGCGCATCGCGATCCCATCCGAAACCGGGTTCATGCGGGCGGTCACGGCCAACAGGTGCATCCCGTTCTGGCGGCTGGGCGGTCAGTGGTATCACCGACTGGGCTGGAGCGAGGAGGAGATGGACGCTGCGCTACGGCAGTTCTACAGCGGCCTGTTCGAACGGTTCGCGCGACAGCACGGCAAGCAGCGCTGGGGCGAGAAGACGCCCAATCACACCTGGCATATGACCGAGATCGCCCGGCTCTTCCCCGACGCGGTCTTCATCGGCATGGTCCGCCACCCGGGTGGCGCGGCGACGTCGTTGCACAACCGCTTCCACCTCAAGTTCTCGTGGCCACTCGCCGTTGGCAACTGGCGGCGGCTCAACGTGGCGATGGTGGAACGTGCGACCGCGCTTGGCGACCGCTTCGTGCTTTGCCGCTACGAGGATCTGGTGCTCGAGCCCGAGTCCACCATGCGTGAGCTGCTGGCATGGCTGGGCGAGCCCTGGTCCGCCAAGGTCCTCGCGCACCACGAGGTGCATGCCGAGCGTCAGGCACCGGTCGTGGTGGAGGGGCGCACCCGCTCTACTGACCCGATCGACGTCGCACGGGTCTCCCGCTGGGTGCAGTCCATGGACCCCGAGCTCGAGCAGCTGCTGCGCGACAAGACTGCCGCGCTGGCCGGCTTCTTCGGCTATCACCTCGACGACCCAACGCGCTTGGACCCGCTGGTATCCCCCGGCACCCAGCGTCGCAGCATCGTCACGGGCGCCGAGTTGGCGCGACGTCGTGAACAGTTCCGCGACGCGGACTGGGGGCCGCGCCCGAGGCCGGGGCTCGTCGACCGCCCGCTGGATCCCCGTTCACTGACCCTGGCCCAGGTCAAGACTCCCGGGGCCTCCACAGCGCCCAAGTCCTCCAAAGCGCCCAGGGCCTCCAAGGCGCCCGGGGCCATCGAGACCGGCACTGACGGCAAGGCCCAGCTCGGCCGGGCAGGTAGCGAGACGGTCTCGTCGGATCGGGGTGCGGTGCTCAGCAGCCGGGCCGTCCGTGCGGTCGCCAGCCGCCTGCCCGAATCGGTGGTCCCCCGGTTGCGCGGCGTCGCCGCCCGCGCCCGCGCCTCCGCCCGCCGTCGAGTGGTCAGCCGTGACCCCTGATTGGCCGGACGTCTCCGTGGTGATGCCGCTGCGCAACGGCGCCCGCGATCTGCAGCGGTCGGTAGGCGCCGTGCTGTCGCAGGACTATCCCGGCGAGGTTGAGCTGGTCATCGCCGTCGGTCCGTCGTCCGACGGCAGTGCGGCGTTGGCCGGCGAGCTCGCGGCGGCCGCCACAGACCGGATCATCGTGGTGGACAACCCTCCGGGCACGACCCCGTCGGCGTTGAACGCCGCCATCGCCGCAAGCCGCGGCCCCGTGGTGGCCCGCGTCGACAGCCAGGCGGTGTTGCCGGCTGGATACCTGCGCCGCGCTGTCCAGACGTTGCGGGCCACCGGCGCGGACAACGTCGGCGGCATCCAGCATGCCCGTGGCCAGACGCCGTTCGAGGAGACCGTCGCGGCGGCCATGACCTCCCGCTTCGGGGTCGGCAACGCGAGCTTTCACTACGGTGGGCAACCGGGTCCGACCGACACCGTCTATTTGGGGGTCTTCCGGCGCTCGGCGCTGGAGCGGGTGGGCGGCTTCGACGAGCGCCTGCGGCGTAACCAGGACTATGAGCTGAACTGGCGCATCCGTGACAGCGGGGGGGTGGTCTGGTTCGACCCCCAGCTGGTGGTGGACTACCGACCCCGCTCTAGTTTGGCGGCTCTTGCGCGTCAATATCGCGACTACGGCCGGTACAAGCGCGCGGTGGTCCGACAGCACCCGCGGTCGCTGCGCGCCCGCCAGCTGGCCGCGCCGGCGGCCTTGATCGCCAACGCAACCAGCCTGCTCCTGGCCGGTGCCGGCCGCCGCCGGTTCCTGCTGGTGCCGTGCGCCTATCTGGCGGCGGCGGTGGCAGCCTCCGCGGTGGCGGGAGGAGACCGCCGGCAGGTGGCGCGCCTGCCGCTGATCTTCGCCACGATGCACCACGCGTGGGGATGGGGCTTTCTCGTCGGACGGTAGGAGGTTGCCGAACTACTATTCGCCACGAGATTAAGGAGTCTGGTGGCTGACGAGAGCACCGACGAGCAACGCCCCAGCGAGGAGTCGGGCGCCGACGACGAGAGCGCGTCGCAGCTCGAAGTCGCCGAGGAGGTGGCCGGCGCCGACCTGGAAGACCCTTCGGCGGAGCGGCCGGGACCGGTGACAGCGCTGCGCCGGGTGCTGCGCAAGGCGTTCGTGCTGATCACGCTGCTGACCGCCCTGGTCCTGGCGCTGGCCGGGCTGTTGCGATCGCCGTGGTTGGCGGCGGCGGCGATGGTCGTCGCCGCCATCGCCGAGTGGCTGGCCGCATACCCGACGACCCGAGGCAGCGCCACACTCAGCCGCCGAGGACTCGGCTCGCGCACGCGCGCGATGCTGCGCGGCGTCGGTGTGGTGGTGGTGCTCGGCGTCGCCACAGGCGGATCGCCGGTCGTGCTGACCACCTATGCCGTCACCATCGTGGTCGCGCAACTGTGCTGGAACGAGTTCAGCAGGGCCATGTCACGCGCGATCGCCCTGCGGCCGCTGCTCGGCGTGCGCAACGTCGGACAGGACTTGGAGCTGCGGACGTTCCATACCCGCGCTCGGCGCCGAGCGGCGGTCGGTCCCGCCATCATCGTCGGGATCGAGGCAGGGGTCGTGGTGGGACTGGCGGCCGTCCTTGCCAGCTCGGCGCCGCCGGCTCTGGTCTCGCTGGTGGGGGTGCTCGGGATCGCAGCCATGGTGGCCTTCGCTGGCTTCGCCAACCGCTGGTCCGCCCGCTTCGTCAACAGCGGCCGGGTGGAGCGCTACGAACAACAGCTGCTGGCCGAGCTGGAGGCCTTCGCCCCGCAGGGCATCGTCTACGTGGCGGCCGGGCGCGGGCAGGCCTACATGTTCAACCAGTGGATGAGCGCGTTCAACGCCTCCCCCAAGCGGCTGATCGTGGTGGTGCGCGAGGCCACTCACCTGCCGAACCTGGCGGAGACGCCGTGGCCGGTCATCTACGCACCCCGGACCCGGGACGTGGAGCGCTGCGTGCTGCCGACGGTGCGGTTGGCCTTCTACTCGGCCAACTCGGGCAAAAATGTGCAGCTGCTGCGCGAGGCCAGCGTCAAGCACGTGTTCCTCAACCACGGCGACAGCGACAAGAGCACCAGCGCGAACCCGGTGGCGCGCGTGTACGACGAGTTGTGGGTGGCGGGCCCGTGCGCCGTGGACCGCTACGAAGCGGCTGGCATCGAGATTGCGCGCAACCGCTTCGCCATCATCGGCAGGCCGCAGGTGGACGCCGCCATCGTCGGCCCCCGCCGGTCCGGCGACGGGGTGCGGCTGCTGTACGCCCCCACCTGGGAGGGCTACTACGAGGAGTCCAACTACAGTTCCCTGGAGCTGATGGGACCCGAGATGGTGCGGCGCCTCATCGCCGAGCGACCGGAGTGGGGCATCATCTTCAAGCCGCACCCCGCGTCAGGCCGGCAGCGGCGGACGATGACCGACGCCCGCAAACAGATCGAGCAGCTGCTGCGCACGGCGCCCAACGCCGAGCGCCACATCGTCGCCCGCGACATCCCCGAGCGCTCCGTCTACGACTGGTTCGACTTCGCCGACGTCTGCGTCTCCGACATCTCCAGCGTCGTCACCGACTTCCTGTACACCGACCGCCCCGTGGTCGTGTCCAACCCCAAGATGCTGCCGCACGACGGCTTCCTGGAGATGTTCCCGAGCCAGCAGGGCTCCTACGTGCTCGATCGCGACGGTGCCGCGCTGCTGGACCTGCTGGACCGCGCGCTGACCGACGACCCCATGTTTGCCCAGCGCCAGGCCATGAAGACGTACTTGCACGGCGACCTTCCGCAGGGCCCGCTGAGGGCATTTGCCGCCAACGTCGAGCGGCTGCACGAGCGCGCCGGCCACGACCTGAGCCGCGTGCGCAACGCGTTCACCTTCACCGCCGCCGGCGGCGGCAAGTCGGTGGAAAGCTTCAAGCCAACCGGCTAAGCGCTCCGCCGGGTCAGGCGCCGTAGCCAGTACTGCCGTCGCTGCCCCGAGGTCAGTCGTGCCGCCACGGGTTGGGTGTAGACCTCGCTGTGCTTGGTGTTGCGCCGCCTGGACTTGTGCACCGCCTTCGTCCGCCGCTTGACCCGGGCGGCGTACCGCCGCTCCAGGCTCTTGCCGACCTTGGGCAGGCCTTCCAGGCGTGGGTAGCCGAACTCGTCGAGGAGGTGGCCGACCTTCTTTTCGACCAGCGCCAGCTCGGCCGGTTCCAAGGCGTCCTGCCAGGTCTGCAACGACGCGGTGTCCACCGGCCGGTAGACCCGCTCGTGGTACGGCTTGTCGATGAGCTTCTCGCCGGCCTCGTGGTGTTGCAGCATCAGCGGGGAGAACGGGGTGCCGAGGAACGCGCAGACGCGCTGCAGCTGGCCAACGGGGTCGGCCACCAGATCCTCGTAGCGCAACTCGAGATACTGGTCGGGCCGCAGGAGCTTGCGGGCCCGGATCCCGCTCTCCACGGCGCGGCGCCACAGCGCCACCGCGTCCGGTGCCTCATACCCCCACCAGCCGAGCTTCTTCAGCGAGGCGGTGCAGCCGCGGGCGTCACGGATCAGGTGGATGAACTGGGCGTCCGGGAACAGGCGGAAGATCAGGCCGAGGTGCTGGACGTGCTTGGGCCGCTTGTCGCCCCAGCGCTGTTTACCGTTGCGCACGGCGAACTCGCGCAGCACCGCACCTGACAACGAGCCGATGGTGGGAGGAGCCGCCGCGACCAGCGCCGCGGTTCGTTTGGGGTCCAGCTGGAGATCGGCGAACCGCGTCTTCTTGGTGCCGACGATCCACTCGCCGACCTCGCGGCGGTTGGCCTCGTCGCGCAGGTTCCCGAACTGCACCCGCCGTTGGTAGCTCTCCACGACGAAGCGCGTCTCGGGCGGCATCGCCAGCTCCGGATGCGCGTGCAGCATCGCTGTCAGCAGGGTCGTCCCGGAACGGGGACATCCCCCCACGAAGATCGGACGATCGTTCTGCTGGCCAAGGCTGAGCCGGGTGAGCAACGGGCGTTCAAGGCGTTGACCCTGCGAGACTGGCACGGCGCAACTCTACTCCCACCCTCCTTGCCGCCGAATCATCCCGCCCCGCGTCGCGCTGCCGTCTTGGCGGTCACCAGCTCGTCGAGCAGCACGTCCCACCGCCGGCCAAGGGCAGGCGTGTCGTACTGCGCCGCCTTCGCCACCGCCGCGGCGCCGCAGGTCTTGCGGCGCGTGTCGTCTTCGATCAGCTGTGTGATCCCCGCGGCTAGGCCGTTCACGTCGCCATTGGGCACGAGCACACCGTGGACGCCATCGTCGACGAGGTCCCTGGCTCCGGTGGGGAAGTCGAACGTGACGACCGGCAGGCCCCGGCTCATCGCCTCCAGCATCACCATGGGAAAGCCTTCGAAGCGTGAGCTCATGGCATAGATCGAGGCGTCGGCCATCTCGGCGGGCAGCTCGTGGGTGTAGCCCATCAGCGCCACATTCGCACCGACGTCCAACCGCTTGATCTGATGCTGTAGCTGTTCTTCGCGCTTGCCCTGCCCGAAGATCCGCAGCTGCCAGTCCGGATGCTTGCGGGCGACCTTGGCGAAGGCCCGGATCAATCGGTCGAAACCCTTCTGGCCGGTCAGCCGGCCAGCCGCGATGACCACCTTGTTGTCCAGCGTCGCCCGGCCGGGTCCCAGGTCCGGCACGGCGTTGGGCACGCAGGCGACCCGCACCCTGTCTTCCAGCAGTCGTCGGTAGTCGCCGGCGTCGTCCTCGGTCAGCGTGGTCACCGCGTCCAGCTTCGGATACTGGCGCTGGATCGCGGTGCGCAGCCCGGGCCGGTGACGGCCCAGGTGCAGGTGCTCCTGGGCGATGCGCACGACCGAGCGTCGGGTGTAGCGCGCCATCGCCAGGTTGAGGCCCGGGCGGGTGGCGATGAGGACGCCGTCGCGCACCGATCGCAGGAACCGCACGAGATGGACGTCGTCCAGCCCGTTGTACAGGGCATGGCGCGCGTCCTGCACGTGGACGACCCGGCTGGGCTGCCCGCGCGCCCACTCCTGAGCCCGCCGGCGGGCGTCGCCGACGAACCCCTCGCCGGTCGGCTGCAAGGGGGTGGCCAACGGCCGCAGGCGCACCCTCGGGTCGACGGGGTAGAGGGTCTGCTCGTGGCGGTGGAAGATGCTGACCACCTCGACCGAATGCCGGTTGGCAAGCTCGCTGGCCATGTTCAGCGTGGTGCGAACGGTGCCGCCGCTGGCGTAGGCGTTGGAGATGAGGAACCGGACGATCACGATTGCAAGCCTTCTCCGACGGGGCGTTGGGCAGGGCGATCATAGCTAGGGGGTGCGCCGCCACCGCCGGCTACTTGAGCGCCGGGGTGGCTGCGGGCTCCCGTTACACTCGCCGTGCCCAGCCACCGGAACGCGCCTGTGTGCGCAGGAGCGCCGTGGTGCCCAACCAGCCCAGCGCCGGAACCACCGCCGTTGTGGTCGCCACTGCGGCGACCGCTGATGGGCGCCCGGCGGCGTTGCTGGCCTTCCGTTCGCAGACTCTGCTGAGCCACCTGCTTGGCCAGCTGCAAGCGGCCGGCGTCGACACGGTCCACGTGATCACCCGGTCAGCCTGGACGCCGCAGGTCGCCCGGCACGCCGGGACCACCCAGGTGCATGCTGCTGCCGACCTGCGCGCCACGCTGGCGATGATCGGTGACCTGGCCGCTCGCGCCGAGGACGGCCTGTTGCTGGCCAACGGCGAGGTGGCGCTGCACGGTGCCGCGCTGGAGGGCCTGCTGTTCGATCCCCGGGTCGCCACCGGGGTCCTGGTAGCGCCAGACGTGAGCGGACCATCCGCGTGGGGGGTGCGGTTGGTCCGAGGGCAGGTCGTCGCGGCGGAGTCGCCCTACCACCTCGTCGTGCAACCGACCGCAGCTTTCCTCGGCCTGGTCAAGGCCGGGCCTGCCGGCAGCCGGGCGGTGGCGGAGGTAGGTCGCCAGCTCACCGCACTGCTGGCCGACGGCCTCCCGGGTGCTTGGGCATCGGAGCTTGCCAGCAAGGCAGCCCGCTTCCACGGCGACCAGGCGGCCGAGCTGGCAGGCGAGGCGGCGCCAGACGACGCGGTGGCACTGCTGCTGGTCGGCCTGGTCCGCGGCGGTGAGAAGGTGGGGACGGTGGACCTGCGAGCCCTCGTGTGGGCGCGCCCCTTGACGGCGGCAGCCGTGGCCGAGGTGGATGCCGCACTGGATCGCGTTGACGAGGACGGTGTGCGGCTGGCGTCATCGGTCAAGGCGCAGGACGGCTTCTTCACCACCTACTTCGTCAGTCCCTACTCGCCGTACCTGGTGCGCTGGGCCGCGCGCCGTGGCATGACGCCCAATCAGGTCACCGTGGCCTCGCTGCTGCTGGGGATCGTCGCGGCGTTGGCGTTCGCCACCGGCAGCCGCGCGGGCCTGGTCGCCGGGGCGGCGCTGCTGCTCGTCGCGTTCGTCACCGACTGCGTCGACGGGCAGCTGGCCCGCTACCGCCACCAGTACTCCACGCTGGGTAGCTGGCTGGACTCGACGTTCGACCGGGGCAAGGAGTTCCTGGCCTACGCCGGGCTGGCCATCGGCGGTGTCCGCGCCGGCGACGACGTGAGCTTGTGGGCGCTGGCGACCGCTGCGCTTGCGGTGCAGATCAGCCGGCACAGCATCGACTTCGCCTACGCCTCGCAGGTGCGCAGCGACGTGGTCGACGTCCCGGCGGTGGCGTTGCTGCAACCCGACGAGCGGCCCCCGGGAGACCGTGCGCGGTGGCGGGCGACGCTGACCAACAGCACGGTCGCCGGGGCGCTGGCCGACGAGGAAGACGCGCTGGTCGACGTGGTGGCCGGGCAAGCGCCCACTGCGGCGGAGCCGCCGGCGTCTGGCTCGCCCGGCCCGCACAAGGTCCCAGCTACCGACAACGCTGCCCGCCACACCGTCGGGTTGGCCGGCGTCCGCGCCTCGGTGGCGCTGGAGCGTCAGGGGCTGAAGTGGCTGAAACGGATCCTGGTGCTGCCCATCGGTGAACGCTTCGCCCTCATCGCCATCACGGCGGCGGTGTTCAGCCCGCGCGTCACCTTCACCGCGCTGCTGGTCTGGGGTGGCCTGGCCGCCGTCTACACGACAACGGGACGCGTGCTGCGCTCGTGGGTCTAGCCGACGCCGGCCGGGTGCACCGTGACGACGGGCCGCTGGTGGCCGTCGCTACCGGGGTGCGCGCTCCGGCTTCCTCGCTGCCGCTGCAGCTCGCGGGACTGGTCCTGTTGGCGGCCGGCCTTGCCGCCGACACCTGGTGGGGACCGAACGGGCGCCTTGGTGTCGCGGCGGTCGCCGGCGTCGCTGCCTTCGTGGCCTGCGGGGTGCTGTCGTCGGTGGCGGCACCGACCGCCCGTCTCGGATGGCTTGTTCCGCCGCTGATCCGTGCTGGCGAGTACGGCTTCATCGCCTGGTCGGGCTGGCGGCTTACAGCCGGTGCGGCGGTGTACGCCCTGGCGGCGGCGCTGGCCTACCACCACTACGACCTGGTCTACCGGCTGCGCTACCGAGGGATGGCGCCGCCGCATTGGCTGACCCTGCTGGGCGGTGGCTGGGACCTGCGGCTGGCGGTGCTGGTCCTGGCGGGGTTGGGCGGGTGGTACAGGCCGGCGACCGTGGCTATGGCCGTATGGTGTGGCTGCTTGTACGGCTTCGAGAGCGTCCGCAGCTGGTTGCTGGCCGACCCCGCTGGCTCCCCGGTGCCGGTCGCCGACGACATTGGAGATGGCTGAATGATCGGCGTCGTGCTCGCGGCCGGTGGCGGCATGCGGTTACGGCCGCTCACCGACGCGCTGCCCAAGACGCTGCTGGCCGTCGACGGGGACCGGTCGATCCTGGAGCTGGCGCTGCGCAACCTGCGTGCGGTCGGCATCACCAACGTCACGATCGTGACCGGCCATGCCGCGGCGGCGATCGAGCGCCGGCTGCCGGAGATGGAGCGCAGCTACGACGTGGCCCTGCGGACAATCTTCAACGACCACTATCACGACTGGAACAACGCCTACTCGTTGTGGCTGGCCCGCGACGCGCTCGCCGGCGGGGGGCTGCTCGTCAACGGTGACACGGTGCATCCGGCGGTCGTCGAGCGGCGACTGCTGGCAGCCCGGGGGGCTGGGCCCATCATCCTGGCCCTGGATGACCAAAAGCCGCTGGCCGAGGAGGAAATGAAGGTGCAGCTCGACGGCGACGACCGGCTGCTGCGTATCAACAAGGGCCTGCACCCAGGCTCGGTCCACGGCGAGTACATCGGCGTGACGCTGATCGAGCCGGACGCCGTGCCACGGCTGGCCGAAGCGCTGCAGGCCACCTTCGAACGCGACACGACGCTGTACTACGAGGACGGCTACCAACAGTACGCCGACTGGGGGGAGACGATCCGCACCGCCGCCATCGGTGCGGTCGACTGGGTCGAGGTGGACAACCATGACGACCTGAGCCGCGCTCGGGTCTTGGCCCCGCACCTGGAAGGGAACTGACATGCCACTGCTGGCCCGCACCATCGCCGCACCCGTTGCCATCGAGATCAGCGCCGGCGCGGTGTCCGGACTCGCCCCGCTGCTGGCCGACGGGCGTATCTCGGCCGCCGGCGAGGTTGCCATCGCGCTCGGGCCGGGCCAGGGCGAGTCGATCGCCGAAACGGTCCGTGAGTGCCTGCCCAAAGCATCGCTGTTCCAGGTCGAGGGCGGCACGCTGGACAGCGCGCAGAATCTCATCGGCCGGCTGCGCGCCAGGTATTTCGACGCCGTCGTTGGCATCGGCGGGGGCAAGACCCTCGACGTCGCCAAGTACGCCGCCAGCATGACCGGGCTGCCCTTCGTGGCGGTGGCCACAAACCTGTCCCACGACGGCATCGCGTCGCCGGTGTCATCGCTGGAGAGCCACGGCCGCAAGGGCTCCTTCGGCGTCCACATCCCGATTGCGGTGTTCGTTGACCTCGACCTGGTGCGGACCTCGCCGGTGCGCCATACCAGGTCGGGTATTGGTGACGTGGTCAGCAACGCCTCTGCCGTCGGCGACTGGCTCCTGGCCGCGCGGGAGCGGGGCGAGGCCGTGGACGGTTTGGCCGTGTCCCTGGCCCGCAGCGCGGCCGAGGCGGTGATCAACCGGTCGGAGGGCCTGGACTCTGACCAGTTCCTCAGCGTGATCGCCGAAGGGCTGTTGCTGTCGGGGATGGCCATGTCGGTGGCCGGGTCCAGCCGCCCCTGTAGCGGTGGTTGCCACGAGATCAGTCACGCCATCGACGCCCTGTACGGCAGCGCCGGGTTGCACGGCGAGCAGGTGGCGGTCGGGGCGCTGTTCGCCTCCTACCTGCGTGACGACCCGATCGTGGCCACGATGGACCGCTGCTTCCGCCTCAACGGACTGCCCCGCGTGCCCGACGACCTGGGGCTGACCGCCGAAGAGTTCACGGCCGCCGTGATCGAGGCTCCCACGACCCGGCCGGACCGCTACACGGTCCTCGAGCACCTCGACCTGGACGCCCAGCAGGTGCGCAAGCGCGTCGACGCCTTCATTGAAACCTTCGCTGGATGACCTGCGTGCGGTCTGTCAGCCGCCGTCGCTGACAGGAAGGGCCAGCGCCGAGCACTGGGCTGGCAAGCTGTACATGCGCCGCGTGTCGCTGCACGTCACCCGCCTCCTGGTCGGCACGCGGGTTTCAGCCAACGCCTTGACGGGGCTGATGATCCTCACCGGGCTGGCTGCCGCCGCCCTGGCGGCCGTGCCGAGACTATGGGCCGCCCTGCTGGCAGCCGCCGGGATCCAGCTGTACCTGCTGCTGGACTGCTCCGACGGCGAGGTCGCGCGCTGGCGGGGTACGACCGGTCCGGTCGGGGTCTACCTGGACCGCCTCGGTCACTACGTCGTGGAGGCGGCGCTCATCGCCGCGATCGGCCTGCGGGCGGACGCCGGCCACCCCGCCGGCTGGACACTGCTGGGTCTGCTGGGGGCGGTGTTCGTCCTGCTCAACAAGGCCGAAACCGACCTGGTTGGCACCGCGCGGGCCAGCGCCGGTTTGCCGCCGGTCACCGATACCGCCGCCGTTCCCAGGGCCGCGGGGGTACGCCGCGTCCGCCGCGTCGCATCGCGTCTGCGCTTTCACCGCGCGATCGGTGCGGTGGAACTGTCCCTGCTGCTGGTCGCCGCCGCGGCGGCCGACGCGTTATCCGCCGGCCTGCAAGGCACCCGCGTGCTCGTCGCCGTGGTGGTGCCGCTGGCCGGCGTCGTGGCGGCAGGCCACCTGCTCAGCGTGCTGTCGTCGAATCGCCTGCGCTGACGAGCCGGCGCGGGCTGTCTTGTGTCCTACCGCTTCGTCACATGAGGACGCGCTAGCAGGAGCCGCTGCCCCAGGAGCGGCAGTCGCTGCGGATCAGGTCGAAGCTGCGCAGCACGACCGTCTCGCCGCTGTTGCGCAAGATGCCGTACTGGTTGCCCCAGTACCTGTTCATTCCGGAGTCCGTGCCCCTACCCATACGCAGACGCATGGTCTGGTGGGGCCCCAGCACGTCGTTGTCGCCGAACACATAGCTGTCACCGCCGATCACCAGCAGGGAGCCGTAGAGATTGGCCGGGGCGCCCGAGCGGTTGACCAGCTCCAGCCACTCGTCGTTCGGCCGCCCGGCCTCGTTGCCAGGGGGGTCGTACATGATCCGGCCAATGGAGACCGCACCCTGGAGTCGGTCGGAGCAGCGCAGCTTGCACGGGTAGGTGAAGTGCTTGCGCATGTCGCCGTCGGGGTCGAATAGATACACCGCGTCGCCGATGGCCCCGCTGGCGGGGTCGGGGTTGCGAAACATCACAGTGCTACGACCGAGGTAGCGACGCGTGGGGGTGCTCGACCCCACGCCCATGTGCACCGTCAGGGTCTTGCCGGGCTCGACGGTGACGCCGGCGGGGAAGGGATAGCTCTTGAGCGAGTAGTCGCGCAGCCACCAGCCGCTCAGGTCCAACCTAGTGGTCCCGCGGTTATGGATCTTGACCCACTCCCCGTTGACGTTGAGCAGGTCGTTGCCGGGAGCGTCCCACTGCGCCCACATCCGGATCCTGGCCTCGTCCTGCGGCCCCGCCGCACAGTGCTCCCTGTCCCACAGCCGCTCGCCCCGCCGAGACGCGCGGATCGCGTCGAGGAAGTACTGCCCAAGCTTGGTGGTCTCCGTGCCATCGTCGTGCCACATGGCGTTGCCGCGCTGGATCAGCTCACGGTTCACGTCGATGTAGCGGCCCTGGTGGCGCACGACCACGTAGCGCAGCAGCCGGTCCCGCGTGGCCCGGCTGTCCTCGTCGACGGCGGTCAGCCGGACCACCTTGCCTTCGATGAGCCGGCGCAGCCTCGCCTCGGCGGCGATGGAGTGGCACTGGCCTGTCTCCATCGTCTGGATGCCGGTCATCCGCACCCGGAAGACCTTGCTGGTGTTGTCACCGAAGATGTTGACGTCGAAGGTGTCGCCGTCGGCCACGTGGGTCACGCGGCCCGTCCACAGGTGGCGCAACGGTGCGGCGGCGTGGGCCGGAGCCGCGGCGCCGAGCAGGCTCAGGCCGAGCATGAGGGCGAGGGCGGTTCGCAGGTGGATACGCATAGGCAAGGTCTCGGCATCGCTATCGGTAATCTTGAAAGACATAGAGCAATATGCCGTGGTGGGACAGGCTGGACAAGGGGGGTCACGCCGCGCTCGGCTACGCTGGCTGCCGGCGCCGGCGGAGTCTGGATCCGGCGCGGGCAGACGACCGGGAGCACCGGGAAACGGTGGGTATGGCGGCACAGGCGACGCTCGAACGGCTCGGCGGCACACTGAGTGCTGGCGACTATCTACGGGCGCTGTGGTCGCGCCGGCAGTTCGCCATCGCCATCGCGGTGGGCGAGGTGCGCTCCCAGCATATGAACACCGCGCTGGGCAACCTGTGGCTGGTGCTCAACCCGCTGTTGCAGATGGGCGTGTACTACCTGGTCTTCGGCGTGATCATCGGCACCGACCGGGGGGTCGACAACTTCCTTGCGTTCCTGGCCGTCGGTGTCTTCCTGTTCCACTACACCCAGCGTTCGATCATGGCCGGAGCGAAGTCGCTGCTGAAGAACCAAGGCCTCATCCGCTCGATCCAGTTCCCGCGGGCTGTCCTGCCCCTGGCCACAGTGCTGGCGCATGGGCTCAGCTTTCTGCCCGCCGCCGCGGTGCTGATCTTCATCGCGCTGGCCACCGGGGAGTCGCCGCACTGGACGTGGCTGCTGCTGGTCCCGTTGTTCGCCGTCCAGACCCTGTTCAACATCGGGATGGCGTTCATCATGGCGCGGATCACCGACCGCTTCCCGGACATGCAAAACGTCTTGCCCTTCGTGTTCCGGCTGCTGTTCTACGTGTCGGGGGTGCTGTTCCTGGCCGCGCGCTACGTGTCACCCGAGACGCTGGTGTGGTTCCAGCTCAACCCCATCTACGCCATGATCTCGACGGGCCGAGGGATCATCCTCGACGGGACCCTCAACGGGGTGCTGTGGCTGAGTGCCGGTAGCTGGGCGGTTGCTGCGATGGTCACCGGGTTCTTCGTGTTCCGGGCTGGTGAGCGGGATTACGGGCGTGGCTGACACCCGGCAGGTCCTCGCCGACCGGCAACCCCCACTCGACCCGGCGCTGACGCTGGTGGCGCAGGACGCCCACGTCACCTACCGGGTCTACGAGGACCGGCGAGTGGGTCTGCAGGAGTTGGTGAGCCGTGGCGGCAAGCTGCGCGCCTCGCGCGCGATCAAGGCCGTCAAGGGCGTGTCGTTCGAGGCCCGCGCCGGCGAGGTGATCGGCGTCATCGGGGCGAACGGCTCCGGCAAGAGCACCCTGCTGCAGGCGATGGCCGGTCTGCTGCCCTGCACCGATGGGGCCATCTACGCCCGCAGCCAACCCGTGATCCTCGGAGTCGGCGCAGCGCTGCAGCCGCTGCTGTCCGGGCGGCGAAACGTCGAACTGGGCCTGCTCGCGCTGGGCGCGAGCCAGGAACAGGTCGAGGAGCAGTTCGACGAGGTCGTCGAGTTCAGCGGCCTGGAAGACTCCATCGACCTGCCGCTGCGCACCTACTCGTCGGGCATGAAGGCGCGGTTGCACTTCGCGATCGCGACGTCCATCAAGCCCGACCTCCTGCTGATCGACGAGGCCCTTGCGGTCGGCGACGCCGACTTCCGGGTGCGCAGCGAGGAGCGCATCCGGGCGTTGCAGGCCCACGCCGGCACGGTCTTCATCGTCAGCCACCGGCTCAGCGAGATCCAGCGCACCTGCACCCGGGTGCTGTGGCTGTGCGCGGGGGAGCTGGCTGCCGACGGCGCACCGGGCGAGGTGCTGGCCAAGTACCGCGAGTGGGTAGGCAGGCCCCGCAACCGGCCACCGCGCCAGCAGCGCGAGCAGCGGCGTCGCTGGCGCCGCCGACGCCGCCGGCGACGACAGGAACGCCGCCTTGAGCGACGCCGCCAGCGCCGCCAGCGGCTGCAGGCGGAAGGCTGAAGCGGCCTGGCGCTACTCGAGGATGCGTAACCTGCCGCCGGTGCCACCGTCATCCGTTGTTTCGATCTCCTGCGTGCTGTTGACCGTGGGGGACCGGCCGGCCGAGCTGCGCCGCGCCGTCTCCTCGGTCAGCGCCCAGCGAGACGTCAACGTCGAGATCGTCGTGGTGGTCAACGGCGCCGCCGACGTGCGCGTGGACGGAGCGACGGTGGTGGTGCTGGGACGCAACGTCGGAATCCCGGCCGGGCGCAACGTCGGCATCGCGGCGACCACTGGTGCGTTGATCTGCTTCCTGGACGACGACGGGTGGCTCGCCGACGACGATGTGCTGTCCGGGGCCAGCAGACGCTTCGCCGCCGACGACCGGCTCGGGATCCTGTCGCTGCGGCTGCGCGACCCGCTCGGCCGCCCCGGCCAGCGGCGTCACGTGCCGCGGTTGCGGGTCGGCGACCCGGGCCGCAGCTCAGCGGTCACGACCTTCCTCGGTGGCGCTGCCGTGGTGCGGCGCAGCGTCTTCGACCAGGTCGGCGGCTTCCCCGAGGAGTTCTTCTTCGCTCACGAGGAGCTCAGCGTCGCCTGGCGCGCGATCGATGCCGGTTGGCGGGTCCGCTACGACGGGCAGCTCGCGGTGTTCCACCCCTCCCAGCCCGCCTCACGCCACCCCAGCTTCTGGTACTTGCAGGCCCGCAACCGGGTGTTCCTCGCCCGCCGCCACCTGCCGGCCGCCCTTGCGGTGGTCTACGTCGGGTTGTGGATCGGGGTGTCGCTGGCGCGAGCCAGGAGCCGTCTGGCCGTCACGCGGGCTCTGCGCGGCTTCGCCGACGGCCTGCGCCTGCCGTGCGGGCCTCGGCGGCCTGTCTCCTGGGTAGCGGTGTGGCGGATGACGAAGGCAGGGCGGCCGCCGCTGCTGTGAGGCGACGCGCAACCGCCTCCGCCTGCGCTACCGCCTTCGGCCACTTGAGCGGTAGCGTCCGGGCGTCAGGGTCGGCGAATAATGGGGAAGGACGATGACCGGATCATCCAGCGCCAAGAAGCGCACGGCTTTGCTGTATCAGGCGCGCTATGCGGTGTCCCATCCCCAGCGGGTCGCGCCCCACGTGCGTCGGGCGGCGCGTGACTTGTGGTTGCGGGCGACCACCCGCAACCACGTCGACTACTACCGGGCGGTGATGCGCTCGGACACGGCGGTCAGCGCGGACGCCGCCGTCGGCAGCAAGAGTCACGAACGCTGGCTGGCCCTCGGCAAGCTGCAGTTCGACTACCTGCTCGACCATGGCCTGCAGCCGCAGCAGCGGCTGCTGGAGATCGGTTGCGGCAACCTGCGGGCGGGTTGGCGGTTCGTGGAGTACCTGGACCCTGGCAACTACTACGGCATCGACATCTCGCCCGACATCCTCTTCGCCGCCCAGGACACGCTCGTGCGTTTCGGTCTGCAGCCCAAGCTGGCGGTCCTGACGCCGGTGCGGGATCTGCGCTTGCCGTTCCTGCCCGACGAGCACTTCGACGTGGTGCACGCACACAGCGTCTTTAGCCACTCTCCGCTGCCGGTGATCGACGAGTGCCTGGCCAACGTCGGGCGGATCCTGCGTCCTACAGGGTTTTTCGACTTCACGTTCGACCATACCGAGGGTGCCGAGCACCAGGTGCTGCGCGAGGACTTCTATTACCGCACGCAGACGCTGGTGGAGCTGGCCGCGGGCTACGGACTCGTGGCAGAGTTCATGCAGGACTGGGAGATGCAGAACACCCACAAGCAGAGCAAGATCCGGGTCCGCCGCCGCCCGGCGCGAGGGCGTCATGACCTCGGCTGCGGGGCCTAGTGGCTGGGACGCCGGTAGCCGCTAAGATCCTGCTTCAGCGCCAGTTCATGTCGGCGTTGCCGCTGTGTTATTGGGACGTGGCCGTTGCGTGTCGGTGCCGGCGCGCGCCGGCTGGAAGTCCGCAGGGTCGGCAAGGAGGAAATCGCTGTGCCGGACGTCAGCAGCGGTGAGCGCGACAGCGGCCTGACCAACGCAGCCAGCGGCGCCGACGAGCAGGACGTCGCCGCCCGGCAGGACGAGGCGGACCAGCGAGCCGGCGCGCAGGTCGCCCCCGAACCGGGTGCCGCGGCCCGCTTCGTCGCCACGATACGCGACGCCCTGCGCCGCTGGTATCTGAACGTGACGTTGCTGGTCGCTGTCATCCTCGTCGTCGCCACGGTCCTGGGCCAGTCGGTGCTGGTGGTCGTGGGCCTTGGGCTCGCGCTGCTAGCGGAATGGGCAGCCTGCTACCCGCCGGCGTGGGACGCCACCAGGCTCGGCCGGTTGGGGTTGGGAACCCGTAGCAGGGCGATGCTGCGGGGGCTGGCGGTCGCCGTCACGCTCGCCATCGACACGAGCGGGCGGGCGTCCATCCTGCTGGCGTACGCCGCGACGTTCGTGGTTGGCCAGCTGGCCTGGGTGTCGTTCAACCGCTCCATGACCAGAGCGATCGCCCTGCGGCCCATGCTCGGTGTCGCCAACATCGGCCAGGACCTCGGGCTGCGCACGTTCTACGCCAGAGCCCGCCGCCGCCGAGCGCTCGGCCCCATCATCATCGTGACCATGGAGGCGGTGGCGGTGTTGGGCATCGTCGTCGCGCTGGTCACCCCGTTGCCCGACCCGCTGGCCGTCGTGGCCGCCGCGGTCAGCATCGCCGGCATGATCGCGTTCGCGGGCTTCGCACAGCGATGGTCAGAGCGCTTCCTGAGCAGCGGCCGAGCGGAACGCTATGAAGAGCAGCTGGTCGCACAGCTGCGGGAGTTCGATCCGCAGGGAATCGTTTACGTCGCCGCCGCAGCCGGTCAGCCGTACATGTTCTCGCAGTGGCTGCGCGCCTACAACGCGTGCCGCCAGCGACTGATGTTCGTCGTCGCCGAGGCGTCCTATCTCGAAACCGTCGGCGACACCCACTGGCCCATCGTCTACGCGCCCCGCACCAGAGACGTCGAGCGCTGCGTCCTTCCCAACGTCCGTCTCGGGTTCTACATGTCCAACTCGGGAAAGAACATCACGCTGCTGCGCGAGCCCGGCATCAAGCATGTGTTCCTCAATCACGGGGACAGTGACAAGTCAACCAGCGCCAACCCGGTCGCCCGTGTCTACGACGAGTTGTGGGTCGCGGGCCCCACCGCGATCGAACGCTACGAGGCGGCTGGCATCGACATCGCCCCCGAGCGGTTCGCCGTCATCGGACGTCCCCAGGTCGACGGGGTCATCGTCGGCCCGCGTGAGCGGGGGCCGACGGTCGGAGTGCTGTACGCGCCGACCTGGGAGGGCTACTACGAGGAGTCCAACTACAGCTCCCTGGAAGTCATGGGGGCCGAGATGGTGCGGCGCCTGCTTGCTGACCACCCCGAGTGCCGCATCATCTTCAAGCCGCACCCCGGGTCAGGGCGCCAGCGGCCCAGCATGATCGCCGCCCGCCGCGAGATCGAAGATCTGCTGCGCGGTGCCTCCAAGGCTCAAGGCCACGTCGTCGCCGACGACCATCCGGAGCTATCGGTGTACGACTGGTTCGATGCCGCCGACATCTGCATCTCCGACATCTCCAGCGTCGTGTCAGACTTTTTGTTCACAGAGCGACCGGTGATCGTGTCCAACCCCAAGAACCTGCCGCACGACGAGTATCTTGAGCTCTTCCCCAGCCAGCAGGCCTCGTATCTGCTCGACTGCGGCTGCACTGGGCTGTCGTCGCTGCTGCAGTTGGCCCTAGGAGATGATCCCATGGCAGCGGCGCGGCGGGCCATGAAGATCGAGTTGCTCGGCGACCTTCCTGCCGGGCCACTGCACGCGTTCTGCGCCAACGCCGACCGGCTCTACGAGCAGGCGTGCCGCGACGCCAGCCGGGTGCGCAACACCTTCTCGTTCGCCGACAGCGCCGCGGTCGAAAGCTTCAAACTGAGCCGCTGAGCCGCTGAGCCGCTGAGCCGCTGAGCCACCGTCCGGCCGACGCAAGGGCGTCATGACCTCGAGCCTGTTCGACCCGCCGCCGCAGGACCGGTCCGGTGACGTCGACGCGGACGCACCGCTGGCCGCCCGCCTGCGGCCGCGCACCCTCGACGAGGTCGTCGGCCAGGCACATCTGATCGGACCCGGGGCCCCGCTGCGGGTTGCCATCGAGGCCGACCGGTTGCGCAGCGTCGTGTTGTGGGGGCCACCGGGCACCGGCAAGACCAGCCTCGCGCAGGTGATCGCCGGCGCCACGCGGGCGGGGTTCCTGCGGCTGTCGGCGGTGACGGCCGGCGTCAAGGACGTTCGTGCGGCTGTCGAGCAGGCCCGCGTCCGGCTGGCGGCCAACGGTCGACGCACGGTGTTGTTCATCGACGAGATCCACCGCTTCAACAAGAGCCAGCAGGACGCGTTGCTGCCAGCCGTGGAGGACGGGCTGCTGGTGCTCATCGGCGCCACCACGGAGAACCCCTCGTTCGAGGTGAACGCCCCGCTGCTGTCGCGCAGCCTGCTGTACCGCCTCGAGCCCCTGGCCGACGATGATGTGCGTACCCTGCTGCGGCGGGCGACCAGCGACGAGCGCGGCCTGCCGGGCGTCGTGGTCGACGACGACGCCACTGCGGCGCTGGTGGCCGCCGCCGACGGTGACGCGCGTGCCGCGCTGACCGGTCTGGAGGGTGCAGCGCTGCTGGCCGCCGAGCGGGGCGCTGGCCACAGCGTCACGGTCGAGATGGTGACCGCCGTCCTCGCCGGACCGAGGTTGCGCTACGACAAGGCCGCGGACAACCACTACGACCAGGTCAGCGCGTTCATCAAGTCGCTGCGCGGCTCGGATCCCGACGCGGCGCTGTACTGGCTGGTGCGGATGCTCGCGGCAGGCGAGGACCCGCGATTCCTGGCCCGGCGGATGATCATCCTCGCTGGCGAGGACATCGGCCTGGCCGACCCCGCTGCCTTGCAGGTGGCTGTTGCGGCGTTCCAGGCGCTAGACGTCGTCGGGTTGCCCGAGGCGCGCTTCGCCCTGGGTGAGGCGGCGCTGTATCTGGCGCTGGCGCCCAAGTCCAACAGCCTCACTCGGGCGCTGGGTCGCGCCGACGAGGCGGTGGCCCGGCTTGGCAACGCGGCGGTGCCGGCGCCGCTGCGTGACGCGCACTACCGGGGCGCGGCCCGCCTGGGGCACGGTCGCGGCTACCGCTATCCCCACGACGACCCTCGCGGTTGGGTCGACCAGCAGCATCTGCCCGACGGCCTGGCGCCTGGCGACATCTACACGCAGGGCGAGCACGGCCGTGAACCGTCGTTGCTCCGGTGGCTTCAGGAGCGTCGCCACCACCAACGCTGAACCGTGTGCGTCTGCCGTCGCCAGCGCGGCGGATCGCACACGCTTGGGTGGCGCCGGCAACCGTGTGCGAGCGCCGTCGTGGCGCGGGTGGCTGCACACGCTTGCGGTTTTGCCAGCCCAAAACTTATCCTGCGTCCCGACGCGACCATGAACCATGCCTACTCGAACCCCGACCGCGAGGCTCTGAAAGCCATGTACCGCCTTACCAAGGGGGGCGGCGAAGCACGCACCGGCGACCTGGCCGAGGCCTTGGGCCTGACGCCTGGCACGGTCACCGCGACGGTCAAGCGCCTCGCCGATCGCGGCTTGGTTGTGCACCGCCCCTACATGGGTGTGGTGCTGACCGACGACGGGAAGCAGTCAGCCGTCGCAGCCATCCGCCGTCACCGCATCGTCGAGCGCTTCCTGGCCGACATGCTCGGGTACGCCTGGAACGAGGCGGACCGCCTGGCGCGTACCTTCGAGCACCAGCTGCCACAGGAGGTCGAGGACCGCCTGTTCGTGGCCCTGGACCGCCCCGCCACCTGCCCGCATGGCTTCCCGATCCCCGCGCCGAAGACCGCCGACATCCCGGACACCCCGCAGCTGTACTCCCTGGAGCCGGGCGACGAGGCGGTCGTCGCCGTCCCTGGTGCCACCGAGCCGGAGGTGGTGGCGTTCCTGGAGACGCTGGGGCTGCGCCCCGGCGTCACGGTGGCCGTCCGTGAGAAGCACCCCTTCGACGGCCCGCTCGTCTTGCGCGTCGACGGCAAAGAGCGCACCGTCGGCGAACGCCTCGCCCGCCAGATCTACGTAACGTCAAGACCTGAAAGGACGCACACATCATGATCGGAGTTCTCGCCGCCGAGGGGGGGTACCAGGAGTTCACGCTCGCGGGAGCCGAGTACTTCTGGCTGGCCTTCTCCGCGGGTACCGCCCTGCTGGCCATCTTGGTCGGATTCGCCCTCATGAAGGGCGTGCTCGCCGCCGATCAGGGCACGCCCACGATGCAGGAGATTGCCCGGGCGATCCAGGAGGGGGCGATGGCCTACCTCCGGCGGCAGTTCCGGACCATCGCCGTCATCCTCGTGCCGCTTGCCGTCGTCGTCTTCCTCACCGCCACGGCGGTCCTGCGGCCGGACGGCAGCGAAGCCCTGAGCTTCGCCGAGTCGGGGATCTACCGGACGCTGGCCTTCCTGGCCGGCTGCTTTCTGTCCGGGCTGACCGGCTTCATCGGCATGGGCCTGGCGGTGCGCGGCAACGTCCGCACGGCCGCCGCCGCGCGCAACGGCTCGCTGCCGGCCGCCCTCAAGGTCGCCTTCCGCACCGGCGGGGTTGCCGGCATGTTCACCGTGGGCCTGGGCCTGCTCGGCGCCACGATCATCATCATGCTCTTCCAGAACACCTCGTCGGCGATCCTCATCGGCTTCGGCTTTGGCGGATCGTTGCTCGCGCTGTTCCTGCGCGTGGGCGGCGGCATCTTCACCAAGGCCGCCGACGTCGGCGCCGACCTGGTCGGCAAGGTCGAGGCCGGCATCCCCGAGGACGACCCGCGCAACCCGGCCACCATCGCCGACAACGTGGGTGACAACGTCGGCGACTGCGCCGGCATGGCCGCCGACCTGTTCGAGAGCTACGAGGTCACGCTGGTCGCGTCGATCATCCTCGGCGTGGCGGCGTTCCAGTCCATCTACCCGGACGACCCAAGCAAGTGGGTGGTTGGGCTGATCTTCCCCGTCATCGCCCGCGCCATCGGCGTGCTGGCGTCCATCGTCGGTGTCTTCGCCGTCCGCGCGACCGACAACGACCGGTCTGCCATGGCGCCGATCAACCGCGGCTTCGCCATCGCGGGCATCCTGACCGTGATCGGCACCGGCGCCGTGGCGCTGACCTACGTCGGCAACGAGGCCGGCACTGTCTCCTACGTCGGCTGGCGGCTGTTCGCCGCGGTGGTGGTCGGCCTGGTCCTCGCGCAGGCCGTCAGCCGGCTCACGGAGTACTTCACCTCCACCGAGACTTCACCAGTCCGCGAGATTGCCGAGGCGGCGCGCACCGGCCCCGCGACGACGGTTCTGTCGGGCATCAGCTCGGGGTTGGAGTCCTCGGTGTGGGCCATCGTTGCGATCGCCGCGGCCCTCGGCGTGTCGGTCGCCCTAGGGGCTGGTGACGTGCAGTTCTCGCTGTACCTCGTCGCGCTTACCGGCATGGGGATGCTCGCGACCACGGGCGTAGTCGTCAGCGAGGACACGTTTGGTCCCGTCGCCGACAACGCCGCCGGCATCGCCGAGATGTCCGGCGAGTTCAGCGGCGAGGCCGAACGGATCATGGTCAGCCTCGACGCGGTCGGCAACACCACAAAGGCGGTCACGAAAGGCTTCGCGATCGGCTCGGCCGTCATCGCGGCGGTCGCGCTGTTCGCCAGCTTCATCGAGACGATCGGCTCGGAGCTGGGGCTGGAGGCCACCGGCACCGCGCTGTTCCGCGACGCCGCCACCCAGATCAACGTCGCGGACCCCAAGACATTCATCGGCCTGCTCATCGGCGGCTCCGTCGCGTTCCTATTCAGCTCCCTGGCGATCCGTGCGGTTAGCCGAACGGCGGCCGTCGTCGTGCAGGAGGTGCGCCGGCAATTCGCCGACGGCAAGATCATGGCGGGCACCAAGCGGCCCGACTACGGCCCCGTCATCGACATCTGCACCGCAGCGTCGCTGCGCGAGCTCGCCACGCCGGCGCTGCTGGCGGTGCTCACGCCGGTGATCATCGGCTTCGGGATCAACTACTTCGCGCTCGGCGCGTTCCTCGCCGCAGTCATCCTCACGGGTCAGCTCATGGCGAACTTCCTGTCCAACGCCGGCGGCGCGTGGGACAACGCCAAGAAGTACATCGAGGACGGCCACGAGGGCGGCAAGGGCTCCGAGGCTCACAAGGCCGCGGTCATCGGCGACACCGTCGGTGACCCCTTCAAGGACACCGCTGGCCCGGCGCTCAACCCGCTGATCAAGGTCATGAACCTGGTGTCCCTGCTGATCCTGCCCGCCGTCATCAACCTGCAGGACAACGAGCCGGTGCGCTACGCCATCGCGGCGGTCGCGCTCGTCATCCTCGGCGGCGCGATCGCGTTCTCCAAGCGCAACGCCGAGGCCATGGACGCCGACGTCAGCGAGCCCACGGCGCGGGCTGGGGTCACGCCCGCTCCGTAGGCCTCCGCCGGTACCCTGCCC
>Ga0136640_10000124_pt1 | contig 26686 bp, 27 predicted proteins | sample AntDrymUQ8642106_2_FD_105498 | JGI IMG/M metagenome (GOLD analysis project Ga0136640, IMG submission 105498) | Polar desert sand microbial communities from Dry Valleys, Antarctica - metaG UQ864 (21.06) | ecosystem: Environmental > Terrestrial > Soil > Desert | place: Antarctica: Dry Valley...
AGAGGTCGTCGAAGGACTCCAGGCCGACCAGCTCGTCGTAGGCCGGCTCGTACCAGTCCATCTGCATCTCGCAGCCCGCCGCATCAGCCCCCGCGCCCAGGCAGGTGCTCACCCGTTCGCGCAGGTCGTCCAGGCCCTGGCTGCTGGGAGATCGCACGTACCACTGGGCCTCGGTGCGGGCCGGGACGATGTTCGCCGCGTCCCCTGCGCTCAGGAAGATTCCGTGGATCCGCTCGTCGGGTCGGATGTGTTGGCGCAGGGCGGCCACGTTGAGATAGCCGAGCACGGCCGCGTCGAGAGCGTTGCGGCCCTTCTCCGGAGCGGCGGCGGCGTGCGATGCGTGGCCGACGTAGGTCACCGTCACCCGCTGGATGGCGAGGGAGTCCATCGTCCGCAGGTCGGCTCCAGCGGGGTGCACCATCACCGCCGCATCCACGCCGTCGAGCGCACCCTGGTCGATCATGAGCTGCTTTCCCCCGCCACCCTCCTCCCCAGGTGTGCCCAGGATCAGCACCCGACCGCCCAGCTCGTCGGCCACCGCCGCCGCCGCCACCCCCGCCCCCAGCCCCGCCGCAGCGATGATGTTGTGACCGCAAGCATGTCCCAGACCCGGCAGAGCGTCGTACTCGCAGCAGACCGCCACGGTCGGTCCGTCAGAACCGGCCCGGGATGCGAACGCCGTGTCGAGCCCGTAGGCCGACCGCTCGACCTCCATGCCCTCGGCCTCCAGCACCTCGGTCAGGAGGTCATGGGCGTGGTGCTCCTCGAAGGCCAGCTCGGGACGTTCGTGGATGCGGTGAGACACGTCGATGAGCATGTCGGCCAAGCGGTCGACCTCGGCGTCGGTGCGGTCCTTGACGGCATCGACCGCGTCGCTCATGGGCGGCAGGGTACCGACCTCGTCGGAGGCGAGTAGTCGGCGCTCAGTGGCGCAGGACGATCTTGCCCAGCACGTCCCCTCGCCGGAGCTGCGCCAAGGCCTCCGGGTAGTCGGCCAGGTCGTGCTCGGAGTCCACGATGATGGGCAGGCCGTCGGCGACGAGACGGGTGACCTCGGCGAACTCGACCGAGGAGGCCATGGTCGAACCGATGATCTCGACCTGTTTGAACCACACCCGTGGCAGCTTCAGCTCGACGGTTCCTCCCGACGTCGCCCCGCAGACGACCAGCCGACCCGTCGGCACCAGCGCGGCCATCGATCGGTCCCACGTCGCAGCGCCGACGCTCTCGGCTACCACGTGGGCGGCGACGTCCCACCGCTCCGCCGCCGAGTCGAGGGCGGCGTCGGCGCCGACGGCGAGCGCAGCCTGGCGCTTGGACTCGTCGCGAGACGTGACCACGACCCGAGCGCCCATCGCCAGTCCCAGGGCGAGCAAAGCGTTGGCGACTCCCCCGCCGACTCCGGCCACCAGCAGCGTCTCGCCCGCTCTCAACCGAGCTCGCCGCAGCATCCGCCACGCCGTCGAGTACGCCACCGGGTAGGCGGCGCACTCGGCCCAGGTGCGCCCCACGGGCCGGGCGATCAGGTTGCGGGACGGGACGACCACGAGATCACCGTGGGCACCCCAACGGTTCTCCCCCACCAACCGCATCCCCGGCGCCGCCGGCGCGTCGATCCCCCAGAGGGCGATGGCCTCCACCGAGCAGACGGTCGGGTTGACCACGACCTCGTCGCCGTCGGCCCACCCGCCGACCTCGGATCCGATGCGCTCGACGACCCCGACCCCGTCGCAGCCGGGCACATGCGGGAGCACCGGAGGCTTGGGACGACCCTCGGTCAGCCAATGATCCATGTGGTTGAGGGCGCTGGCCACGACCCTGACGCGAACCTCGCCCGGCCCGGGCTCGGGGTCGGGGACGTCGCCCCAGCGGTAGTCCCCCGGCGCCTCGTCCAGCAGCCAGGCGCGCACCCGCCGACGGTACCGCCCTGCTCGCGGCGCGACCCCTCGAACTGGTGAAGGATCGCGTCGCCAGGACGACGTGAGGCTTCACCCGTTCGCAGAGGGGCGGGCGGGTGGGGTCAGACGACGACGGTCACGGCTTCGGGCTCGACACGGACGGCGAGGGCACGAACCTCGCCCCGCCGCTCACCGTCGACCCACACCGGCGTCGGTCGGGCCAGCTCGACGGTCCACGACGACGGTCGGACGTACGCGATGCCGGGATGGGGGACGTGGGTGCCCGACTCAAGGCGCCGCCGGGCCGCCCACCGATCGCCCGGGCTCAGGTCGCCGTCGAGGATGTCGAGGCGCCCGTCGCCGGGGTGGGACCGGGGGGCCACGTCCCACGACCCGAGGAACTGGGCGTTCATCACCGCGGTGACCCGACCCCACCACCAGGACCGGCGGGCGACCAGGTGGGCGACGAACAGGTGCCGGCGTCCGTCGAGCAGAGCCACGCCGAGGTCGACAGTGACCGTGGTGGCGGCCTCCGAGGCTCGGGTGGGATCTCCTCGCCCGCCCAGGGTGCGGCACAGGTCGCCACCCAGCAGTCCAAGGGTCGGGAGGGCCTCGTTCTCACGCCGGGCCTCCTCCAGCACCCGGCCGGCTTCGGCATCGGAGCGGACCAGGACCGTTCCCGCCGGCACCGGCCCGACCTCCCCCCACGGCCGACCCCGTTCGACGGTCACCCGAGCTCGGCGACCACCGCCGGGGCGGCACCGGCCGGCTCGGCGGAGACGCCCGACGCAGTGGCCAGCGAGGTCGACGCCACCACGCCGCGGTGGAGCCCCTCGGCGGCGCGTCGGGCGGCCCGCCCTGTCGCCGGGTCGGGGGCGGCGTCGCCGATCTGGCGGAGGAGATCGACGAGCTGGCGGACGTTGCGGACGAAGTCGCCCCCGGTCATCTCGGCTTCGTGGGCGAGGACCACATCGAGGTCCTGCCCGGCCGCCCAGGCGTAGGCCAGAGGCACGAAGGTCGGATCAGGGGCGCGGGTCCCCGGCAATCCAGCTTCGTCCTCGACGATGCGCAACCGTGCCGCTCTGTCGGCGATGGCCTCGGCCCGCTGGCGGGTCCGGCGATCGGGGAACCAGGGCGCCGGCGGAGCCATCTTGCTGCGGTGCTCGTAGGTGAAGCACGACACGACGCCGGCCAGCTCCGGGGCCTTCAACCCGTCGAGCAGGCCAGCGGCCAGGCAATCGGCGACGAGCAGGTCGCTCTCGTGGAAGATCCGCACCAGCAGCCGGCCCCGATCGGTCAGCTCCCAGTCGCCGACCATCTCCCGGTCGCGCAGCACGTCGAGGACGGCATCGAGCTCACGGGCGACCGACCCTGACGAGGCGGCGATCCGCCGGTCGATGTCAGCCAGCTCACGGCGCACCCGGTCGGCCTGCACCGCCGCCCGCACGTGGCGCGCCGCATCAGGGCAGCTCGCGACCGGGTGGTCGGGGGCCGTCGCCTCGGGGGCGGCTCCCGAGGACCGACCGCGGCGGCGACCGCCTCGGACCCGGGCCAGGCTGCGAGCGACCTCGTGCTGGAAGGCGCGATTGTTGGGGGCGTACGGGCGAGGGAGATCGACCTCGTCGACGCGGTAGAGGATCTCGTCGATGTCGGAGCTGTTGATCGTGCGAGCCCGACCGTTCTCGTCGATGGCGTGGACGCGCCCGCGCTCGGGGCCTCGCCACCCGATCGACAACACGGCCTGGCGCATCCCCCGGAGCCAGACCACGTCGCCGGGGCGGAGACGGGCCAGGGCGGCGAGCACGTCGCCGCGGCCGACCGAGCCCCGGCGCGCTTCCTCGTCGACCCGCAGTCGGCGCTGGTACTCCTCGACGTCGCCGCGGTCGCACACGGTCTCGGCCACCAGGCGCTCGAGCGTGTCGGTTCGGGCATCGTGGCGGGCTCGCAGTCGCACGACCCCGTGATCGGCCTGGTACTGGGCGAAGGAGCGATCCAGAAGGCGGTGGGCCTCGTCGCGATCGTGGCGCCGGATGAGGTTGGCGGCCATGTTGTAGGTGGGTCGGAAAGCCGAACGCAGCTCGAAGCGGCGGCTGAGCACCAGGTCGGCTAGCTGTTGGAAGCGGGTGAAGGGGCTCCACAGCACGAGGGCCCGGCCGACCTCGTCGATGCCGCGGCGCCCAGCCCGGCCGGTGAGTTGGGTGTACTGGCCCGGGGTGAGGGGCTCGTGCTGCTCGCCGGTGAACTTCGAGAGGGCCTCGATGACGACCGACCGGGCCGGCATGTTGATGCCCAGGGCCAGTGTCTCGGTGGCGAACACGACCTTGACCAGGCCCTGCACGAAGCAGGCTTCGACGGCCTCCTTGAACGGCGGGACCATGCCGGCGTGGTGGGCGGCGATGCCCTCCTCCAACGCAGCGAGCCACCGGTCGTAGCCGAGCACGTCCAGGTCCGCGGCGCTGAGAGCGGCGGTGTGCTCATCAGCGATGGCCCGGATGCGGCGCCGCTCAGACGGATCGGTGAGGCGAATCCCGGCGTCGAGCAGGCTGCGGGCCGCCTCGTCGCAGCCCTTGCGGCTGAACACGAAGACGATGGCTGGCAGGAGGTCCTCGTCGGCCAAGTGCTCGACGATCTCCAAGCGCCGCGGCTGGACGTAGCGAGGTCGAGTGCGAGCCCGACGGTCGTGGCGGGGCGTGATCGGCTGCGAGTCGAGGCGTTCCCCGACCGGGTTGGGCTCGCCATCGACGACCACCGGCAGCACCAACAGATCACGACGAGACCGATCCCGCGCCGCGTACAGGCTCACCAGCTCGACGGGTCGGCGGTGCTCGACGACCGACATGGTGCGGCCGCGCACGGCGTCCATCCAGCCGGCCAGCTCGGTGGCGTTGGACACCGTGGCCGACAGGGCCACGATCCGCACGCCCTGGGGCAGGTGGATGATGACCTCCTCCCACACCGGGCCCCGGTAGCGGTCCTGCAGGTAGTGGACCTCGTCGAGGACCACGAGCCCCAGGCCCTCGAGCGCCGGCGCCCGGCCGTAGAGCATGTTGCGGAGCACCTCGGTGGTCATGACCACGACCTGAGCCCCGGGGTTCACCGTGGTGTCACCGGTGAGCAGACCGACCCTGGCCGGCCCCAGACGGGCTCTCAGATCGGCGAACTTCTGGTTGGACAGAGCCTTGATCGGCGTGGTGTAGAAGGCCTTCAGCCCGAGCCCTAGGGCACGGTCGACGGCGTGATCGGCGACGAGGGTCTTGCCCGAGCCAGTGGGCGCGGCGACCAGAACCGACGCCCCGTCGTCAATGGCGGCCATGGCCTCCACCTGGAACGGGTCAGGGCTGAAGCCCCAGGTCTCGGCGCCTCCGGTGGCCCCCGTCCAAGGAGGCGTGGGGGGCGGGATCACGAGCCGACCGTCGCTCCCTCCGCCTCGGCCTTCGCCGCCTTGCGCCGTCGACGGTCGCGGATCCGACCGATGATGATCGACACCTCGTAGAGGCCGATCATGGGGACGGTCAGGGCCAGCATGCTCAGCGGATCACCTGACGGGGTGGCCACAGCCACGAACACGGCGACGATGACGATCACGTAGCGCCGGATGCGGCGCAGGGTGTCGGTGGTGACCGCGCCGACGAAGTTCAGGGTGGTCACGATGAGCGGGAACTCGAAGCCGATCCCGAACGCCAGCATCATGAACACGATCAGCCGCAGGTACTTCTCCGGTGTGTAGAACTCGGTGAAGTTGTCGTCGCCCCCGATGTACTGCAGGAACTCGAGAGCCTGGGGCAGCGTCCAGAACGCGATGGCCGCCCCCGCCGCGAACAGCGCCGTGCCCACGGTGATGAACAGCACGCCGTAGCGCTTCTCGTTGTCGTAGAGCCCGGGAGAGACGAAGCGCCAGATCTGCCAGAGGATCATCGGCAGGGCGAACCCGACGGCGGTGTAGGTCGTGAGCCTGATCCGGATCTGGAACCCGGTGAGGGGATCGGTCGCCAGCAAGCGCTGGCGCAGCGGTTCGTCGGGGGCGGTCTCGACCAGGGGGCCGAGCAGCAGGTTGAAGATGGGCTGATAGAGGAACCAGGCGATCAGCGCGCCGACCCCCACCGCGAGCAACGATCGGATGATGCGGGTTCGGAGCTCGGTGAGGTGCTCCATGAGGGTCATGTGACCCGGCTCGCCCATCGGCGGCGATGACGAGCGGGTGGTGGTCTCAGCGGCCATGGCCGCGTCTACCCGGTCGCTCGGGCGTCGTCGCGCCGGGGACGCAGGGGGGTGACGTTGGCTTCGTCGTCGTCAATCGCAGTGGAGGGCGGCGGCGAATCGGGGGCGACCTCCGCCTCGTCGCCCGCTTCGGGCTCGTCGATGTGGACGTCGGGCTCGGTGGGGACAGCGGAGTCGGTGGGCGCCTCGAGTGCGGCCAGGGCGGGGCCAGAGGACCCATCGTCGGTCGCGATGTCGTCTGAGGTCGGAGCGTCGCTGGCGTTGACCACCCGCACTTCGTCCTCGATCGCCGGTCGGCGGCCCTTCAGCGTCTCCTGGCCGGGTCGGAACGGCGCAGAGACGGGGTCCATGGCCCGCTTGATCTCGTCCTGGAAGCCCGACGACATCTTGCGCAGCTGCGCGACGTAGCGCCCGACCTGACCCATGGCCTTGGGGAGGCGCTCGGGACCGAGGATCAAGAGGGCCAGCAACAAGATGACCAACAGCTCGGCCCCGCCGATGTTGAACATGGCCCAACCCTACCGAAGGTGTGCCTGACGGCGGTCCCGGGCGGCCACGGGCAGGACCTGGTCCCGCTCAGGCGGGTCGGTCGCGGCCCTGGTGTGCAACGCGACCCTCGCCCGCCCGACGTCGCCAGTCACAGCCCCGACCACCACGGAGGTCACCTTCATCTCCCTGACACCGTCGGCCGCGGTCCGCAGCTCCACCAGGGAGGCCTCGAGGCGTCGCAGCGCTCGCCAGGCCAACCCGAGGGCGAACAGGCTCGAGACGACGACCACCACCCACAGCGAGATCACCAGATGAGAGTAGGACACCTCTTCGGCCCGAGCTCAGCCCTCGACCAGGCGACCCAACTCGGTGGACAGCCGGGCCTCGTCGGCCAGGAACCGGTGGAAGTCGAGCAGGTCGTCGTGGTCGATGGGGGCGCCGGCGCGGCCCTCCTCGAGCTCGGCCGGGAGGCGCCAGCGGTCGAGCCGCACGCCCGAGGCGATCAGGAGCTCGACGATCCGGGGCTCGGCCGGCTTGGCCACTGCCATGGCGCAGCGCGGGCAGCGGAACGTGTAGGAACCGCTGCCGTCGTCGAGGCAGATCCGTACGACGACGTCGTCGTTGGTCATCTCCACGTCGCCGCAGTCGACGCACGTCGCACGGATGGTGGCCATTCGTCTCCTTCGAGGCGGGACTCTCCCACCCTGCGCCAGACTCCATCGGCCGCCGCGCCGGGCACTTGAGAGACCCGACGACAGACGGCTGCGAGGATGGTGCGGTGCCGACCCGACTCCCCTCGCTGCAGCGTCCGCCGATCGGCTTCGCGCACCGAGGGGCCCGGGCCAACGCCCCGGAGAACACCGTGGAGTCCTTTGCGTTGGCCTTGCGGCTGGGGGCGACCGGGCTCGAGACCGATGTCTGGGTCACGAGCGACGGCGTTGCCGTGCTCGACCACGACGGGATGGTCGGACGTCGACCCCGCCGCCGTCCCATCTCCGAGCTGCCCCGCGCCGAGCTGCCCCCGCACATCCCCGATGTCGCCGACCTCGTCTCGCTCCTGGGCGAGGTGGTCGAGCTGTCCGTCGACGTCAAGGATCCGACCGCGGCGCGGCCTCTGCTCTCCGCCCTGGGGACCGACGACCCGACCCGCCTCGCCCGCGTCTGGTTGTGCCACGACGACCATGAGCTGCTCCTCGGGTGGCGGGAGCTGGCCCCTCAGGTCCGCCTGGTGGACTCCACTCGGCGCAAGGCCCTCGGTCAAGGGCCCGAGCGTCACGCCGCCCAGCTCCGTGAAAAGGGGATCGACGCCGTCAACCTCCACCACAGCGATTGGACCGGCGGGCTGGTGGCCCTCTACCACCGCTTCGGCGTCAGGGCGTGGGGCTGGGACGCCCAACACCCACGCATCATCGATGGCCTCCTCGACATGGGCATCGACGGGGTGTTCTCAGACCACGTCGACCGCCTGTGCGACGCCCTGGCCCGCGCTGGCTCGGACTAGGGAACGGGGGGTCCTAGATCCCGCCGAACTCGCTGACCGGCCAGATGCGGACGAAGGCCCGTCCGACGATGGCGGACTCCTCGACCGACGGGACCTGCCAGCAGCGAGCATCGCGGGAGGCCCCCCGATTGTCACCCATCACGAACACCGAACCGTCGGGCACCTCGAAGGTCGACCGTCCCGGGACGCACTCCTCGGTCCGGGTGGCGTCGGGAAGGTACGCCTCCTCGAGGCGGTCGCCGTCGACGTACACCTCGCCATCGCGCAGCTCGACGGTCTCGCCCGGCAACCCCACGACCCTCTTGATCAGGTCGTTCACCTGCTGGCCGTCGACCGCCATGGTGGGCTCACCCTCGGGGACCTCGAAGACGATGATGTCGCCCCGGTTCACGTCGTGGAGCTTGTAGCTGAGGCGGTTGACGATGACCCGGTCGCGCCGGCCCTCGCCCTGCAACGTGGGCTCCATCGAGCCCGACGGGATCCAGAACGTGGTGAAGAGGAAGGTGCGGACGACGAGGGCGACGACGACGGCCCCGGCCAGCACCGCGACCCACTCGACGGCCGATCGGATCCGCTGACGTCTGAGCTCCTCGGGGGTGAGGGCCCTGTCGGGCTCGGCCTCCCCCTCGACCTCGCCGACATCGATCGCGTGCGGCTCGTCATCGCCGCCGACCGCCTCTTGCTCGGCCGGGGATGGCCCCGTTCCCGCGGGCTGGCCCGCGGGATCTGCCGGCCGCTCGACCACGCCGACCGGATCGGAGGTGATCGACCGGTCGCTCGCGTCATCGGGGCTGGGCACCATGGCGACGCTACAGCGGGCTCGTTGCCGCCCGGTAGCGGGCCAGCACCCGCCGGGCGGCGGCCGCCGCCGGGTCGGGATCGGCGAGCGGCGGGTCGAGGGCGACGATGCGCGCCGCCGGGCCGAGGCGAAGGAGCAGGCGCTCGAGCCACACCGGGGACGCGACCACCAGCGTGGCCTCGATGGTTCCGTCGGGCCGGGTGTCGACGCGCTCGGTGGGATGGCTCTCCACGACCCAGCGGGCCTCGGGTTCGAGGGCCAGGGTGATGCGGGGGGCGTCGGCCGCAGCGCGCAGCGCCGACTCCGCCGGCCGGTCCGGAGGCGGGTCGACCGGCTCGTCGAGTGCGGTGGCGGCCACGATGCGATCGACGCGGAAGACCCGCTCGGACCCAGCCCGCCGGCAGTGCCCGCTCAGGTACCAGGCCCCACGCTCGCGGAACAGCCCCCAGGGCTCGACCACGCGCCGGGTGCGCGTGTCGGTCTCGACGCGGATGTGGTCGATCTCGAGCGCCCGGTGCTGCTCGACCGCGTCGCGCACCGTCGCGAAGAGAGCGGCGTCGGCCACTCCGAGGTCGACGTCGACGTGTTCGCCCACGGCGATCCCCAGGGCAGCGGCCACCTTGGCCCGGGCGCGGGCCAAAGCGGTGTCGATGCTCGCTGATCCGGTCGACCCAGACAGGGCCGATCCGGCGACCACCAGGGAGAGAGCCTCGGCGGGCGTGAGTCGTAGGGGTCGGTCGAAGGCGTGCAGGTGGACGAAGACGCGCTCGCCCTCGACGAACATCTCGACCGGCATCTCCTGGTAGTCGTCGCTGTCGGCACCGATCATGCTGGCCAGCTCGAGGTCGGCGTGCAGCTCAGCCTCGGTGACGCCGAAGCGAGCGGCAGCGTCGGCTGCGGTGGGCCCGTCCCGCTCGGCGATCCAGAGGATCTCGGCCAGGACCCGGCGCATTCGCTCCGCCGCCCCCTCTCGCCGCTTCGGGGTCATCGCCCCTCGCCGGCCACGGCTTCGAGCCACCGCACGATGTCGGCCCTGGCCTCGGGAGGGTCGATGATCTCCGCCCCGTCGACGAAGCCCAGGACGAAGCTGCGGAGGGCAGCCCCGTTGCGCACCGGAAGGGTGAGGGTCACCGAGCCGTCGGAATCCTCCTCGAACAGGACCGATGGCGCCGCTCGACGGGCAGCGTCGGCCCGCTCGGCGTCGACCCTCACGCGCACCTCGACCGGAGCACCCTCGCCGAGGGCCCATGGCTCGTCGAGCTGGTCCGGGGCCGAGGGCGTGGCCGCCGCGAACGCGTCGCCCGAGCCGATCGTCACGTCGCTGTCCAGGCGGTCGAGGCGGAACAGGCGCTCGGCCCCTCGACCGGTGTCGAAGGCGCTGAGGTACCAGCGGCCCTTGGCGAACCGGAGCCGCAGCGGCTGGACCCGCCGGGCCTCGCCCCGGTAGGTGAACTCGGCCTCGCGGCGGTCGGCCACGGCCTGGAACAGCGCCACCACCGCCTTGCCGGCCGGCAGCTCGGCGCTCCCGGTCCCGCCGTCTGCTTCGCCCTGGTCGGCTCCGACCTTCGAGGCGGCCCGATGAGGGTCGACGCCAGCCAACCTCACCGCAGAGGCAGCGACGGCGAGAGCACGGCGCTCCTCGGGTGTCAGGCCGGGGTCGCGCAGGTAGGCGTCTGAGGGCCGGAGGCGATACCCGTCCGCAGGGGGGTCGGTCCCGGTGACGGGCTCTGGCCGGAGCGGGTGGCCGAGGAGGTTCCCCAGCTCGGCCTTGTCCCGCTCGAACGCTCGTCGAAAGGCCACGTCGTCCTCGCTGTAGCCCGGAACCCGCACCCGCAGCTCACGTGAGGTGAGGGGCGTCTCGGTGTCGAGCAGCACCTGCAGCAGCCTCATCAGTCGCTCGACCTTCTGGCTGGACACGTCGGGATGCTACGGCCGGTCAGGGCATCAGCAGGTCGAGGGCGTGGGCGGCGGCAGCGGCCGACGCCGCGAAGAAGAGAGGGTCCTCAGCCGGCCCGCGCCCCATGGTCGTGACCGTGATGCCCGCGGACTCGAGCGCGGCGACCGCGTCGGGGGGTTCGACGGTCACGATCCGGTGGCGGGCCGCGATGGTGCCCGGTTCCAGCCCTTCGGGCATCGGGACCTCGACGCCGGACCGGGTGGCATCGAGCACCGTCCGGGTGTGGTGGCTGACGCCGCGGTGGCGGGTCCGCCCGTCGGCCGAGGAGGCCCGGACGCACGCCACCGGCCGCCCGCCGAGCCAGGCGGCGGCGTCGAGGATGCTGGCCTGGTCGAGGCCGCTGAAGCCCAGCCTGGAGCCGGTGCCGACCCCGCCGAGGCCCATGCCGGCGACGACGACCTCGGCGTCGAGGCGGTGGCGAGCCAAGGCCAGCGACGAGGCGACCGTCACCGCTTCGAGATCGCCACCGAAGGCATGACCAGAGGTGACGGTGCCGACGAGGAGCCCCGACTCGACCAGGTCGGCGACCAGGTCCGACAGGGCGAGGGGCAGCGCGCCACCATCGGTCATCGCGTAGGCCACGCGCGTCCCCGGTCGGAGGGCCGCGATCGTGGCGGCCACCACCCCCATCTGGCTGTGGACGCTGCAGGCCACCACCGGCAGTCCGCCCAGGTCCGGGTCGAGGTCGGGGTCGTGCTCCTCGTCGACGCCGGTGTCGACCTGCACCCCCGTGTAGCGCAGCTTCATCACGTGCCCGCCGCCCGGGTCGCTCCAGTCAGGACGGGTGAGGTTGGCGTGGATCACGTGCCAGCCGCCGGTGCCCAGGCCACGGTCGACGGCGGTCGTGTTGCACACCACCTCGTCGCCGGCGCGAACTGGGCCGACCAGGCCGGTCAGCACGTAGGCCCGCTCCGGCGCCCCGGGCTGGCTGTCGGTGCCCTCGAGGATCACCGTGACGCGCTGCAGTCCGCGTCGCTCGCTGCGAATCTCGTCGATCCGACCCACCCTGTAGGTGGGCATCAGGACCCGCCCGCGTCGTTCATCGCGACCAACGGCCGGTCAGAGCGAGGCGATGAGGCGCTCGACCCGGTCGTCGCGTGACTTGAACGGGTCCTTGCAGAGGACCGTGCGCTGGGCCTGGTCGTTGAGCTTCAGGTGCACCCAGTCGACGGTGTAGTCACGCCGCTTCTCCTTGGCCTTGCGGATGAACTCGCCGCGGAGCCGGGCCCGGGTGGTCTGGGGGGGCACGTCGATGGCCTCGGTGATCTCCTCATCGGTGCACGTGCGCTCGACCAGGCCCTTGGCCTGCATGCGGAAGAACAGTCCCCGGTCGCGGCGGACATCGTGGTATTGGAGGTCGATGAGCGCCACCTTGGGGTTGGCCAGGGCGATGTCGTGACGCTCGCGATAGGCCTCGATGAGACGATGCTTGATGACCCAGTCGCACTCACGGTCGAGGGTGAAGGGATCGGACTCCAGTCCCTTTAGGCAGTGCTCCCACATCTCCAGGGCCCTGGTCTCGAACGGCTGCAGCGAGCGGGTCTGGGCGTAGCGGAGGGCTCGGTTGAGGTACTCGGCCTGGATGTCCAGGGCGCTCACGGCCCGTCCGTTGGCCAGCTTCACCGTCGCCCGGCAGGTGAGGTCGTGGCTGATCTCACGGATCGCCCTGATGGGGTTCTCCAGGGTCATGTCCCGCAGCACCACGCTGGGGTCCTCCAGCATCCGCAACATGATGCTGGTCGCCCCGACCTTCAAGAAGGCGGCGTACTCGCTCATGTTCGAGTCGCCCACGATCACGTGGAGGCGCCGGTAGCGCTCGGCGTCGGCGTGCGGCTCATCGCGAGTGTTGATGATGGGGCGGCTGCGCGTCGTCGCCGAGGACACGCCCTCCCAGATGTGCTCCGCCCGCTGGCTGATCGAGTACTGCGCGCCCCGCGAGGTGTGCATCACCTTGCCGGCGCCGGCGTAGATCTGGCGGCTGACGAGGAACGGGATCAGGACCTCGGCGTAGTGGCCCAGGTCGTCGCGCCGGCTGGTGAGGTAGTTCTCGTGACAGCCATAGGAGTTCCCGGCGGAGTCGGTGTTGTTCTTGAAGAGGTAGATGTCGCCGCGGATCCCCTCGTCGCGCAGCCGGGCCTCGGCGCTGCCGAGGAGCTGCTCGAGGATGCGCTCGCCGGCCTTGTCGTGGACGATCACCTCGTGCACCGAGTCGCACTCGGGAGTGGCGTACTCGGGGTGGCTGCCCACGTCGAGGTACAGCCGGGCGCCGTTGGCGAGGAACACGTTCGAGGACCGCCCCCACGACACCACCCGGCGGAACAGGTAGCGGGCGACCTCGTCGGGGCTGAGCCGCCGCTGGCCCCGCGACACGCACGTGACGCCGTACTCGTTCTCGAGTCCGTAGATGCGCCTCTCCACGCGGCGAACCCTACCGGCGGGTCTCGTCGTCACTCGCTCGCTGCGCTCACCAAGTCGGACCGGCTTCTCGGCTAGGTGGCAGCCCGAACCAGGGCGGTGGTGGCGCAGGCCGCGGCTACGACCACGAGGAACGGGGCTCGACGCCACTGGGCGACCACGGCCACCGCCAAGCCGGCGAGGCGGGCGTCGAGGACCAGCGAGCGACCGGAGCTGAGCGTCTGCAGCCCGATCAGCGCGGCGAGCAGGGCCACGGGCAGCAGGTCGGCGATTCGCTGGACGCGGGGATTGGCGAGCACCTTCTCCGGGACTGAGAGCCCGGCCAGCTTGAGCAAGTAGCACGTCACGGACCCGGCCAGCACCGCCGTCCACATCAGGGAGCAGCCTCGATCGTGGGGGTGTTCGGACCGCGGACGAGCCCGGCGCCGACGGCCACGAGGCCAGCCAGCAGGACGGGTACACCGGCCGGCGTCAGGGGCGCGGCGGCCACCGCCACCAGGGCGGCACCGATGGCGATGATCCAGCTCTGGCGTCGGTGCAACCGGGGCGAGAGGAGAGCGACGAAGGCGGCCGGGCCGGCCACGTCGAGGCCGAGCACGCCGGGATCATCGAGGGCCGAGGCGCCGAGCGCGCCGACGAGGGTCATGACGTTCCAACCCACGAACACCGACAGACCGGTCGCCCAGAACCCGAGCCGGCCGGCGCGAACCGAGGGCTGGGCGGCGCCCATCGCCGCGCTCTCGTCGATGACGAGCTGGGCCGCACCGATGCGTCGCACACCCCGGACCTGCAGGATCGGGGCCAACCGCAGCCCGTAGAACGCGTTGCGAGCTCCGAGCAGGGCGGCGGTGGCGGCGCCGGCGAGCGGTTGGCCGCCGCCGGCGATGGTGCCGACCATGGCGAACTGGGAGCCACCGGTGAACATGAGCAGGCTCAGGGTGCAGGCCTGCAGAGGGTTCAGTCCGGCGGCGACCGCCACGGCGCCGAACGAGGCGCCGTAGGCGCCGGTCACCCCGCCGATGCCCAGGGCCGCTCGCACGATCCGCCGCCGTTCGGGGTCAGGCAGTGAGTCCCGATCCCTTCCCCCCGCCTGGAAGTCAGGAGCCTGCGTCAGGAGGGCGGCTCGTCGTCGCCCGATCCTTCGGCGTCGTCGTCATCGTCCGCCTCGGCACCCTCCCCGCCGGGTTGGGGCTCGTCGCCAGGCCGCGAGGCCGGGGCCCCGGCAGCGTCGGGTCCGGGGGCCGTCCCGCCGGACTCGGCCCGGGCATCGTCGCCACCGGACTCGTCGCCCGCGGTCGTCGAACCACCGTTGGCGGTCTCGCCAAGAGCGTCGGTGATCGCCTCGTCGGTGAGGCGACGGAAAGTCCGCCGGCCGTTGCCCCGGTCGAGCACCGCCGCCTCGACGGCCGGCGCGTCCAGGGTCCGATCCGGTCCGGCCAGGGCCGCCATCGCCGCGGCCAGCACCTCGGCCAGGCTCCCGGCCCGATCGTGGGCCGCCTCGAACCGCCCGGCGATGGCCTCGGCGTCACCGCCGAGGACGACCCGGTCAGGCTGGTCGATCACCGTGCCGTCGTAGAGGATGTGGAACATCTGGTCGTCGCCCAGCTCGCGGCCCACCTCGGCCACCAAGATCTCGACCTCGAGCGGCTTCATCTCATGGGTGAACACCTGGCCCAGGGCTTGGGCGTACGCGTTGGCCAGGCTGCGGGCGTCGACGTCTTCTCGACTGTAGGAGTAGCCCTTGAGGTCGGCGTGGCGCACCCCGGCCACCCGCAGCTGGTCGAACTCGTTGTAGCGCCCCACGCCGGCGAAGGCGATGCGGTCGTAGATCTCGCTGATCTTGCGCAGTGTGGCCGACGGGTTCTCGGCGCACAGCAGGATGCCGTCGGCGAACACAGCGGCGACGAGGCTGCGACCCCGGGCGATGCCCTTGCGCGCGTAGTCGGCCCGGTCCTTCATCACCTGTTCGGGGGCGACGTAGAACGGCATGCCCATCAGGGTCGACCCCCCGCATCGGTGACCGGCGCGGCCGACATCAGATCTGACCGCCGGCCGGCGAAGCCGTGCCCCGTGTCTGGCGATCGGCCTCGAGCAGCTGCTCGAAGCGGTCGGCCAGCTCATCGTCGGAGACCCGCTGGTAGCCCTCGGTGCTGATGGTGGCGATGACAGGCCAGATGCCTCGGCGGGCGTCGGGCCCACCGGTGGCACTATCCTCGTCGGCTGCTGTCCACAGGGCCTTGAGGGCCAGGTCGACCACCTCGCCCCGATCCAGGCCAGGACGGTAGCCAAGCTTGACCACGGTGCCGGCGTGGAGCATGCCTGAGCCCGAAGCGGCGAAGTCCTGCTCCTCGTAACGGCCGCCGGTGACGTCGTACTGGAACAGCCGTCCGATGCTGCGACCGAGGTCGTAGCCGGCGAACAGCGGGACCACGGCCAGGCCCTGCATGGCGGCCGGGAGGTGGTTGCGCACCATCTGGCTGAGCTGGTTGGCCTTGCCCTCCAACGACAGGTGCGAGCCCTCGACCTTCTCGTAGTGCTCGAGCTGGAGCTGGAACAGCGTCACCATCTCGATCGCGGGTCCGGCCGCACCGGCGATGGCGATGCCCGAGAACCGGTCGGCCGGGAAGACCTTCTCGATCGAGCGGTGGCTGATCAGGTTGCCGGAGGTGGCCCGTCGGTCGCCGGCCATGATCACGCCGTCGACGTAGCGCACGGCGACCACCGTCGTGCCGTGGAGCACGCGCAGCTCGTCGCCCACCAGCGAGGCCGGCGCTTGGGCCACGCCGTCCACCCGGCGCACGAGACCGGCGAAGTCGGGGCCCGGATCGTCGTGCGGGCTGAAGGTCGGCAGCGTCACGGCGCGGACCCTAGCGGCGACCCCGGGCTGTTCCCGCCGCCGTCGGGCACTTCGGGACGCGGCGCTACTCGCCGCCCTTCTGGACGTAGGACCGCACGAAGTCCTCAGCGTTGGTCTCGAGCACGTCGTCTATCTCGTCGAGCAGATCGTCGATGTCCGCCTTGATCTCCTCGGCCCGCTCGCTGCCCTGGGGCGCCTCGGCGATCTCCTCCTCGATCTCGCGGGGAGGGGCGCTGCGCTTCTTCTGCTCCCGTTCAGCCATGGCATGTCTCCATCGTCTCGTTCCGCCCCGTCATGAGGAGAGCCGGGCGACCAGCTCAGCCGGGGTGGAGCATTCGTCCAACAACCTACCGACGTGGGCCTCGGTCCCACGGGACGGTTCCATCATGGGCACCCGGCGAAGGGGCTCAGACCCGATGTCGAAGACCAGCGAATCCCAGTTGGCGGCAACGATGCTGGAGGAGAACTTGGCCAGGCATCGTCCTCGGAAGTAGGCCCGGGTGTCGGTCGGGGGCTCGGTGACGGCCCGGGCGACCTCTTCGGTGGAGGTCAGGGTCTCCAGCCCGGCCCGTCGGGCCAGGCACCGGCCCGGACGCAGGTCGTGGTACTGAAGGGCCAGCGCCGCCGCCCGAGGGTCGGACCACGAGGTGCCGTGACGGGCCGTCCACCCGTCGATCAACCGGCGCTTGGCCACCCAGTCCACCTGGGCGGCGACGGACTCGGGGTCGGCCTCGAGTCCGGTCAGGACCTCCTCCCAGCGCCGCAGCACCTCGGCGCCGACCTCGGGTCCGACCGCCTCGAGACCTCGGTCCTCGGCCCACTTCTTGGCCCGGTCGAGCAGCTCGAACTGCACGTCGAGGGCGGTCATGGTGACCCCCTCGGTCGTCTCGATGGTGGCCGCCAGGGTCGGGTCGTGGGAGACCGTGCGGATGGCCGCCACTGGCGCTCGGATGGAAAGGGATCGGTCGAGCGCCTCGTCTTCGACCATGGCCAACAAGATGGCGGTGGTCCCCACCTTGAGCAGCGTGGCGACCTCCGAGAGGTTGGCATCGCCGGCGATGACGTGCAGACGGCGATAGCGCTGGGCGTCGGCATGGGGTTCGTCGCGGGTGTTGACGATCGGCCGCTTGAGGGTCGTCTCCAGCCCGACCTCGGCCTCGAAGAAATCGGCCCGCTGGCTGAGCTGGTATGCCACATCGGCCGAGATCGCTGCCCCTGACGCCTCCGCCCCGACCTTGCCCGCCCCGGTGAACACCTGGCGGGTAACGAAGTGGGTTGTGGCGGCGGTGACGATCCGACCGAAGGGCACGGCCCGATCCATGAGGTAGTTCTCGTGGCAGCCGTAGGAGTTGCCCTTGCCGTCCGAGTTATTCTTGTGGACGACGATCTCCTGGCCCGGGGGCAGCGCCCGGGCCGCCGCCTCCATGGCCCGGGCCATGATCAGCTCGGCGGCCCGGTCGAAGACCACGACGCTGCGGGCATCGGCGCACTCCGGGCTGGAGATCTCGGGGTGGGCGTGGTCGACGTAGAAGCGGGCGCCGTTGGTCAGCACCGCGTTCACGAGATGCGTCTCCACCTCCGGCGGGGCGGCATCGACGGGGGCGGCCCCGCGGGCGTCGCGACCCGGCGTCTCGTCCTCGAAGTCCCAGCCCACGGGTGGGCTGGCCGACGCCGCCGTGACCGCCAGCTCCGACACGTATGCGTTGATCAGCAGGCTCGATGCGCTGACGGGGTTGGACTCAGCGATCCCCCGGTGGACGATCCCGTACTCGGTCTCGATGCCGCAGATCTTCTGCACGGCCACGCGCGAACCCTACCGGTGGCCCTCCCGTCGCCGGTCGCGTCGCCGGCGGGGCGGCTGGGCTCAGAGGTACTGGCCCGTCGCCACCCTTTCGATGGAGCGCCCGCCGGCCAGGGCCCCATCGCCCTCGGCCTCCTCGCGGCTGATGATGGTGCGGACATAGACGATGCGCTCGCCCTTCTTGCCCGAGATCTTCGCCCAGTCGTCGGGGTTGGTGGTGTTGGGCAGGTCCTCGTGCTCCTTGTACTCCTGGTGGATGGAGGCGATGAGGTCGTCGGTGCGGATGCCCTTGGGCGAGCCGGCCAGGTGGCGCTTGATGGCCAGCTTCTTGGCCCGCCGGACGATGTTCTCGATCATGGCCCCCGATGAGAAGTCCTTGAAGTACATGATCTCCTTGTCGCCGTTCTGGTAGGTGACCTCCAGGAACTGGTTCGACTCGTCGACCCGGTACATCTCCGCCACCGTCGACTCGATCATGGCCTGCACGCACTTGTTGCGGTCGCCGCCACCGAGGCTCGTGACCTCGTCGACGTCGAGGGGCAGGTCGGCGATCAGGTACCGGCCGAAGATCTGCGTGGCCGCCTCGACGTCGGGCCGCTCGATCTTGATCTTCACGTCGAGGCGTCCGGGGCGCAGGATCGCCGGGTCGATGAGGTCCTCGCGGTTGGATGCGCCGATCACGATGACGTTGCGGAGGGTCTCGACGCCGTCGATCTCGGCCAGGAGCTGCGGGACGATGGTGGACTCCATGTCCGAGCTGATGCCGGTGCCACGGGTGCGGAACATCGAGTCCATCTCGTCGAAGAACACGATGACGGGCCAGCCCTCCTCGGACTTCTCTCGAGCCCGTTGGAACACCAGGCGGATCTGGCGCTCGGTCTCGCCGACGTACTTGTTGAGCAGCTCGGGGCCCTTGATGTTGAGGAAGTAGCTCTTGGCATCGGAATCGCCGGCCTTGTCGGCCACCTTCTTGGCCAGGGAGTTGGCCACCGCCTTGGCGATGAGCGTCTTGCCGCACCCGGGCGGGCCGTAGAGCAGGATGCCCTTGGGCGCAGGCAGCTTGTGCTCGGCGAACAGGTCGGCGTGGAGGAACGGCAGCTCCACGGCGTCGGCGATCTGCTCGATCTGCCCGTCGAGGCCACCGACGTCGTCGTAGGAGATGTCCGGCACCTCCTCGAGGACCAGCTCCTCGACCTCGGGGCGCGGAAGTCGCTCGAGCAGCAGACCCGAGCGGGGATCCATGCGCAGGGCGTCACCGGCGCGCAGGGGCTGGCCCCGTAGCGACGCCGCCACGTCGCACACCCGCTCGTCGTCGGCCCGGCCGACGACGATGGCCCGCGCTCCCCCGTCGATCATCTCCTTGAGGGTGACGAGCTCGCCCGTGCCGTCGGCGGCCCGGGCCAACACGATGGTGAACGACTCGTTGAGCACGACCTCGGCGCCGCGCTCGAGCTCGTCGGTGATCTCCGGCAGCACCGCCACCCGCATCTTGCGTCCGCCGGAGAAGACGTCGACGGTCCCGTCGTCGTTGACCCCCACCACCGACCCGTAGGCCGACGGCGGCTGGGTCAGCTTGTCGACCTCCTCGCGCAGCGCCGCGATCTGGTCGCGCGCCTCGCGGAGCGTGTAGGCCAGCTTCTCGTTCTGGCTGACCGCGTGGGCGAGCTGGCCCTTGGTCTCGAGCAGCCGCTCCTCGAGCGTGCGCACCCGCTTGGGCGCGTCCTGAAGCCGCCGGCGCAAGACGACGACCTCCTCCTCGAGCGCCGCGGCCTGCTGGCGCAGCTCGTCGAGCCCGCTCTCGTCGTCGGCATCGCTGTCACGGCGCTCCGCCATGGGGACCACCTCCGGGGGGCCGGTCGTCGGCGCCCCGAACGGGCGTTCCGAGCCGTGCTGAGCACCCTATACCGGCCTCCTGCGCCGGAAGCTTGCAACCCTTTCCCCGAGAGGTGCCGGGTTTATTGATTCGCCGCGCTAGGTTGGTCGGGCACCGCCGGGCGACCCGGCGCCAACCGACGACGAGCACCCGCTCAGAGAGGCCAAGGCCACCATGAAGGTCTGGATCGACCAAGATCTCTGCACCGGTGACGGCCTCTGCGAGGAGATCGCCCCCGACGTGTTCACCCTCCTCGACGACGGCCTGGCCTACGTCAAGGAGGGCGACAAGGTCTACTCCGACCCGGGCGGTCCCGAGGGCCTCGCCGGCTTCCCCGACGGCCAGCTCGAGGCGGTCATCGAGTCCGCCGAGGAGTGCCCCGGCGAGTGCATCTTCATCGAGGTCGACGAAGGCTGACGCCGACCTCGGGGTTAGCCCGGCAGGCGCGAGCGATCGGCGGCGACACGCTGGCGGAAGCGGCCGAGCTGAGCGGCCACCGGCGCAGGACCGGCGCCGCCGCGCGTGGCCCGGCGCCTGACTGACACTCCGGGGGCCAGCAGCGCGCCAGCCTCCGGGCCGAGGCGGTCATCGGCGGTGACCAGGTCGGCCAGGGCGGCTTCGCCGGCGAGTGACCGGCGCACCAGGTCACCGACGATCGCGTGGGCCTCGCGGAACGGTGTGCCCCCGACGACGAGCCACTCGGCCAAGTCGGTTGCCCCAGCTGCGGGCGTGTCTGCTGCCGCGGCCATGCGGTCGGTGTGGAACACCGCCGTGCGGACCATGCCCTCCAAGGCGACGAGGGCCAGGCTCACCTGGTCGACGGAGTCGAACAGAGGCTCCTTGTCCTCCTGCAGGTCCCGGTTGTAGGCGAGGGGCAGGCCCTTCAGCGTCACGAGCAGGCCGGTGAGGTTGCCGATGAGGCGGCCGGTCTTTGCCCGGGCCAGCTCGGCGATGTCGGGGTTCTTCTTCTGCGGGAGCATGGAGCTGCCCGTGGCGTAGGCATCGTCGAGGGTGACGAAGCCGAACTCGTCGCTCGTCCACAACACCCACTCCTCCCCCAGTCGCGACAGGTGGACGCCACACAGGGCCAGGGCGAACAGCGCCTCAGCGACGAAGTCCCGGTCGCTGACGGCGTCGAGGGAGTTGTCGAAGACCGCAGCGAAGCCCAGGTCGGTGGCGGTGGCCTCTGGGTCGAGGGGCAGTGACGATCCGGCCAGCGCGCCGGCGCCCAGGGGCGAGACATCGGCACGGACGCGGGCGGCGAGGAGACGGTCGAGGTCGCGGGCCAGGGCCCAACCGTGGGCCAGGAGGTGGTGGGCCAGCAGCACCGGCTGGGCCCGCTGAAGATGGGTGTAGCCGGGAATGGGGGCATCGCCGGCCTCGACGGCTCGGGCCAGCAGCGTCTCCTGCAGGGCCACGACGCGGGCGGCGATGTCGGTGAGGGCTCGTTTGATCCAGAGCCGCAGGTCCGTGGCCACCTGGTCGTTGCGGCTGCGCCCGGTGTGGAGCTTGGCGCCGGGCGGGCCGGCCAGCTCGGAGACGCGCCGCTCGACGGCGGTGTGGATGTCCTCGTCGCTGGCCGCGAACGTGAACGAACCGGCGCCCAGCTCGGCCTCCACCGCATCGAGGGCCCCGATCACCGCCGCCACCTCGGCGTCGTCGAGCAGCCCGCCCCGACCCAGACCCCGGACGTGGGCCCGCGACCCGGCGATGTCGTCGGTGGCCAGGCGCCGGTCGAAGGGCAGGCTCACCGTGAAGGCCATCAGCTCCTCCGCCGAGCCCCCCTCGAAACGGCCGTGCCACAGGGTCTGTCCCTCAGCGGTCGACCCGTCATCCCCAGCGCCGGCCGCGGTCACGCTCGCGATCCCCGCGCCACATCGCTTCTGGCGCACCTCCCGCACCTCTGCGGTGCACCAGGTACGCCAGAACGGAGATGGGCCATCAGTCCCGGAGCCGGTCGGCGCCCTGGCGCTGGGCCCAGGTCTCGATGCCGAGGCCCCAGAGGCGCACGAAGCCAGCCGAGTCCTCGTGGCGGAAGGAGTCCCCGGCGTCGTAGGTGGCCAGCCCGAAGTCGTAGAGGGAGTGGTCGCTTCGGCGTCCGGTGACCGTGGCGTTGTGCGGTTCGAGGTGCAGGCGCACGTCGCCGGTGACGAACTCCTGGCTCGACTCTATGAACGAATCGAGGGCCTGCTTGAGCGGACTGAACCACAGCCCGTCGTAGATCAGCTCGGCGTAGCGGGGCTCGAGGCGCGCCTTCTCCCGGTCGAGGTCGCGCTCGAGGCAGATCGACTCCAGGTCCTTGTGGGCCATGATCAGGGCCAGGCTGGCCGGGCACTCGTAGGTCTCGCGGCTCTTGATCCCGACGCGGCGGTTCTCGACCATGTCGATGCGCCCCCAGCCGTAGGAGCCGACAACGGCGTTGAGCCGCTCGATCACGTCGAGCATCCCGAGCCGCTCGCCGTCGATCGATACCGGTCTGCCCTCCTCGAAGCCGATGACGAGATCGCGAGGCTCGGTCTCGGTCGCCCTGGTCAGCAGCCACACCGACTTCGGGGGCACCGCCCACGGGTCCTCCATCTCCCCGCACTCGATGGCCCGGCCCCAGAGGTTGTCGTCGATCGAGTACACCTTCTCCTTGGTCGCCTGGATCGGGATGTCGTGGCGGTACGCGTAGAGGATCGACTCCTCACGGGTCATGCCCCAGACCCGGACCGGCGCGATCACCTCCAGGTCGGGGGCCAGGGCGCGGGTCGACACCTCGAAGCGGACCTGATCGTTGCCCTTGCCGGTGCAGCCGTGGGCCACCGCGTCGGCCCCGTGGTACCGCGCCGTCTCGACCAGGTGCTTGACGATGACCGGCCGCGACAACGCCGACACCAGCGGATAGCGCCCCTCGTACAGGGCATTGGCCTTGAGCGCAGGAGCCACGAAGTCCTCGGCGAACTCCTGGCGGGCGTCGACGACGATGGCCTCCAGCGCCCCCGCCGCCCGGGCCCGCTCGCGCACGAGGTCCCAGTCGTCGGAAGCCTGGCCGACGTCGACGGCCAGACAGACGACCTCGACACCGAGGTTCTCGATCATCCACCGCACCGCGACAGAGGTGTCGAGCCCTCCGCTGTAGGCGAGCACCACGCGCTTGGGCATCAGTCGCTCTCCGTGTCGTCTCGAGGGGTCCGGGCGGCCAGCCCAGCTAGGTCCCGCAGCCGGTCGGCGAGGGCGGCACCGGCACCGGTGGCCGGGCGGTCGGGATCGCGCACCACCACGAACAGGGTGTCGTCGCCGGCCACGGTGCCGGCCACCTCCGGGAGGTCGGCCCGGTCGAGGGCGGAACCGACCACGTGGGCGGAGCCGGGTGGGCTGCGCAGCACGACGATGGTGTCGGTGGCGTCGACCTCGACCACCCAGTCGCCGAAGACCCGGCGCAGGTGGTCGTCCGGCGCCCGTTGCTCCCGGGGCAGCTCGGGGATGGCGTAGGCCGACTCACCGTCACCGCTGCGGACCTTGATAGCCCCGAGGTCGACCAGGTCCCTAGACACCGTGGCCTGGGTCGACGTGACCGCCTCGGCGGCGAGAAGCTCGACGAGCTGCTCCTGGCTCGTGACCCGATGCGACGCGAGGATGCGGGCCACCAGGTGCTGGCGCTGGGTGCGGCCCATCCTCGCCTGCGCCGGCGGGCCGGTCATGGCCTGACCCCGAGGAGCCAGCCCAGCACAGCGCGGGCCGCGTGAAGGCGGTTGGCGACCTGAGGCCACACTCGCGACGCCGGGCCGTCGAGCACCTCGTCGGTGACCTCATCGCCCCGGTGGGCGGGAAGGCAATGGAGGAACACTGCGTCGTGGTCGGCCCGGGCCATGAGGCTGGCGTCGACCCGGTAGGGCTCGAACAGCGGCCGGCGGTGCGCTGCGGTGGCCTCCTGGCCCATCGAGTACCAGGCGTCGGTCGTGACGACCGTTGCCCCCTCGACGGCCGCCACCGGGTCCTCGCCCCGGGTCAGCGACCCACCGAGGCCCTCGATGCGGGCCACGTCCTCTGCGCTCGGGCCGTAGCCATTGGGGCTGGCCACCCGGACCGCGATGCCCGCCATCGTCGCCGCCACGGTGAGCGATCGGGCGACGTTGGAGAAGTCGCCCACCCAGGCGAGGGTCTGGCCGTCGAGGCCAGTCGTCTCGGCCATGGTCAGCAGGTCGGCGATGGCCTGCAGCGGGTGGGCTCGGTCCGACAGGAGATTCACCACCGGCACCGAGCCGGCTTCGGCCATGCGCTCGAGAACCTGGTGGTCGTGGACCCGGGCGCAGATCACCCGGTGGAACTGCGACAGGGTGCGGGCCAGGTCCTCGGCGGTCTCGCGGGTGTCGATGTCGACCTCGTCGGGTCGGACGTAGATGGGGTGACCACCGAGCTGGACCACGGCCATCTCCGTCGAATGGCGGGTCCGGGCCGAGGGCTTCTCGAACAGCAGCACCGCGCCCTGGCCCTCGAGGGCCCGGTGCAGGGTGCGGGCCTGACCGAGGGCCAGGACCTCCTCCAACTCGGTCGGCGTCAGGTCATCGACGTCGAGCAGGTGGCGGGTCACGATGCGACCTCCTGCGTCGCGGCCCGCGCCAGGCACCGGGCGACGATCGTCACGGCCTCGTCGATCTCGGCGTCGCTGACCGTCAGCGGAGGCGCGAACCGCAGCGCGGTAGGCGTCACCGCGTTGACGATGAGGCCCGCGGCCAGACAGGCATCGGCCACGACCTTGGACGAGAGTCCGTCGAGTTCGGCCGCCAGCAAGAGGCCCAGGCCCCGTACCGCAGTCACGCCGGGCAGGTCGGCCAGGGCCGAGGCCAACCGCTCCCCCGCTGCTGCGGCGCGAACCGGGGCATCGATGGCCTCCAGCTCGAGCAGGGTGGCTCGCGCCGCGGCCGCAGCGAGGGGCTGGCCGCCGAAGGTGCTGCCGTGATCGCCCGGCTCGAACACCTCGGCCACCTCGGCCTTGGCCCAGCAGGCGCCGATGGGCACGCCGTTGCCCAGGGCCTTGGCCATGGTCACAACGTCGGGCACCACCCCGAGGTGCTGGTGCCCGAACCAGCGCCCGGTGCGGCCCAGGCCGGTCTGGACCTCGTCGACCATGAGGAGGATGCCCCTCTCGTCGCAAAGCCGCCGGACCCCTTGGAAGTACGCGGCCGACGCCGGGTTCACCCCGCCCTCGCCCTGCAGCGGTTCGAGCAGCACCGCGGCCACGGTCTCATCTAGGGCGCCCTCCAGCGCATCGAGATCGTCCCAGGCGACGTGGCGGAACCCCTCGGGCAACGGCTGGAACGCCTCGTGCTTGGCCGGCTGGCCGGTGGCGTGGAGCGTGGCCAACGTTCGGCCGTGGAAGGACCCCAGGGCCGACACCACGACGTGGCGACCCCGACCCCCGAACCGGCGAGCCAGCTTGATGGCGCATTCGTTGGCCTCGGCCCCGGAGTTGGCGAAGAACACCAGACCCCGCGGATCTGGACCGGACCAACCGTCGGCCCACGCAGGGGTGCCCAGCAACCGGTCGAGGGTGGCGGCCACCGCCGGGCCGACCTCGTTGGCGAACAGGTTGGACGTGTGCAGCAAGGTGCGGGCCTGGACGCTCACCGCGTCGGCCACCACCGGGTGGCTGTGGCCGAGGGAGCACACGGCCAAGCCGACCAGGAAGTCGAGGTACTCCCGGCCCTCGTCGTCCCACACCCGGGTGCCCTGGCCACGGACGAGGGTCAATGGGGGCGCCGCGTAGGTGGGCATCAACGGCGGGGGCATCGGCACCGGCCCGGTCGGCGTGGTCATGGCGACGCCTCCGACGTGCGGGTCAACATCGTGCCGACGGCGGCGTCGTGGGTGAGCAGCTCGAGCAGGAGCACGTGGGGCACACCGCCGTCGAGGATGTGGGCTGACCCCACCCCGGCCTGCACCGCAGCGATGGCCGCCTCGACCTTCGGGATCATTCCGCCCCAGATCACCCGCTCGGCGATGAGCAGCCGGGCGCGGGCGACCGACAGACGGGAGATGAGCGAGCCCGGGTCCGACACGTCGGTCAGCACCCCGGGCACGTCGGTCAGGTAGACGAGCTTCTCTGCCGAGAGCGCCTCGGCGATGGCGATGGCGGCGGTGTCGGCGTTGATGTTGAGCGCCTGGCCTGCGCTGTCGGCCCCGATGGTCGAGATGACGGGGATGAACGACTTCGCCACCAGCGTGTCGATGATGCTGCGGTCGACGCTGACCACGTCACCGACGTAGCCGAGATCGGGATCGCGCTGGGTGGCGACGAGCAGACCCGCGTCCTCGCCCGACAGGCCCACGGCCACGGTGTCATGGCGGTTGATGGCAGCGACGATGTCGCGGGTGATGCGTCCGCCCAGGACCATGCGGGCCACGTCGAGGGTCTCGGCATCGGTGACCCGCAGCCCGTCGCGGAACTCTGTGCCGCGGCCCAGCCGGGTCAGCATCTCGCCGATCTGGGGCCCGCCACCGTGCACGACGACCGGATTGAGGCCGACCGCCCGCAGGAGCACGACATCGGTGGCGAAGCTCGCCGCCAGCTCGGGGTCGCCCATGGCGTTGCCCCCGAGCTTGATGACCACCGTCGCCCCGGCGAAGGCCTGGATGTAGGGCAGGGCCTCGACCAGGATCGCCGCCCGGGTCGCGGCATCGACGTCGTCGAGATCGACCGGCGGTTTGCGGGGGTCGCTCACCCTCCAAGTCTATGCATCGCGTTGCATGCTCATGCAACTCTGGGCGACGCGCGTCGTGGCCGGCCCGCCGACGGCTCCGGGCTGACCCAGCGAAGCGGTACGTTCCCGCCATCACCAACCGAGGAGACCGCTGTGGCTGATCTCGATGTAGTCGCCGTGCTGACGGCCAAGCCT
>Ga0136640_10000125_pt1 | contig 26676 bp, 25 predicted proteins | sample AntDrymUQ8642106_2_FD_105498 | JGI IMG/M metagenome (GOLD analysis project Ga0136640, IMG submission 105498) | Polar desert sand microbial communities from Dry Valleys, Antarctica - metaG UQ864 (21.06) | ecosystem: Environmental > Terrestrial > Soil > Desert | place: Antarctica: Dry Valley...
GACGGATCGACCACCTGGTACCACGATGAGCAAGGCACCACGTGGGAGACCGAGGCCACGGAATCCGACCTCTTCAGCATCATTTGCGATGACCCGGCCGACGCCCGCCGCCTCGCGACGACGGCGAGGTTCAGCTGATCATCGAGCGCCGCGACTGTCCACCGTGCCCCGAAGCGGCCTTCGGCGTGCCTGATCCGTGCCTTAACGTGCATAAACCGGGCGGGATCCAGCGCCACAGACGAACACCTGTTGGGACTGGCCATCACGGTCCACATGGGCCCTGGCCTGGAGATTCGCCGGGATTCCTGGGTGGAGGTGATGGGATTCGAACCCACGACTTCTTCGATGCGACCGAAGCGCTCTAGCCAACTGAGCTACACCCCCGGGGACCGCCAACGTTAGCCGGGGCGTGGTGGGGCGGAGCCAAGATCGCCACCACAGAGAGCGCAGACATTTTCACTGTGAGTGCTCAAGAGTCGGCGGTAGGGGCCGACTGTGGAGAGATGCGGAACCGCCTCGCCTCCCGGGCGCTCGTCGGCACCGTGGCCGTCGCCCTCGCCCTGCTCCTCACCGCCTGCTATGGCTCGGGCCAGCAGTCGGTCGCCAACGAGATGAACGCCGACCGGCGGTCCAAAGGCCGCTCGACGCTGCCGATGCACGCCACCCTCAACGCCAAGGCCCAGGCCTGGGCCGAGAAGATGGCTCGTGACAACGCCCTTTCGCACTCCAGCCTCTCGGCGGGCGCTCCGAGCTGCTGGCGCAGCCTGGGCGAGAACGTCGGCTACGGCAGTTCGGTGAGCCGGATCCAGGACGCCTACATGGCCTCCTCGGGCCACCGGGCGAACATCCTCAACACCAAGTGGAACTGGGTGGGGACGGGCTACGCCACCCGCGGCAGCCGGGTGTTCACCGTCCAGGTGTTCATGATGGGCTGTTGAAGCCCAGGCACTGAACAGGTAGAGACTCAGCCCGAGGCGGAGCGCCGCACCACGACGAGGCGGGGCGCTCCGGCCGGCACGACCTCGACCGCCGGCAGGTACCGCACCTTGTGGGCGTGATCGTCGGCCGCCCGGCGGATCTGCACCAGCAGGTAGAGGTAGCCGGCCAGCGCGACATCGGCCGCCATGTGGGCCAGGACCAGCAGGCCACCGAAGGCGACAGCCAGCAGCAGGGTGAAGCCGGCGAACGCAGCAAGAGCTACGAGGACCTCTCCCCGCCGGCGGCGGAGAGCGGCCCGACCGACCGGGACCCCAGGACCGCTGGGGCGAACGGGACCGAGAGAGCCACTGGGCGCGGTGCGACCGAGGACGTCGAGGCCCTGCTGGAAGCTGTTGACCGACGAGCCGGGCCTGGCGTCAGATCGATGGCGCAAGTACGGCGGCACCAGCACGATGGCCCACACGACGGCCAGCAGGGTCAGGATCGGCACACCCATTCTCCAGGTCGGCTCTCTCGTCTCGGGACCGTAACTGGGTGGCCACCGTCACAGGGGGATGGTGTTCAGCCAGCGGTCAAGCGGACCGGCGTGTGCTCGAGACGTAGCGCCTCGCGGCCGGAATGTGACGGTTCTACTACGAACATGACGACCGGGCCAGCCCCAGATGACAGGCCGGCGCAGGCAGGGATCAGAGCTCGGCCGGATCGCCGAGACCGGCAGGACCGATCATCCCCGGCGAACCGTCGCCGGCCATGGCCGCCCGGTCACCGGTGGGCTCAGTGCCGTCGCCGAGTGGGCCGCGGTCCTCGTCGTGGTCGCGCAGCACGTTGTCGATGGCCCGATCGAGCGGGGGTGTTTCGGCCCGGCGGAACGTTCCCGATCGGCCGCCTGTCTTCTCCCACAGGGCGATGTCGCCGATGGTCATCGACCGATCCGACGACTTGCACATGTCGTAGATGGTGAGCGCCGCGATCGAGCACGCGGTCAGGGCCTCCATCTCCACGCCGGTGCGATCGACGGTGTCGACGTGGGCCTCGACCTCGATGAAGGCGTCCTCGATCCGGAAGTTCACGAGAACCGCACCCACCAGCAGCGGGTGACACAGCGGGATCAGATCCGGTGCCCGCTTGGCGGCCTGGATGCCGGCCACCCGGGCCACCGCCAACACGTCGCCCTTGCCGACGCCGCCGCGGGCTACGAGCGAGGTGGTCTCGGGTTGCATGTACACCCGGCCCCGGGCCACGGCCCGGCGATGGGTGGGGTCCTTGGGCGTGACGTCGACCATGCGGGCCCGGCCGAGGGGATCGAGGTGGGTGAGGCCACGATCGGACGTCGGCGACATGGCCCGATGTTAGTGCCTCGTGTGCTGGTGACCCGAGGGCCGGGCCGTCAGGTCCGACCCTCCCCGATCATCCGCCGATCTGGGACATGGAGCGGCGGGGGCGGATGAACGCGGGCTGGCCGATCAGGTGGCCCGGGCCCTTGTCTCCCACCGCGGCACCGATGACGTCGACCAGGTCGTCGTCGGTCACGCCGGACCGGATCAGGTCGCGGAGGTCGGTCTCGGCCGTGGCGAACAGACAGGTCCGCAGCTTGCCGTCGGAGGTGAGGCGGATGCGGTCGCAGTCGCCGCAGAACGGCTCGGTGACGCTGGGGATGACCCCGATCTCGCCCGACCCGTCGGCGTAGCGCCAGACCGTGGCCGGGGCCGACCCCCGCGGCACGGCAACGAGGGGGAACACGGCGTCGATGGCGGCCACGATCTCGGCCGCCGACACGACGGCAGACGCCTCCCACGCTCCCGAGGCGTCGAGGGGCATGAACTCGATGAAGCGAACCGAGAGGCCCTTGTCGCGTCCGAAGGCGGCCAGGTCGACGACCTCGTCGTCGTTGACACCTCGCATGGCCACCACGTTGAGCTTCACCGGATGGAGACCGGCCTCCAGGGCGGCGTCTATGCCGGTCAGCACCTGCCGCAGGTCGTCGCGCCGAGTCAGGGCCTCGAAGCGGTCGCGGCGCAGGGTGTCGAGGGAGATGTTCACGCGGCGCAGTCCGGCATCACGCAGCGGACGGGCCAAGCGATCGAGGGTGGTGGCGTTGGTGGAGATGCTGAGGTCGGTGCCGAGCGGCGCGAGCTGGGCCACCAAGCTCGGAAGGTGGGCTCGCAGCGTGGGTTCCCCGCCGGTGAGACGGATAGCCCTGATTCCGAGCCGGTGCACGACCAGGCTGGCCAAGCGTTCGATCTCCTCGAACGTGAGCAGCTCATGACGGGGCTGCCACTGCATCCCCTCCTCCGGCATGCAGTAGGAGCAGCGAAGGTTGCAGCGATCGGTGACCGAGATGCGCAGGTCGCGGTGCACGCGCCCGTAGCTGTCGACGAGGTCGCGGGTCACAGGCCGTTCAGCCTAGGGAGGTCGGACCACGGGTCGTCACGCTCGGAGCGCAGCCGCGGTGTCGAGCACGATCACCTCGACAGGCGTGCCCTCGGGCGCGCCGTCGCCGTCGGGCACGACGGCCAGGCCCACCGCTGCGGCGGTGGCCACGAGCTGGTGGCTGCCCTGGGCCCGGATCGGCACGGCGACCAGGGCGCCGTCCGCGTCGCGCTCGAAGGTGACCCGCACGTAGTGGACCTTGCCGTCGGGGCGGCGGGTGAGATCCGGTCCGGCTAGAGCCGTGACCACGACCCGGTCGAGGGTGCTGTGGCCGGCCATGTGCCGGATCGCCGGTCGGGCCAGCAGCTCGAAGGACACCAGCGCCGACACCGGGTTGCCGGGTAGCCCGAGCAGGGGCACGCCGGCCACGGTGGCCAGGGCGAAGGGCTTCGCCGGTCGGATGGCGACCTGGAGCCAGTGGGGGTCAGTCATGCGGTCGAGGACCAGCTTCACCACGTCGGCCTCGCCCATGCTCACGCCGCCGGAGGTGAGGACGAGGTCGCAGCGCGTCGCCGCCGCGCGCAGGGCCGCGGCCAGGGCATCGACGTCGTCGCCCACCCAGCCCAGGTCGATGGCCCTGGCCCCGGCGGCGCTGACCGCTCCGAGCAGCATGGGCCGGTTCGAGTCGCGGATCTGCCCGGCGTCGAGGCCCCGGGGCGCGGCGACCAGCTCGTCACCGGTGGAGATCACCCCGACGCGGGGCCGGGGGACGACCGAGACCATGTGGCACCCGACGGCGACGAGCACACCGAGCAGGGCCACGTCGATGTGGGTCCCGGCCTCGATGACGGTCGTGCCGGCGACCACGTCGTCTCCGGCTGGGCGCACGTGTTGGCCCTGGGCCGACGGCCGCAGGATGGCGACGGTCTCGCCGGAACCTCGTTCCCCGCCGGAGTGGCGGGTCATCTCGACGGGGACGATGGCGTCGGCGCCGTCGGGGACCGGTGCCCCGGTCATGATGCGGATGGCTTGCCGGGGCCCGACGGTGCGCGTCGAGGCCCGGCCCGCGTTCACGCTGTCGACGACGTCGAGGACGACCGGGATGTCGGTCGCGGCGGTGGCCACGTCGACGGTGCGCACGGCGAAGCCGTCCATGCCCGAGCTGGCGAAGGCGGGGACGTCTGCGGAGACCACGATGTCGGCGGCCAGGACGTGGCCTCGGGCGTAGCGGGCCTCGACCGGCTCCGGCTCTAGCGCCGGGCATCGCTCGAGCACCAGCGCACGGACCTCGGCCAACGGCAACATCTCGGGCGACGGTACCGGCCCGTCCCCGACCTCCCGTGAACGGCGACCGATCACGACGCGCCCACGTCTCGTGTGTCGTCGCTCGGGATCGAGGCGCTACAGGTCCCGGTCGCGGACGAAGGTGGCGAGAAACTGACGGAACTCGGGGCCGAGGTCGTCGCGCTCGCTGGCCAGCTCGACGATCACCTTCAGGTAGTCGAGGACCTGGCCGGTGTCGTAGCGGCCCTCGGTGAAGATGTAGCCGTAGACGGCCTGGTGCTGGAGCAGCAGGGCGATGGCGTCGGTGAGCTGCAGCTCACCGCCGGAGCCGGGCTCGATCTGCTCGAGGGCGTCGAAGATCTCCGGCGTGAGGACGTAGCGGCCCATCACGGCGAGCCGCGAGGGGGCGGTGGCCGGATCGGGCTTCTCGACGAGGTCGAGGATCTGCACCAGCCGATCCGACACCGGCTCCGGCTTGACGCAGCCGTAGCGCGAGGTCTCCTCGGAACTGACCTCCTTCAGGGCCACGACCGAGCGGTTGTAGTGCTCGTAGGTGTCGATCATCCCCTCGAGCAGCCCGACATCGGCGCGCATCCACTCGTCGCCCAGCAGCACGGCGAAGGGGTTCGCGCCCACGTGCTTGCGGGCGACGGAGATGGCATGGCCCAAGCCCAGGGGCTCACCCTGACGGACGTAGTGGATGTCGGCCAGCTCGGCGATGTCGACCAGCTCCTCACGCAGGTCGTGCTTGCCCTTGACGCCCAAGAAGTACTCGAGCTCGAAGTTGCGATCGAAGTGGTCCTCGAGGCTGCGCTTGCCCCGGCCGGTGATGATCAGGATGTCGTCGATGCCGGCCCGCACCGCCTCCTCGACCACGTATTGGATGGCCGGCTTGTCGACCACCGGCAGCATCTCCTTGGGCTGCGCCTTGGTCGCCGGTAGGAAGCGGGTGCCCAGCCCCGCCGCAGGGATGACCGCAGTGGTCACGCGGCGAGACGTCGGCACGCCCCGTGTCTAGTGCGCCGGGTCCAACGGCCTCGGGACGCCCGACCTGGTCGGCAGCCGCCTGTGGCCGGTACGCTTTGGCACTCGCGGCCTGGGACTGCCAACCGCGCCGCCCCTCGAGCCGAGCCCAGAGAGGATCGATGCCGACCTACGAGTACCGCTGCCGGGACTGCGCCCACACCTTCGACGCGTACCAGGCCTTCACCGACGACGCCCTCACCGAGTGCCCGCAGTGCGCGGGCTCGCTGAAGAAGCTGTTCGGCAACGTCGGCATCTCGTTCAAGGGCAGCGGCTTCTACAAGACCGACAGCCGGGCCGGCGCGAGCGCCAAGTCCGACGGCGACGGCAAGGGCGACTCCTCCAAGGACTCGGCTCCGAAGGAAGCATCGGGCGCCAAGGACTCCTCCGGGGCCAAGGACTCGTCGTCGAAGGACTCCGGGTCGTCGGCGGCATCGAAGGAGCCCGGGTCGTCGAAGGGCGGGGGGTCGGGCGCCAAGGACCGGTCCAAGGGATCGGGGCCTTCCAAAGGGTCGGGGTCGAAGTCACCCGCCGGCGCCTCGAGCTGACCCGCCCGAGTCGGTGAGCTCGGGGGACGCAGAGGCCGACCTGGCGGTCATCGGCGGGTCCGGGTTCACCGCCCTGTTCGACGACGTCGAGACCATCGAGGTCACCACGCCGTGGGGCCCGCCGTCGGGGCCCATCCAGATGGCCGACGTCGGCGACCGACGCGTGGCCTTCCTGCCTCGCCACGGTCCCGGCCACCGCCTGCCGCCTCACCGGGTGCCTTACCGGGCCAACCTCTGGGCCCTGCGTGACCTCGGAGTGACGCGGGTGCTGGGGCCGTGCGCGGCCGGATCACTTCGCGCCGACGTACATCCCGGTGACCTCGTCGTCGTCGACCAGCTCGTCGACCGTACCTGGGGTCGCGCCGGCACCTACTTCGACGGACCGACGGTGAACCACGTCTCGTTGGCCGACCCCTACTGCCCCACCCTTCGGTCCACGCTGCTCGGCGCCGCCGAACCGGGGCCCCTGCCTGTCCACGACGGGGGGACGGTCGTCGTGATCGCCGGTCCCCGCTTCGCCACTCGGGCCGAGTCGCAGCTGCACCGCCAGCAGGGCGCCACCGTGATCAACATGACCCAGATGCCCGAGGCCGCCCTGGCCCGCGAGCTGGGCATCTGCTACGCCGCCGTCGCCCTCGTCACCGACTACGACACGGGCGTCGAGGACGACCCCGACATCGCCCCGGTGAACCAGGCCGAGGTGTTCTCCTTCTTCGAGGCGAACGTGCCCAAGCTGCGGGCCGTCCTGGTCCGAGCGCTGCAGGCCGTGCCGGCCGAGCGCTCGTGTCCGTGCGCCGACGCCACAGGCGGCCTCGTCCCCGACCTGCCGCACTGACCGCGGGCACCAGGTTCGATGGCAGCGCGCCGGGGAACGGTGGGCGGGCCGCTTCCCCCGGTCTTGTCCCAGCCGGAAGGTCGCGCCCGTGTTCCCGTTCCGTCCCCGTCGCTCGCTGCGACCCGTCAAGCCTCGCCTGCCCCGGCGGGCCCTGCTCTGGTACCTGGCCGCCGCCGGCCTCGTCGTGGCGACCGGGCTGGTGGTCGACGGGTCGCTGCGCCGGGCGGCCGAGGCCGAGGCTTCCTACGGCCAGTCCGGGCCCGTCGTGGTCGTGACCCGCGCCGTCGAGGCCGGCGAGGTGATCGAGGGCGACGACGTCCGGGCGCAGCGTTGGCCCCGTGCCCTGATCGCCGACGGTGCGGTCACAGCCGCGCCCACCGGCCGGGTGGCGTTGGTCGATCTGCGGGCGGGTGAGCTGCTCCTGCGCTCCCGGGTCAGCGGCTCCTCGCAAGCCGGGCCGTCCGCCCTGCTGGGCCCCGAACAGCGAGCGGTCCCGGTGCCCATCACGGTGCCGGGGCTGCCCCTCGAACCCGGCGACCGGGTCGACGTGATCGCCGGGGGCGCGGTCGGCGGCGGCCCCGAGGGCGACCTTCCTGTCGCCACCGGCGACCCGGACGTCATCGCCACCGCAGCTGGGGTGCTGCGCGCCGACGACGAGACGGTCGTGCTGGCCGTCGACCGTCGAGTCGCGGCCGAGATCGCCGCTGCTGTGTCCCAGGGACCGGTCGTGCTCGCCCTCCGACCCCCAGGCCGCTAGCCGTCGACGTCGGTCCTCTGGTGCCGCGGGCTCGATGACCATCACACCTTCGCCGCCGGACCCAGCGCCGCCACCGCACCTTGCCGGGTCCCCCTCTTCTTTCGCCCAGACCGGCCGCTGGGCGGCCCATCTCGTCGCAGAACCGAGCGGCGCGACGACATCGCAGCAGGAGGCGGCACCCTACAGTTCGCCCGCCGCACCCGGCACCGCAAAGGCCTGGAGCTCACCATCGTCCGCAGCAGCCGCAACCGCTCCGCCGCCCTGATCCTCGCCGCTGTTCTCTGCTTGGCCGCCTGCGGAGGCGACAGCGGCTCAGACGAGGCCGCCGACCCGTCGACGACCACCACCGGCGAGCAGCCGACGACCAGCGACGGCGGCACATCGACCTCGGCTACGACCGAACCCGAAGCACCCACAGGCGACCCGGTTCCCTCTGCCGGGTGCGAGGCAGCCACCGAGGCGGCCGAGGTCGTCAAGGAGCGCCACGACCTGACCGCCGGCGGCGAGGAGCGATGGTTCCTGCTCACGGCCCCGGCCGGGGCCGATCCGGTGCCCCTGGTCATCGACCTCCACGGCCTGGCCGAGGGGGCCGAGGTCCACACCCAGATGAGCATGATGGGCGAGCTGGGACTAGCCGAGGGCTTCGCCGTCGCCTTCCCCCAGGGCACCGGAGCGGTGGCCGGGTGGCGGGCGACGAGCCCCGACTCTCCCGACGTGGCCTTCGTCGAGACCGTGATCGACACCATCGGCGCCGAGCGCTGCATCGACACCTCTCGCGTCTATGCCACGGGCCTGTCCAACGGGGCCATGATGACCTCGCTGCTGGCCTGTGCGGTGGCCGACCGCATCGCCGCCTTCGCTCCCGTCGCCGGGATGACCCTCGTCGAGGGCTGCGATCCGGCCCGACCGGTGCCGATCCGCACGTTCCACGGCACGGCCGATCCCATCCTCTTCTTCAACGGCGGGATCGGCGACCTGACCAGCCTCGACGGGGGCACACCGGAGGCCATCGCGGCCTTGCCGGAGGCCGACCTCGACGGCGAGGGCCAGCCTCAGGTGGCCCGTGACTGGGCCGAGCTGCAGGGCTGCGACGAGGAGGCGTCGGACGAGCAGGTGAGCGAGCAGGTCATCGAGCGAACCTGGGACTGCCCTGACGGCGCCGCGGTCGAGTTCACCATCCTCGACGGCCAGGGCCACGGGTGGCCGGGAAGTGATTTCGCCCGCAAGATCGAGCGGATCGTCGGCCCCACCATCGACGGCATCGACGGCAGCGCCGAGATCTGGGAGTTCTTCGAGCAGTACACTTTGCCGTCGTGAGCCCCGACCCCCCGCGCGACCTCGGCCGGGCCCAGATCCTCCACCTTGCGGCCTTCGGGGACGTTACGGCGGCAGTCCTGGCCTGGCCGGTCGCCGCCATGATCCTCCTGGGACTTCGGCGGCTCATCAGGCGCGCCCCCACGGGCTGACCGCCCGACTCGGATCAGCTCCTGTCGGGGAACGAGTGGTGCTCGTGGGCCACGACCCACCGCCCCTCCTCCTTGCGTAGCTCAGCCACCGATGTCAGCGCCCCGCGCTGACCGCCGCCCCTGCGTCGTCGGCGTCGAGCACGCCACCAGCAACCAGGCCGAGGACCAAGAGGCCCAGCGCCACCCGGTAGGCGACGAACACCACGGTCGAGTGACTGACCAGGAACTTCAGCAACCAGGCGATGCTGGCGTAGCCGACGACGAAGGCGAGGACCGTGGCGACGGCTGTGGTGGCCAGCCCGGGGCCGTCGTCGGCGACCACGTCGGGGGCGGTGAAGAGCCCCGACAGCACCACGGCCGGGATCGAGAGAAGGAACGAGAAGCGGGCTGCGGCCTCGCGGGTGAAGCCCATGAACAGCCCGGCGGTGATGGTCGCCCCCGACCGGGACACACCCGGGACCAGGGCCATGGCCTGGGCCAGGCCCACCACGACGGCTGAGCGGGTGTCGACGTCGTCGAGGAACAGGGCCCGACGCCCCACGCGCTCGGCCGCCAGCAGCACGAGGCCGAGGATGATGAGCGTCGCCCCGATCAGCCGCAGGTCTCGGGCGCCCGACTCGATCTGGTCCCTGAAGGCCAGCCCCAGGATCGAGATGGGCACCGTGGCCAGGATCAGGTACCACCCCAGCCGGGCGTCGAGCGACGATCGCAGCTCAGGGTCGCGCAACGAGCGCAGCCACGTGGTGCCGACCCGCCATAGGTCCCGGCGGAAGAAGATCACCACTGCGGCCACGGTGCCCAGCTGGCTGACCGCGGTGAACGCGGCGCCGGGATCGTCCCAGCCGAACAGGGCTGGGGCGATGCGCAGGTGGGCGCTGGAGGAGATGGGGAGGAACTCCGTCAGCCCCTGGAGCACCCCCAGCACCGCAGCCTCGACGAACGACACAGCCGGCCATGCTGCCCGGATCGGTCGACGTCACCAAGACCACCGACGAACCGGTGAAGGATCCCGTCGCCAGGGCGGCTGGATCCTTCACCAGTTGGAGGGGGGCGGCGGGTTCGACCCCGGGACGAGTCGGCCGTCAGGTGCCGGAGATGGTGACGTCGCCGAGAACCAGGCTGACACCGGCTGCGCTCATGGGCAGCCAGTCCACGTCGTTGCCGACGGCCTCGACGTCGCGCAGCATGCGCTGAAGGGTGGAGGCGATCGTGAACTCCCGCAGGGGCGCGCCCAGCTCGCCGCCGGTGATGCGCAGGCCCTCGGCCCCGGAGGAGAAGTCGCCGCTGACCGGGTTGACCCCGGAGTGCAAGCCGATCACCGACGAGATGAGAACACCGTCGCCGACCTGGCGCAGTAGGGCGGGCTGATCGAGCTCGCCGGGGGCGAGGGACAGGGCCCGGCACCCGACGCCGGGCGTCGACTTGAAGCCACCCCGGACCGCAGAGCCCGTCGACGCAGCACCGGCCCAGCGACCGGTGTAGGCGTTGTGCACGAACATCTGGAGCACACCGTCGTTGATGAGCGCGTTCCGCCGGCTGGCCAGACCTTCGCCGTCGGTGGCCGAGGCGGTGTAGGCGAGGGGGTTGGTGGCGTCGTCGACCAGGGTGACCATGGGTGACCCGACCTCGTCGCCCAGCCGGTCAGCGAAGGGCGAACGGCCCTTCAGGACTGCCTCGCCCGAGAGCGTCGACCCGATGATGCCGATCACCATGGCCGTGACGTAAGGGTCGAGGACGACGGTGGTGCGGGTGCTGGCCGGCTTGGTCGAGCCCAGCAGCCGGGTAGACCGCATCACCGCGTCGTCGGACGCGTCGGTCACGACGATGTCGTCGAGCTCGCGGCCGACGGAGAACCCGAAGCCGGTCTGGGTCAGCCCGTCGGCCTCGGCCAGGCACGACACCGCCACGTAGCACGCCGTCGAGGCCGACTCCGAGCGGATGCCGGTGGTGGACGCCACGCACGACTCACCCATGGCGTCGACGAACTCGGCCGACTCGACACCGCTGATGCGATCATCGGCCCCCTTCACCGCCGCCTCCAGCTCGAGAGCGAGGCTCACCTTGCGCTCGGTCGGCACGTCGAGCAGAGACGGCCGGAACAGGTCGAGGTCCACAACAGCCACACCGTCGGGTTCGGCCAGCCCGACGTGGGGGTCGGGGGTCGCAAACCCGGCGTTGTCGCGCGCCTCCACCAGGGTCTCGGCCAAGGCGTCGTCGTCGAAGGTGGCGGCGTAGGCGAAGCCCTGGCGATCACCCAGCACCACACGGATGCCGACCCCCATCCCCTCGGCCGACGACAGCGACTCGACGTCGGCGTTGTAGGCCCGGACCTCGGTGTGGCGGCTGCGCCCGACCACGACCTCGACGGCTTCGTGATCGCGGGCCCACCCGACGACACGGTCGGCGATGTCGGTCAGATCGCCCCGTCGGGCCGACGCCGCACCAGCGGTCACGCTGCGGTGCCGCCGATGGTCAGGCTCTTGACCCGCAGGGTCGGGACGCCGTCGCCCACGGGCACTCCCTGTCCGTCCTTGCCGCAGGTGCCGGGCGAGCCCATGGCGAAGTCGTTGCCGAGGGCCTCGATGTCGGCCAGGACCCGGGGTCCGTTGCCGATGAGGTTGCCCTCGCGCAACGGCTCGGTGATCTCGCCGCCCTCGATCAGGTACGACTCCCACATTCCGAACACGAAGTCACCGGTGGCGGTGTTGACCGACCCGCCGCCGAGCTGTGCCACGTACACGCCGTGGTCGGTCCCGGCGATGATGTCGGCGGGGTCGTCGCTGCCGTTGACGAGGAACGTGTTGGTCATCCGCACCATCGGGAGGTGCTGGTAGCTCTGGCGGCGACCGTTGCCCGAGCGGGCCCGTCCCTCCTTGCGACCGCGGGTGACGTCCCACATGTAGTCGGTGAGCACGCCGTCCTTGATGAGGACGTTGCGTTGGACCGGGCTGCCCTCGTCGTCGATGCCGAAGCAGCCCCACTCGTCGGCCATGGTGCCGTCGTCGATCAGGGTGACGAGCGGCGACGCGACCTGCTCACCGACCCGGTCTCGGTAGACCGATGCCCCCTTTGCCACCAGGTCCGCCTCGAGCCCGTGCCCGCACGCCTCGTGGAACAGCACTCCGCCGCCCCCTGCTCCGATGACGACAGGCACCTCGCCGCTGGGCGCCGGGCGAGCGGCCAGCTTGGTGACGGCCCTGCGGGCCGCGTTGCGAGCCAGGTCCTCGACTTCGTAGCGGTCGAAGAGCTCGAAGCCGATCGTGTGCCCGACGCTCTGGCGGCCGGTCTGCATGCCCGTGTCGCCGGTGGCCACCACGCCCACCGAGAACAGCGAGCGGACCTGGTCGTCGTGGGCTAGGAGACCGTCGCTGTTGGCCACGAGGATGCGCCGCCGGCTGTCGCCGTAGCGCGCACTGACCTGGCTGATCGAGCCGTCGGCCGACCTCGCCGCCTCGTCGGCCCGGCGCAGGAGCTCGACCTTGGCCGACTTGGCCACGTCCTCGGGCTGGACGCGGACCCGGCTCGGGTGCTGCGTCGCCTGGCGATCGAGAGCCACGACGTTGGCGCCGGCCCCCCCTCGACGAGCTGCCGCGCCGGCCGCCTCGGCGGCGGCCCGCAGCCCGGGCTCGGAGATGTCGGACGTGTGGGCGTAGCCGGTCGTGTCGCCGCTGATGACCCGCACCCCCGCCCCACGATCCCGCCCGGAGGACAGCTCCTCGATGCGCCCGTCGTCGAGGACCGCCGAGGTCGACCGCTTGTCCTCGCCGAAGACCTCGGCGAACTCGCCCCCTCCGGCCAGCGCCGCGGACAAGATTCGGGACAACACAGCGTCATCGATCATGGCCGCAGCGTACCGACGACCGAACTGGTGTCGATCGCGCCGGCCATAGGCGGTCAGATCTTCACCAGTTCGGGGCGGGGCGGGGGGAGGCCGGTTTCAGTTCGTGGACGTCCGGCCGTAGCGTTCGTTGGGTGGCTCCCCGTTCGGTCCTCGCGCGCTCGATCTGTCCCGGGTTGAGCGCGTCGGTCGAGGTCGAGGTCGGCGACGCCGACACCGCGTTGGCCCACGGCTCCGGCGACGTCTCAGTGCTCGCCACCCCGCGGGTCCTGGCTCTATGCGAGCAGGCCGCCATGACCGCCGTCGGCGCCTCGATCACAACAGCAGAGACGACGGTCGGGATGCAGGTGCAGATCGACCACCTGGCCCCTACCCGGGTCGGCGGAGTCGTGACCGCCCACGCCACCCTCGAGAAGGTCGAGGGCCGGCGGCTCACCTTCACCGTGTCGGTCCGTGATCGCTGTGGCCTGGTCGCCGCCGGGCGGGTCACGCGGGTGGTCGTCGAGCGCGAGCGCTTCTTGGCCAAGGCCGCAGGCTGAACGACAGCCGGCCGCACGGCCGTGCGCCCGAGGGCATCGAGGTCGTCGCCCTCGACGCCGATGACACGCTGTGGCACAACGAGACCTACTTCGCCACCGCGGCGGTCACCCTCACCCAGATCCTCGCCCCTTGGATCCCCGAAGGCGAGGACCTGGCTGCTCGCCACGACGCCACCGAGCGTCGCAACCTCGAGCTGTTCGGCTACGGCATCAAGGGCTTCACGTTGTCGATGATCGAGACCGCCGTCGAGGTCAGCGGCGGTCGGGTCGACGGCGAGGCCGTGGGCCGGCTCCTGGCCCTGGGCAAGGAGATGCTGGCCCATCCCGTCGACCTCATCGACGGCGCCGCGGAGACGGTGAGGGCCCTGGCCGTCAGCCACCGCCTCGTCCTGGTCACCAAGGGAGACCTGATCCACCAGGAGCAGAAGGTTGCCCGCTCGGGGCTGGCCGAGCACTTCGAACGGGTGGAGATCGTCTCGGAGAAGGATGAGGCCACCTACGCGGCCATCCTCGGCCGAATGGGCGTGGCGCCCGAGCGCTTCTGCATGGTCGGCAACTCGGTGCGCTCCGACGTCTTGCCCGTGCTCGCCATCGGCGGCCATGCCGTCCACGTTCCCTACGCCATCACCTGGCACCACGAGGTGGTCGACGGCCACGACGGCGCCTTTCCCGTCCTGGCGTCGTTGGCCGACGTCGTGCCCTGGCTCGGCTGAGGGGGCGGGCTCAGGCTCGGGTCGAGGCGATCTCGGCCGGATCGCGGTGCTCGGCCGACAGGAAGTCGCTCACGACCCGCCACCAGCGGGCGGCGTTCTCGAACTGGGGGCTGTGGCCGGCATCGGGGATCACCTCGAGGATCGCACCATCGATGGCCCCGGCCAGGCGTCGGGAGGGCTCAAGGAAGGCCGAGTCCTGCTCCCCCACCACGACCAGCGTCGGCAGATCGAGCGCACGCAGATCGTCGAGGCGATCGTGGGCGCCGGTCATCTGCGCGACGAGAGCGGCGTACATCGCGGGAGAGCACGCCCGCATCTTCCGGTCCCCGAACTCGACGTAGCCGGGCCGTTCGGCGCGCAGGCGGGCATCGGCCGGCGTCGGCTCGCGGGTGTCGAGCTGGCGGGCCAGCTCCATGAGGTAGTCGATGCCATCGCTGCGGACCACGGCCACGGCCAGCTCGGCCAGACCCGGATCGACACCATCGACGGCGCCGTGGCAAGTGTCCATGAGCACGAGGGACCGCAGCCGTTCAGGGTGGTCGAGGGCCATCTGCTGGGCGACCATGCCACCCATCGAGTGGCCCAACAGGTCGAAGCGGTGCCAGCCCAGGGCGTCGGCCACGGCGAAGCCATCGGCGGCCATGGTCGCCAGCGAGTAGGCCGCCTCGTCGGCGGGCTTCTCGCTGGCCCCGTGGCCGCGGTGGTCCGGGGCCACGACATGCCAACCCGCCTCGGCGAAGTCCTCGAGGTGGTCGGCGAAGTCCTCCTTGGCACCGGTGAAGCCGTGCTGCAGCAGGAGGGGCCGGCCCGAGCCGGCTTCGGCCACGCTGTGGCGCAGGCGGTCGGTGACGAGCTCTCGGATCTTCACCGCGCCCTCCCTTCGTGCTCACATCGCTCACGTGCCGCGACGGCGGCGCCCGCCGCACTCTAGGCAGGCTGGGCGCGGCTGGGGTCGGCTATGAGGGGTCGGCCACTACGATCGGGTCCCCGGCTGGTCCCCGAGGCCAGCACCGACCGCGGAGGGCGCCGCTCCGCCCGACGAACCGACGAAGGGGCCGAGACGTGCCATTGTCGAAGCGGTCCCGCCATCGGCTGACCCTCACCGGGCGCGTGGTGGTGAGTGCGGGGATGCTGGTCTTCCTGTTGACCAAGATCGAGGCGCAGGGCCGCGCTGCGCTCCCCGACTGGACGGGAGCCACCGCTCTGTGGATCGCCGGGGCCATGGTGCTCACCCTGCTGAGCATCGTGCTCTCGGCCCTGCGGTGGCAGGTGGTGCTCAACGCGCTGGGCCAGCCGACCCGGCTCAACCGCCTGCTGTCGCACTACCTGGCCGGTCAGTTCGTGGCCAACGTGTTGCCCACCACGATCGGCGGCGACGTGCTGCGTGTCTCGCGCCTGGCCCGAGACACACGCAGCATGCCCGACAGCGTTGCCTCGGTGGTGCTCGAACGGCTCACGGGCTGGCTGGTGCTGCCGGTGATCACGTTCGTGGGTCTGCTCGTCAACCCTCCGCTGCAGGATCTGGGTCGGGCCACGCAGGTCTCCTTCAGCCTGGCCTGCGGAACCCTGGTGGGCTTGGTGCTCGTTCTGGGCGGGGTGGCCGCGAAGCGGCTGGGCGAGGTCGATGCGGAGAAGGGATGGAAGCGGTTCTTGGCCGCGGTCAGCCTGGGACTCAGCCGCCTGCGCGCCCACCCCCGCCATGCGGCGATCGTGCTCGCCGTCGGCTTCGCCTACCAGCTCGTCCTCATCGCCTCGGCCGTCATGGCAGCCCGGGCCCTGGGCATCCCCGACGCCGGGCCCACGGCCCTGCTCGCCTTCTTCCCGGCCGTCGCCATCGCCCAGGTGCTGCCCATCAGCATCTCGGGCCTGGGCGTCCGCGAGGGGCTGTTCGCCCTGTTCCTCCAGCCCCTCGGCGTGGCCACGGCCGAGGCTGTCGCCCTCGGCATCCTGCTCTACCTGCTCAACCTCGTGGTCAGCCTGCTCGGGGCGCCGGCGTTCGCCGTGGGTGGGCGGCAGCGACCGGGCGACGATGCGATCGACCCCGACACCCGGGTCCTCCCGGCACCGACGGACAGACCGGACGGACCGGACGGACCGGACCGGCCGGACCGGCCGATGGGCCCGGCCGCTCCCGACGATCCGACGTCGATCCCGGCATGACCTCGACGCCCACCGCGACGGTCGAGCCCGACGGACGCGAGCCGAAGCGCACCGAGGCTCGGACCGAGACCGGCCGGCGCCTGCGCTGGTGGCGGGAGCTCGCCTACATCGTGGGCCTCTACCTCGTGTACTCCTGGGTCCGGAACCGGTTCGGCTCCAGTGGCACCGGCGCCGCCCGCATCGCCCTCGACCACGCCAAGGACATCATCGGCGCCCAGGATGCCGTGGGACTGTGGTTCGAGCCCGAGCTGCAGCGCTGGTACCTCGGACTGCCGGCGCGGGGTCTGATCCGGGTCTGGAACATCTACTACGGCACGGCTCACTTCGTCGTCACCGCCGGCGCCCTGATCTGGCTCTACCGACGTCAGCCCGACCGCTACTCCCTCTGGCGGACGACCCTCGCAGCCATGACCCTCGCCGCCCTCATCGGCTTCGCCACCTATTCGCTCATGCCTCCTCGCCTGCTGGACTCGACCTCGACCTACGGGGCCTGCTTCGGCCAGGAGCCGGGGTGCGAGGGGTACCGGATCGTCGACACCCTGGCTGTCGACGGCGGCTGGTTGTCGTTCGACGACGAGAAGGCGGCTGCGGTCTCCAACCAGTACGCGGCCATGCCCAGCATGCACACCGGCTGGTCGACGTGGAGCGCGGCGGTGCTGTGGGGACTGGTGCGACGACGATGGGTCCGAGCCCTCGTGGTCGCCTACCCGTGCGCCACGGTGTTCTGCATCCTCATCACCGGCAACCACTACTGGCTCGACGCCTTGGGCGGGCTGGTCGCGTTCGCCGTCGGGTTCGGCATTGCCCGAGCGGTCACGACCTGGAACGAGTCCCGCCTACAGCGTCGCCAGTCCGCTGCGGCCTGAACGGGCGGGGCGTCTCGCCGGTTTGCTCCCACCGTTCTTGCGCCGAGATGCGCCGCCGTGCGGCCGAAACGGGCGCAGGAAGCGTCGCTCGAACACCCGGCGTCACGCGAGCCAGCGGATGGGTGGGCCGTGGAAGCCGGTGCGGGCCAGGACCTCCGTGCGGGACGAGCGGCCCTCGGCCGGCCAGCGCGTGAGGTGGACCTCGGCGTGGCTGGCGCTGGCCGGCTCCATCAGCAGCCGGGCGAGGGGTGCGGTCGGGGTGGCCCGCCCGCCGGCGTCGTCGAGGAGGCGCTCCAGCTCCGTGCGAGTGTCAGCGGCGAGGTAGTTCCACATGATCGAGTGGACGATCACCGTCGTCACGCCTTCGACCGGTTCGGCCAGCTGGTCGGCGAGCCAGGTCGCGGCGTCGGCCCGATCCACGGCGACCGGGACCGTCGCCGCCACCTCCAGCGCACCGTCGAGGAGGTGACGCCGCTGCACCTGGTCGGGCCACAGGCTGGCTCGGAGCCTCAGCTGGTCGTGCGGGTCGGCCGGATCCAGCGGCGCGGCGTCACATCCCTTCCGCTCGGCCACCTCGATGCCGACAGCGAGGTCGGGCGCCCGGCTCTCCCACGGCTGCAGGAATCGGACCGGTGAGGCGGCCGGGCCGAACGCCGCTCCGCCGGCCTCGTAGCGGTAGTGGTCGAAGCGGAGGTTGAGACCGGCGCTGGCACCGATCTCCAGCACACGCAGGGGCAGAGCGGGACCCGACGAGGCCACGGCCAGGAACCCGCCGAGCAGCGCCGCCGATCGTCCGACCTCGTTGGTCTGGCAGGGAAGAGCGGTGCGGGCCCGCAACCGATCGCCGTGGCTCGCGACGACCGCCACCAGCTCGCGGCCGACGTCGGGGCCGGGGACGCCACCGACCGACGGGTAGTGCCGGGCCAGTCCCGGCGCCGCCCCCTCGAGCACCATCTCGTGCACCGCGGCCAAGAAGCGCAGCACCATCGCATCGTGGACCGGCTCATCGGCGTAGGGCGCCAGGACGTCTCGACAGCGGCCGTCCGCGGCCATCTCGGCGGCGACGGCGTCGAGCACCGCGACGTAGAGGGGCGACCCACCCGTCTCGCACCCGAAGCGCTGCGCCTGCACCCGATCGAGGAGGAGGTCGCCCACAGGCGGGAGTCTCACATCCACCGGCGGCCCCTCCGGCCGTCCGCCTCATCCCGTGTCTCCCGCCCCTTCGTCGGACACCAACGGGCGGTATGTTGCCCCGGATGCTCCTCGACCGGATCGGATGCCCGGCTGACCTGCGTCGGCTGACCTACCCCCAGCTCGACGACCTGGCCGCCGAGATCCGCGACCTCATCGTCGAAGCGGTGTCGGAGTCGCCGTCGGGCGGTCACCTCGGCTCCAACCTGGGCGCCGTCGAGCTCACTCTCGCCCTGCACCGGGTGTTCGACTCACCCCGCGACATCCTCCTGTGGGACGTCGGACATCAGGCCTACGTCCACAAGATCGTGACCGGCCGACGGGCCGACTTCGACGAGCTGCGCCAGGCCGGGGGGCTCTCGGGCTACCCCTGCCGGGAGGAGTCCGAGCACGACTGGGTCGAGAACAGCCACGCCTCGACCATCATCAGCTACGCCCACGGGCTGGCCGTCGCCCAGGAGTCCGAGGTTGGTGAGGGCCGCCGGATCATCGCCGTGATCGGCGATGGCTCGATGACCGGCGGCATGGCCTACGAGGCACTCAACAACCTGGGCCACTCGGGCAAGCGGGCCATCATCGTCCTCAACGACAACGGCCGGTCCTACGCGCCCACCGTGAGTCGCATGACCGAGACGGTGTCGCGCCTGCGGGTCGATCCCCGCTACGTGCGCCAGCGGGCTCGCGTCGAAGACGCCGTGCGAAAGGTGCCCTACGTCGGCGGTCACCTGGCGTGGGGGATGACGGGCGCCCTGGCCGGCATGCGCGAGATGCTCGAGCCCCCTGCATTCTTCGAGTCGCTCGGAGTCAAGTACACCGGCCCCATCGACGGCCACGACGTCGCCGGGCTCGAGCGGGCCCTGCGCCACGCCGCTGCGCTCGACGAGCCAATCGTCGTCCACGTCCTCACCGACAAGGGCAAGGGCCACGCGCCCGCCGAGAACGACGACGTGAAGCGCATGCACGACATGGGTCGGGCCAAGCCCGGCTCCTACACCGCAGCGTTCACCGAGGCCCTCATCAAGGAAGCCGAGAACCGGCCCGAGCTGGTGGCCATCACCGCCGCCATGCCCGACTCGACCGGCCTCGACGCCTTCGCCGAGGAGTTCCCCGGGCGCATGATCGACGTGGGCATCGCCGAACAGCACGCCGTCACGGCCGCTGCCGGCATGGCCATGGGTGGGCTGCGTCCGGTGGTCGCCCTCTACTCGACGTTCTTGAGCCGGGCCTTCGACCAGGCCAACCTCGACGTCGGCCTGCACGGCCAGCCGGTGATCTTCTGCCTCGACCGGGCCGGCATCACCGGCGACGACGGCCCCTCCCACCACGGCGTGCTCGACATGGTGCTGCTGTCGAAGGTGCCGGGCATGACGTGCTTCGCCCCGTCGTCGTACCAGGAGGTGCAGCAGATGCTGCACGACGCCCTGGAGATGACGTCGGGACCAGTCTCCATCCGCTGGTCGAAGACCGCGGCGCCCCACGTGGCCGAGGCCGACGTGGGATCGGGCCTGGCCGCCCGCCGGGTTCGCGCAGGCGCCGACGTGTGCCTCGTCGGCGTCGGCAAGATGCTGGCCGCGTGCATCGAGGCGGCCGAGGTTCTGGACTCCGAGGGCGTGTCCTGCACCGTCTGGGACCCGCGGGTCGTCCACCCCCTCGACCCGGTCCTGGTCGCCGACGCAGCGCTCCACCCGATCGTCGTGTCGGCCGAGGACGGCTATCGCGACGGCGGGATCGGCGCCACCCTCGCCGACCTGGTCGCGGAGCGAGCCTGCGACCGACCGGCCGAGGAGCGACCCCGGGTGCGGGTGCTCGGGGTGCCGACCCGCTACCTCGCCCACGGCAACGCCGATGCCATCCTCTCGGGGCTCGGCCTCGACGCCACCGGCATCGCGGCCGAGGTCCGCCGCTGCCTTCCCCGCTGACCCGCTGACCGCCTACGCCCAAACGGCAAGTCGCGGTCACCGTGGACGGCTGCTGAGCTCTCTGGAGGCGGGCATCGGATCACGACGCCGGTTCGGCTGGGGTGGGTCGGCGGGCAAGGGATAGCGGGGCACGGGGCATCGGGTGGCAAGGTGAGCGGCCGCCATGGCCGCCCTCCTCGCCTCGCTGTCCAGCCTGCTGTGGGGGACGGGTGACTTCCTCGGCGGCACGCTCAGCCGCCGGGTCCATCCGGTGGCTGTCATGCAGGCGACGCAGGGGCTGGCCGGCGTGGTGCTCGTCGTCATCGTGGTCGCCACCGGGGAGCAGGGGCGGACGGGCGCGATCGGGTGGGGCATCGCCGCCGGCGCGGCCGGGTGCCTCGGGCTCGGATGCTTCTACGCCGCCCTGGCCGCCGGCACCATGGGCGTCGTCGCCCCGATCGCCGCCCTCGGGGTGGTGGTGCCCGTCGGGGCAGGGCTCATCGGTGGCGACTCCCCGTCGCCGGCCCAGCTCGTCGGCATCGTGGTCGCCATCGTCGGGGTGGTGCTGGCCTCGGGCCCCGAGCGGGCGGCCACGGCCGGAACCTCCACCGCCGCCCGCCGACGGGCCCCTCTGCTTGCAGCCGTCGCCGCTCTCAGCTTCGGACTGGTCCTGACTCTGGTGCCCGAGGGCAGCGAGGTCAGCGTGGCCATGACGCTGTTGGCCATGCGAGTCACCAACTTCAGCCTCTGCACCGCTCTCCTGCTGACCGGCCTCCGGCGGGCCACCCGGCCGGGCCGCCGCGACCTGCCGTCCCTCTCCGTCATCGCCGCCACCGACACCGGCGCCAACGGCACCTACGCCGTCGCCGCGACGATGGGCCAGGTGTCAGTGTCGGCCGTCCTCGCCTCGCTCTACCCCGCCGTGACCGCCCTGCTGGCCTGGCGGTTCCACCACGAGCGGCTGCGACCCGTGCAGGTCGTCGGAGTGGTCGCCACCATCGCTGCGGTGGGCCTCATCGCCGCCGGCTGACCGATCTCCCACCGGGTGCTGATGCCTGATCTCGTCACACGCCCAACCCCGGCCCGGGCCGTGGGGTGAGAGAGAACATGAGGCCGAGCCTGGCTGCGGCCGCCGAGAGTACCAAGGTCGGTTCCGGTCTCGGACTCCAACCGTCGACCACAGCTGATGGAGAGACTGTCGCCGCCATGCCCGACACGTCGCCCACCGCTCTGGCCTTCGACGAGCTCTTCCGCCGCGAGTATCCGCGCCTGGTCCGCATCCTCGTCGTGGCCACCGCCGACCGGGATGCCGCCGCCGACCTGGCCCAAGACGCCTTCGTCCAGCTCCACCGCCACTGGGACGAGGTCTCGGGCTACGAGGACCCCGGTCGGTGGCTGCGCCGGGTTGCCTTGAACCGAGCCACCAACCACCGCCGCGGTCGTGACCGCCGAAACCGGTTCGTCGCTCGACACGGCCCCGAGGTGGCGAGCACCGAAGCAGTGGATGCCGTGCCCGACCTCGACCTGTGGCGAGCCCTGGTCGAGCTACCCCCTCGCCAACGGGCCGTCGTCGCCCTTCACCACCTCGACGATCTCCCGGTCGCTGAGATCGCCCTGCTGCTGGGCGTGGCCGAGGGGACGGTCAAGTCCCAGCTTCACGACGCCCGCCGGGCCCTGGCCCGCAGCTACCGCCTCACCTCCGAGGAGGAAAGATGAACGATCCGAAGCCCGATGACCTGACCGACCGCCTCGAGCGAGCTGTCCCCGCCCCCTCGGGCCGAGAGGTGGACTCTGCCCTGGACCGGGTCCACGCCCAGGCCGCGGCGAACGCCAGGTCACGGACCCGCCTGGTCGCGGCCGCTGCGATCGCGGTCGCCGTGCTCGGCGGAGCGGCCTTGCTCACCGCCCTGCGATCCGAGCCCGCGGACGAGGTGCGGGCCGGACAGACCGGCGATCCCTCGACGAGCGGGGCGCCGGTCACCCCGACGACACCCCCCACCGCCGATGACGAGTGGCCCGAGGGGTGGCGGGCGGTGACGACCCTGCCCACCGAGCCCCTCGCGTCCCCCGAGGAGATCGCCGAGGCGCGCCTCGCGATCCTCGAGGTGCTGGGGCTGTCGGCGGATCCCCGTGCGATCCCGGCTACAACCCCGGTGCTGCTCGGCTCATCGAACCTGATCCCCGCGGGTGGAACCAACGACGCTGAGCGCATCTCGTTGAACCTGCGGGCCGACGGTTGGGAGCTGGCCCAGCAGATCACCAACGACGTCGGGGCGTCGGTTCGGGCTCGGGCGGTCGAGATCACCGTCGGCTTCCGGTCGTTCCCCACCGGAGCACCGACCACCGAGCGTGCGTGCCCCAAGGTCGTGGAGCTCGAGGTCCCCGAGGGGACTGGCGGGGCGCCCGTGCTGGACGCCCGGATCGAGCTCGACTCCGACACCGTGCCCAGCGGCGCCGACCTGCACGGCCGGGTCATCGCCTCTGCGACCTTGCAGCCGATCGAGTACACGACGGGCCCGAGCGAGGTCGGGCTGGTCGTCCGGCGAGGCACCACCGAGGTGGTCGGTGTCTGGGAAGGAGCCATGCCGGCGAGTGCGCAGCTGATCACCTTCACCGACCGGGAGACCTCCCTCGAGCTGGTCGCAGGGACGGCCCGCTGCGGTCCCGAGGGCCCTCCCGGGCTGGTGCCGGGCGACTACGACCTGGTCTGGGGCCGCGGCCCGCTTGACGGCAGGGAGCCGATCACCATCCTCGCCCGCGCACCCATCACCGTCACCGGCTGAACCGAGCCGGCCGAGCGGCCTACTCGTAGGGGTTGTCGGTGAAGAAGGGGTTCTCGCCGGCGTCGTGGTCGGTGGTGTCGACGACCTCGGTGATCGCCGGGACGCGCTCGAGGACGGCGGCCTGGATGCCGTCGCGGAGGGTCATGGCGCTCACCGCGCAGCCCTGGCAACCGCCGCCCATGGTGATGTGGGCCTTGGAACCCTCGACCTTGACCAGGGTGGCGAAGCCGCCGTGGGAGGCCAGGGCCGGGTTGATGTGCTGGTCGAGGAGCTGGGTCACCTGCTCCTCGACGGTGCCGGTGAGCACGATGTCGCCGTCCATGCCGAGCGGGTCGGGCCGGTTCGGGTTGCGCAGCACCAGGCCGCCCTGTCCCTCGCGAGACGGGACGTCGAGCGTGGCCCCCTTCAACTTGGAGATGCTGGCCGCCGGGACCCACACCGTGAGCCCTTCCTGCACCGTGACGGCGTCGTCGGGCTGGGCGTCGGCGGCGGGCTCGAAGCCCAGGTCGTAGGCGAAGTCGGTACCCCGAACCCCGGTGACCTCGACCTTCAGGGCCAGGGCGTCGGCGTCGTCCTCGACGTCTCGCAGGTCGGTCACGGTGGCCATGGCCGCGTCGGTGAGCCGCAGCACCAGGTCGACCCCCGGGGTGTCGCCGGCGGAAGCCGGAGCCGCGGACTCGTCGGCGGCACTGGGCTGGGTGTCGGTGGCATCCATGGACTGCCAGGCTAACGAACCCCGCCCCGAACCGGTTGGTGACGGGCGGCGCGCCGAGAGCGCCTGGTGACAGCCGCCAGGCGCGCTGCGTGGCGAGGCTCGATGGCGAGGAACAACGACCTGGGTCCGAACAGTTGGAATCCCAGATGTCCTCGTCCGCTCACGACACGGCCCCGACCACCGAGGCCGACCCTCGCCGCTGGCTCGTGCTCGGCGTCTTGTGCGTGAACCTGGTGCTCATCGTGGCCGCGGTGTCATCGACCAACGTCGCCCTGCCGACGCTGGCCCTGCCCACCACCCTCGACGCCTCCCAGACCGGCCTGCAGTGGATCGTCGACGCCTATGCCCTCGTCTTCGCGGGCCTGCTCCTGCCCGCCGGGGCCATCGGTGACCGATTCGGCCGCAAGGGCGCTCTCCAGGTCGGTCTCACCATCTTCGCCTTGGGCTCGCTGTCCGCCGCTTTCTCGAGCAGCACCGGCCCGCTCATCGGGTCCCGGGCGGTGGCCGGCATCGGCGCCGCCCTGATCATGCCGACGACGCTGTCGATCCTCACCAACGTCTTTCCGCCCCACGAGCGGGCCAAGGCCATCGGCATCTGGGCCGGATTCGCCGGGGCGGGAGGGGCGCTCGGCCCGCTCATCGGCGGTCTCCTCCTGTCGCACTTCTGGTACGGGTCGGTGTTCCTGATCAACGTGATCATCGGCGGCATCGCCCTGGTGGCCGGGGGTGTGATCGTCCCCACGTCGCGCGACGCCGGGCGCTCCCCTCTCGATCCCGTGGGCTCGGCGCTGTCGATCCTCGGCCTCGGCTCGCTGCTGTTCGCCGTCATCGAGGGACCCGAGCGGGGATGGACCGACGGCGTCGTCATCGGCGGGTTCGTCGTCGCTGCGGCCCTCCTCGGCGGATTCGTCCGCTGGGAGTCGGCATCACGGAGCCCGATGGTCGACATGCGCCTGTTCCGGGTGCGGGGCTTCTCCACCGGGGTCCTCGTCATCACCCTGGCGTTCTTCTCCATGTTCGGGATGTTCTTCGTCATCACGCAGTACTTCCAGTACGTGCGAGGGACCAGCGCCCTCATGGCCGGGGTGGCCATGTTGCCCAACGCCCTGGCCATGTTGTTCTGGGCGCCGCGCAGCCAACGGGTGGTCGAACGCCTGGGCCTGCGGACCACCATCACCGCCGGCTTGCTGCTGCACGCCACTGGCTTCGCCCTGCTGTCGCTGTCGACAGAGGACACGCCGTACGTCCTGTCGGGCCTGGGACTGCTGCTCATCGGCACCGGCTCGGGTCTGGCCCTGGCCCCCACCACGGCGATGGTCATGGCCGCGGTGACGATGAACCGGGCCGGCATGGGCTCGGCGGTGAACGACACGGCCCGGGAGGTGGGTGGCGCCGCCGGCATCGCCGTGCTGGGCAGCATCCTCGCCACGCGCTACCGGGCCGGCCTCGGCAGCTTCCTCGACGGCCTCCCCGGCTCGGTGGGCGAGGCGGCCCGCCGAGGGGTGGGCCAGGCCCTCGAAGCCGCCCGGCGAACAGGAGGCGCCCGAGGCGCGGCCCTCACCGACGCAGCCCGCGACGCCTTCGTCGATGCCATGGCGGTCACCCTCCGCGTGGGTGCCGTGACAGCCCTGCTCGCGGCGGTGGCCACCCTGTGGCTGCTGCGCTCCGAGGCTCCGGTGGCGGCGGGCGAGATCGATGCGATCCCGGCGGGGGTTCCGCCCACACCGGTCGACTGAGCGGCCTGAGCCGCTGAACATCTCGGTTCTGGCGTACCTCCTGTACCTCCTGGGTGCAGGAGGTACGCCAGAACGGTCCAAGCGTGGCGGTGGCTCACCTACGTTGCGGCGATGGCTGACGCTGATCCGATCGGCACCTACGACTCGCTCTCGCTGGCCGGGAGGACCGCTCTCGTCACCGGCTCGTCGCGAGGGCTCGGGGCGGCGACGGCCCGACGTCTCGCCCGGGCCGGGTGCGACGTGGTGGTGACCTACCGGCGCAAGGAGGATCAGGCCCGCAACGTCGCGGCGGCCGTCGAGGCGGCCGGTCAGCAGGCATGGGTGCATCGCTGCGACATGAGCAAGGAGGACGACATCGACGCCCTCCTGGAGGCGGTCACCGATCCGGAGACGGGACCGGGCCGGCTCGACGTCGTGGTGGCCAACGCAGCGGCCACCAGCTTCCGTCCCCTGCTCGACGCCGAGCCCAAGCACCTCCAGCGCACCTTCGCCATCTCGGTGTTCGGGTTCCTGCGCCTCGTCCAGCGCTCGATGCCGCTGCTGGAGGCGAGCGGTCGGGGCCGTGTCGTGGCCGTGTCCGGCGCCGACACGGCCACTTGGATCCCGGCCCACGGCATCCTCGCCGCCGCCAAGGCGGCCATGGAGTCGATGGTGCAGTACCTGGCCTGCGAGGTGGGCGAGCGCGGCGTCTCGGTGGTGGGCGTAAACCCGGGTTGGATCGACGGCGACAGCCTGAAGCTCATGCTCGGGCCGTTCTACGACGCCGCCACCGACGTCGAGCGGCGCACCCATCCCATGCGCCAGGCCATGAGCCCCGACGACGTGGCCGAGGCGGTGGTCGCCCTGTGCACCGACGCCGCTCGCCTGATGAGCGGCTCGACGGTGCGGGCCGACGGGGCGGGTGTGTTCGCCTTCTGCGGCCGCTTCATCACCATCACCGCCGAGCAGGCCATGGCCAGCCTCTACGGCGTCGACCCCACCTCAGGTGCCGCCCCCAGCGTGACCGGTCTTGATC
>Ga0136640_10000126_pt1 | contig 26611 bp, 26 predicted proteins | sample AntDrymUQ8642106_2_FD_105498 | JGI IMG/M metagenome (GOLD analysis project Ga0136640, IMG submission 105498) | Polar desert sand microbial communities from Dry Valleys, Antarctica - metaG UQ864 (21.06) | ecosystem: Environmental > Terrestrial > Soil > Desert | place: Antarctica: Dry Valley...
CGCTCGAAGTCGGCCCGCTCGGCGCCGGCCCGCTCGGCGCCGGCCCGCTCGAAGTCCGCCTGCTCGAAGTCCGCCTGCTCCGACTCGGCACGCTCGGAGTCGACCCGCTCGGCGGCGGCCTGCAACGCCGTCAACAGCATCGCGCCGTCCTCGGCGGACAACCGCCCGGCCACCCGCAGGCTGCCGTCCTCGTCCCAGTGGATGCTCAACCCGAAGCGCGAGGTGTCCTCCTCCGGCTCCTCGGCCAGGTCGGCGCGCCGCCAGCCACGCACGATCTTCTCCACGTGCGCCGCGGTGCCGGCCAACCCGACCTCGAGCAGGTCGGCCTCGGTGTCGGCGTCAGCCACCCGGGTGATCGCCCGCACCTTGGAGTAGGACAAGCTGCCGGCGGTGAACGCGGCGGCAATCCCCGGCAGGCCGCTCAGCGCCCGGGCCACCCGGACATGCTCACGGGCCGCGTTCGGCGACAGCCCGCACTGCCAGCCCAGCCAGTGCGCGCACGACTTCACCCCGATCTCCGCCCAACCCTCCCGGAGATCGAACTCGGCCACCAACCCGAGCCAGCGCGCTGTCGCCGCAGCGATCCGCGCCGCCGTGGCGCAGATCTCCTCGGCCAGCTCCGCCAAGGGACGCTCGGCTTCAACCTCGACCCATGGATCAGAAAGTTCGCTCATAGGTTTGATACTCACACCCCCCACCGACGGTTCCTTGCCGAAAGCGTTTCCGCGGAAACTCTCTCAACCCCAGGTCGAGGGTCCGGCCGCCGATCGCTCGGTGACGCCGGCCGCGATCGGCACGAGCTGACGGGCCGAGGGGTGGCGCCGCTGTTCAGGGGGCGGGTTAGGTTAGCGGCAGCCGAGGTTCTCCGCCATCCGGCGCAAGGCGTCGACTGCCGCCTGGTACTCCTCACCGCTGATGCCGTCGGCCACACGCTGCCGCTGCGCAGTTCAGCATCTGCCAGTGCCGCCTGGCCAGCTGCTGCTCGTGCAGCAGCGCCTCGGAAATCTCGTCGATCAGCCGGTCCACCAGCTTGCGCCAGTAGCCGATCGGACGTCGCATAAGGACCCTCATCTTCCGAGCACCCAGCCGTGCGTTCCACCCAGCTGCGTCAGCCGCAGAGGGCGTGGACGGCGGTGGTGCCGTCCTCCAGCCAGTGCGGACCCGGGGACGCCGGAAACGCCTCTACAGCCGAGCAAACCAGCCGGCGGCGGCCGGTCGCGCCGGCCAGCAGCAGGCCCTCGGCATCCACAGCCACCAGCTCGTCCCCGAGCCGCAGCAGGACAGGACCGGCACGGCGAGCGCTGAGCGCCGTACGCCCGGCCCGCAGACCATCGAGTACGCCGTCGACGTCGTGCTGCGACACGAGCACCCATGTCGTCGGTTCCCCGGGCAACCGGTCCTGCTCCGGCCGGTGGAAGTCGCTCCCCCCGACCGGCACCAGCGCCGGACCAGCCGCCTGCCACCACGCCATCGGCCCGCCCCACCGGCGGTCCAGCCAGGTCCAGTGCCAGATCTCGGCCAGCGCCGGGCGGCGTTCCAGCGGGTAACGCCAGGAGCAGTCGGCTGCCAGCGGGTGATTGATCGACAGCAACTCGACGCCCTCGACCCACTGATCGGCCGGAGCTCGGAAGTCGACCCAGCCGATGTCGCCGAACGCGTTGGCGTGCCCACGATGCGTCGTTACCTCCTGGCCCGGCACCAGGACCACGCCGGCCCGCAACCCGGCCGCAGGTAGACAGGAGTGGTGGCTGACGGTGTTGTGGTCGGTGACGGCGAGGAAGTCCAGCCCCTGCCCCACCGCCAGCGCGGCAAGTTCGTCCACCGTCAGGCTGCCGTCGGAGTGCACCGTGTGCGTGTGCAGGTCCCCGGCCAGCCAGCGCATCCCCGCCGGCGCCGGCAGCGGCCTCGCCGGCGGCCGCTCGGGTAGCGGCGGAGGCAGCGGATCAGCAGGCGGCGAAACCCGTCCCGGTACGACGCTCACCCGCCACGGCAGCCCGTCAACCGGCACCCGGTGCAGGCCCAGCACCACCTGCCACTCACCGGCCTCCAGCTCACCCGGCAGGTAGCCCGGCGTAGCCCAGTCGGCCGTGATGGAGAACTGCCGGCGCGCTCCGCCGGACCAGCCGCGAAACCCGGCCGGCCCGAAACACCCCAGGTCCAGGACGCCCCGCTCGTACTCAAGCTCGATCGTCACCCCGGCGCAGCCGGGAGGGACGTCCACCGGCAGATACCGGTACGACGCCTCCGCGCGGTCAGCCGGCGTGAACACGCCGGACTGGACGCTCACCCGACGGCAGCAGCGACCGGTGCGTCGACCAACTCGCCGTCCTCGCGGCGATAGATCAGCACCCGGCCGGGGACGGGCGTGACCCAGGCGTCGGCGCCGATCGGCGGCTCCTCGCCGTCGGGGACCGTCACCGCAACGGACAGGTCGTCCGCCTCGAGAGTGACCAGCGCCGCCGTACCGAGGTTCTCCACGATCGCCACCACCCCCTGCAGCCCGCCGTCGACGGCCGAGGACGACACCGTCAGATACTCCGGGCGCACCCCCACCACGACCTCCTGCCCGTCCGTCACATGCCGACGCACGTCCTCGGGCAGGTCCACCCGCTGCCCGGCAACATCGAGCGCGTCACCCCGCACGGAAGCGTCCAGCAGGTTCATCGGGGTCGAGCCGATGAAGTTGGCGACGAAGGTGTTCACCGGGTGCTGGAAGACCTCGCGGGCTGTGCCGACCTGGCGGATCCGCCCGGATTGCATGACCGCCATCCGGTCGGCCATCGCCAGCGCTTCGGCCTGGTCGTGCGTGACGAACACCGTGGTCACGCCGAGATCGCGCTGCAGGCGCTTGAGGAACGTCCGGGCCTCCAGGCGCAACCGGGCGTCCAGATTGGACAGTGGTTCGTCGAAGAGGAAGACCTGCGGATGGGTGGCGATCGCCCGGGCCAGGGCGACCCGCTGCTGCTGACCGCCGGACAGCTCGGAAGGTCGCCGTTCCATCAGTCCGTCCAGGCTGAGCTCGTCGCCCGCCTTGACCGCCCGGTCCAGCCGGTCCTCCTTGGCCAGCCCCTTGATCTTCAACGGATAGGAGATGTTGTCGACGACTGTCATGTGCGGGAAGAGGGCGTAGTCCTGAAAGACCATGGCCAGTTCCCGCTTTCCCGGCGGAAGGCGCGTGACATCGCGATCGCCGATCCGCACCGAACCCGAGGTGGCCTCCTCCAGGCCCGCGATCGTGCGCAGCAGGGTTGTCTTGCCGCAGCCGGAAGGCCCCAGCAACGCGAAGAACTCACCGTCGGGGATGGTGAGGGTGAGGTCGTCGACCGCACGCACGTCGCCCGGATACACCTTGGACAGGTTCACGAGGTCGATCTGGGCCATGTCAGCTGCTCACCTTCGGACTCACTTCGCCCCGTGCAACGCTGCGATGCCCCATCAGCTCTTGATCCCTCCGTAGAAGCGGAAGCCGTACTTCCTGTTCACGAACAGGTACATCACAATCACCGGCACCGAGAACAGCAGCGAAAACGTCGAGATCAACTCGAGGTTCGGCGACCCGCCCTCGGTATAGAACGTCCGCATCAGGACCGCCGCGGGTTGTTTGTCCGCGTCACGCAGCAGGATGAACGGGACCAGGAAGTTGCCCCACACGTTGACGATCGTCCAGACCGAGATCGTGGCCAGGCCGGGCCGGATCACCGGTACGACGACGTCCTTCAGGATCTGGAACGACGAGGCGCCGAAGACCCGGGCGGACTCCTCGTAGGACTTCGGGACGCTGTCCATGAAGTCCTTGAGGATGAAGATCGCCGCCGGCAGCAGCCCGCCGGACAGCACGAGCACGACACCGACGCGGCTGTCGATGAGCCCCAACTCGAACATGAGCAGGAAAATCGGGACCATCGCCGCCGTACCGGTGACTATCGAGGACAAAAGCAGGAGCAGGTACAGCAGGACGTCACGGCCCGGGATCCGGACCCGCGACAGGGAGTACGCCGCCGTTGCCGCGAATGCGACGACGAGAAGCGCTGTCCCGACCGCCAACAGGATCGAGTTGAGCAGCGAGCCCAGCGCATAGCGGTTGTCCAGCAGCTCGGAGAAGTTGCCCAACGTCGGATCCGGAATGGCCAGGGCAAGCCCCGGCTGGGCGTCGAACGGGGTGGACACCAGCCACAGCATCGGCAACGCGAAGAACGCCGTCGCCAGCGCGACCAGTGTGTAGAAGCCGATCCTGCCGACCATCTCGCGGGGGCTCATTGTTGGCCCGCCTCGTGCGCTGAGTCATGGCGCGCTGCGCGCGCGAGTCGCCTCCGGCTCATTTGCGTTCCCGCAGCAGCCGGATGTAGAACAACGCGATGATCAGGTTGATCAGCAACATGATCAGCGACACCGCGGCGCCGTAGCCCATCTGACCGCCGGAGATCGCGGTGTTGTAGATGTAGACGGGCAGGATCTCGGTGCGGTCGTTCGGACCGCCCGCGGTGATCAGGAACGGCGTGAAGTCGTTGAAGGTCCACAGGCTGATCAGCAGGGTGTTGGTCAGCACGTGCCCGCGGATGTGTGGGAACACGACGTCACGCAGCGTCTGCCACCGCGAGGCACCGACGAGCCGCGCCGTCTCCAACTGCGACGGCGGAACCGAGGCGAGTGCGGCGGAGTACAGCAGCATGGAGAACGCCGTACCCCGCCAGATGTTGAAGATGATGATCGAGACCAGGGGGTACTCGATCAGCCAGGCGAAGCCCGAGGTCTGCAGCAGGACATTCAGGGTGCCGGCGTCCCTGTCGAGCAGCGCCAGCCAGAGGAACGCGACGATCGAGCTGGGGATGATCCAGGCCAGCAGGACGAGCGACTCGACCACCCGGCGCAGCACCGGCCGGAGCGTGGAGAGCGAGCGGGCCAGGCTGAAGCCCAGCAGGTTCTGCCCGATGACCGCGGAGAAAAGTACGAAGATCAGCGTCAGGAACAGCGAATTGTGAAACGTCGGGTCGCCCAGCGCCCTGACGTAGTTGTCGACCCCGACGACCTCCGGCTCTCGGGCCTGTACGCCGGTCAGCCGGTAGTTCGTGATCCCGATGTAGATCGTCCACAACGCCGGGAACACCAGGAAGACCGCGATGAGCGCCATCGCCGGCGCGACGAATGCGGCTGCCCGCCCCCGGCCCAGGCCGGCGACGTCGGTGGCCGGCTTCGACCGGGGCTTGGCCGCCGGAGCCGGCTGCTCCGCCGGAGGCAGCTCGGTCTTCTGTGCCACCGTCAGTCGCTGGCGATATCGTCTGCGCCGCCGAGCGCCGCCTCCACGGCCTGCTGATACTTCGCGGCAGCTTCCTCCGGGGGCATCCCGGTGACCACGTCCAGCGTCGCCTGCTGCAGCGCCACCGAGATCTGCGGATACACCGCCAGGCCCGGCCGGTACGCCGACAGCGGTACGACCTCCTCGGCGATGAAGGACAGCATCGGGTCGTCGGCGAGGATCTCTGAGTTGACGTCCTCGCGCTGGGTGAGCCGGGCACCGTCACCGATGAGCTCGATGGTCGCGTCGGCGGAGTTCATGAACGTCAGCAGCTCCCACGCCTGCTGTGGGAACTCCGTCGCCGGGTTGAGCACCCGGCCGCCGCCGCCGGACATGCTCACGAAGTCCTGTTCCTCGATGCCGCTGCCCGGCTCCATCGCCGGCAGCCTGGTGAATCCGACCACCTCGTCGCGGTTGGCCATCGGGGCGACGCCCTGGGTCGGCTCGATCACCGAGCGCCAGAAGTAGTCACCCTCCATCAGGATGCCGATCGTCCCGGCGGCGAATTCGGCGAAGGACTTGTCCCTGCCCTGCGCCTCCTGCTGCAGGGTCGGGTCACCGAGCTCCTCGCCGTAGACAGTCTGATAGAAGCCCAGGACATCGCGGATGTTCTGGGTGTTGCCCTGCCAGGTGCCCCCGTCCTCGTCGTAGATCCGCTCCCCGGTACCGACCAGCAGCGGCAACACGCCCTGCATCGTGGTCGCCTCGCCCATCGCCGTACCGGCGTTGAGCTGGATCGGGGTGACGCCGTCGATGCCCTGCAGCGCGCGGGCGGCGTCGAGGATCTCCGTCCAGCTGGTGGGTTGCCAGTCCTCGGGCAGCCCGGCCTGGGCGAAGAGCTCCTTGTTGTAGAACAGCACCCGACCGTCTGAACCCGCTGGTACGCCGTACCGCTCATCGTTGAACGACATGTTGGCCTGCACCGCGTCGGGGATCTGCTCCCAGCCGTCCCACTCCTCGACCGTGTCGCCCACGACCTCGGTCAGCGGCAGGATGTAACCGGCCTCGGCGAACTCGCCGACCCAGATGCCGTCCAGTGAGACGATGTCGGCGCCGCTGCCCGTCCGCAGGTCGAGGGCGATCTTGCTCTTGTAGTCCTCGTCGTCGACCCCGGAGGACTGGAACTCCACTGTCACGTCGACCCCCTCGGCCTCCTGCGCGGCGACGAACTCGGGGATCACGTAGTTCTCGATCCAGTCCGCTTCCTCGGCGTTCTTGCCACCGGAGACGGCGTTGGCGGCGATCGTGAGGGTGACCTCGGTGGCCTCAGCCCCCCGCTCGGTATCGGTCTGCTCCTCGCTAGTGCCCCCGAGACAGCCGGTTGCCGCAAGTGCCAGGCCAGTCGTGACGGCGATCAGTCGTACGGTGCGGCGCATGCTGCCTCCAGGGAACGTCATTTACTCGTGCAGCATGCCTGCAGAACTGCCCGACGCGTAGCAATGGCTGCCCGCGTGTCGTCCGGGCGGCATCACCGGGAGCCCGTGGGGTGTGCGCGGTGTGCCGCCGCGGTCGCCGCACGCAGCACCTCTTTGACGGGCTGCTGCAACTCGGCGGCGACCCGGCGGACGTCGTCGAACTCCACACTCACGTTCACCACCCGGCCGCCGTCGCGGGCGATCTTGACACCGATCGGCTTGCCGTCCACGCGTACGACGCCCTCCTCCCGATCCAGGGCGTGCTTGGACACCTCCGTCCGGCGCAGCCCGATGGTCGAGGTACGCCGGAAGATCAGGCCCCGGATGCTGTCGGCAACATCCTCACCACACAGGACGTGAAGCGTGTGAGCCGGCCGGCCCTTCTTCATCAGGATGGGCGTCAACCACGCGTCGCCGGCGCCGGCGGCGAGCAGGCTCTCCAGTACGTCGGGCCACAGCCGGGGATCCAGGTCGTCGACGTTCGTCTCCAGGAGGACCGCCGCCCCCGGCCGGCCGGACTCGATCGGCTCCCCGAGCACGAGTCGCAGCACGTTGGGCACCTCGTCGAGATCTCGGCTGCCCGCGCCGGCTCCGACGGCCAGCACAGTCATCGGCGGCAGCGAACCCCATTCGGAGACCACGGCCGCGAGCAGTGCCGCACCGGTCGGCGTACACATCTCGTACGGCGCCGGACCCGCCCACACCGGGGCCGACACCTCTTGGAGCAGGGCCAGCACCGCCGGGCCGGGCACTGGGACGAGTCCATGCTCACCGCGGACCATGCCGCTGCCCAGCGCCACCGTGCCGGCGGTGAGCCGCCGTACACCGAGTGCGTGCAGTCCCGCCGCTGTCCCCACGACGTCGGCGATCGCGTCCAGGCCGCCGACCTCGTGGAAGTGCACCTGCTCCGGACTCGTGCGGTGCGCCGTGGCCTCGGCGCGGGCCAGCCGGGCGAACGCGTCCAGCGCGGTACGGCGTACCGGCTCCGGAAGGTCCGCGGCTTCCAACTGACCACGGATGTTCGCCCAGGTTCGCGTCACGGTGGACCGCGGTGCGCTCACGTCGACCTTCGTCGCAGCGATGCCCTGCCGGGTGACGTGGCCGGTCGAGAGCAGCACCGGCTCGACCCCGAGGGCGTCGACCGCCTCCTGCATGGCGTCCAGCGGAGCCCCGGCGTCCACGAGAGCGCCGAGGAGCATGTCGCCGCTGGCGCCCGCGGCACAGTCCAGCCAGCCGATCACGGCTCCTCCGCTCCCCGTGGATGCGCGCGACGAGCGACCCGTGCGGCGAAGACGCCGGCGCCGAAGCCGTTGTCGATGTTGCAGACGACGACGCCGGGCGCGCAGGAGTTGAGCATGGCCAGCAGCGCGGCAACCCCGCCGAACGACGCGCCGTAGCCCACCGACGTCGGTACGGCGACGAGCGGTACGCCGGTCAACCCTCCGACCGCGCTCGGCAGCGCCCCGTCCATCCCGGCCACGACGATCAGACAGTCGGCAGAGTCCAGCGTGTCGCGCACCGCGAGCAGCCGGTGCACACCGGCCACGCCGACATCCCTGACACTGCTCACGCCGGCCCCGAAGACGCGGGCTACGAACGCGGCTTCGGCGGCCACGGCGGCGTCGGACGTACCCGCGCTCACCACACAGACCCGGCCGCGGGCAGCCGGCAGCGGGCCGACTGCCACTGCCCCGGCCTCGTCGTCCACTGTGGATTCCGCGAATGCATCCGCGACGGCCGACCGCATGGCGTCGGTTGCCCTGGTGACCAACGCCGGATGGCCGGGATGCGCCGCCCGCAGTGCGGCGACCAGCGTGACCACCTGATCGGCGGTCTTCCCGGCGCCGTAGATCACCTCGGCGTTCCCGGTCCGGGCGACCCGACCGGTGTCCGCCCGGGCGAAACCGAGATCATGGAACGAGTCGGGTGGCTGGGGCACAGGGCATGGTCCCTCACCCGCTGCCGGCCGGGCAATCGGTGCCCGACGGCGCCGGGCGATCGGCACCCACCGACGCCCGCCGGCCGCCGGTCTATCCGCCGCGATGCGGTCGCCCGGCGCCTTCCCTGCTGACACTTCTTCAGTGGATGTGCCGTTGGCCAGAAGAGCGACCGGATACACCTCCAATGATGTGCCCTCGGCAGTGATAACTACGATCGCCGCCATGCCTGGAGTACCGCCGACCCGGTTCGCCTACCTCGGGCCGGAGGGAACGTTCGCGGAGATGGCGCTGCGCACACTCCCCGCGGCTGCACGGGCCACCCTGCTGGCCCAACCGTCGGTATCGGCTGCCATCGACGCCGTACGTGACGGTGAGGCGGACGCCGCCGTCGTACCCCTTGAGAACTCGGTCGAAGGATCCGTGCCGTCCACAGTGGACGAATTGGCGAGCGGCGAGCCGCTGCTCATCACCCGGGAGATCCTGTTCCCGGTCAGCTTCGCCCTGCTCGTCCGGCCGGGCACGACGGGCGAGGCGATCGAGACGGTCGCTACCCACCCACACGCCGAGGCGCAGTGCCGGCGATGGCTGCGTGAGCACCTGCCCCGTGCCGAGATCGTGCTGACGAACTCAACGGCCCAGGCCGCGGCGGGCGTGGCCCACAGGGCGTACGACGCCGCGGTGGCCGCCCCGCTGGCCGGCGAGCGCTACCGGCTGACGCCGCTGTCGACCGGGATCGCCGACGTACCGGATGCGGTGACCCGGTTCGTGCTGCTGTCACGGCCCGGTCCCCCGCCGGAGCCGACCGGACGCGACAAGACCTCCCTGGTCGCGTTCATCGCCGACGACCACACCGGCGCGCTGCTGGAGGTGCTGACGGAGTTCGCCGTTCGAGGGATCAACCTGACCCGGATCGAGTCACGCCCGACCAAGGACCGGATGGGTCGCTACTGCTTCACCCTCGACTGCGAAGGGCACCTGTTGGACGCCCGCGTCAGTCAGGCGCTGATGGCGCTGCGGCGGATCTGCGCCGACGTACGCTACCTGGGCTCCTATGCCCGCGCCGACGCCGTACCGGTGAAGTCGGTGCCCCCGACGGCTACCGACGCGGCGTTCACCGACGCCGCGGCCTGGCTATCCCGGCTGCGCGAGGGCCGCGGTCAATGACCTAGTGACCGTTCAGCTCCGCCCCACCCCGCCCCCTCGGTCATGGCCCGCCCCTGAAATCATCGCCAAAAGCCAACGTCGGCTACGCGTCGGGCTTGCAGACGGCCGGGACGCTCGGCACGCTGTTCACGCCCGATCAGCCGCTGGTCGCCACTCCCCCACCGCGCTGACAACCCCCGCTACCGCCTTCTCCCTGACCGCCGGCGTGGGCAACAACTTCGCCACCTGGAACCCCACACTCACGATCACGCTGCCCGCAGCGGCCGTCGCCGGCCTCTGTACCGGCACCATCACACAGTCAGTCGCCTGACCGTCGGGCCGGTGGGCCCTCCCGCACCTTGAGACACCAGCGATCATGGAGATCCGGTCACTCAAAGATGGACGTTTCAGACATTTCGGGCCGCACATCTTCATGATCGTCGCGGGGGGGGAGCCCTAGAGGTACAGCCCGGTGGACTCCTCGATCCGCGAGGCGGCAGCGGCATGGATGTCGCGCTCCCGCAGGATCAGGAAATCCTCGCCGCTGACCTCCACCTCGTGCTGATCGTCCGGGCTGAAGAGCACCCGGTCACCGACCTTGATCACCCGTACGTGGTTACCGATGGCCATTGCCTCGCCCCAGAACAGCCGCTTGGCGACCTGGGCGGTGGCGGGGATCAATATGCCGCCGGTGGACTTGCGCTCGCCGTCCTCGCGCGGCATCCGGACCAGCACCCGGTCGTGCAGCATCTTGATCGGCAGCTTGTCACCCACCCGCCCGACGTTACTAGTGGTGCGGGGTGGAGGTACGCCGGTGCGAGCCGGTGGGGCACCGTGGGTGGTGGCGTTTTCATGATCGTGAGGCCGGATGACGCGCAAACCGTCCAATCCAGCCTCACGATCATGGTGTGGCAGCCGGTCGAGGATTTCGGCTCAGGCCCACCCCAGCTGGTGCAGCCGCTCGTCGTCGATGCCGAAGTGGTGAGCGATCTCATGCACCACCGTGACCGCGACCTCGTCCACGACCTCCTGGTCGGTGTCGCACACGTCGAGCAGCGCGCGCCGGTAAATGAAGATTCGGTCGGGCAGCTGGCCGCCGTAGTCCCACCCCCGCTCGGTGAGCGCGATCCCCTCGTACAGTCCCAGCAGGCTCGGCTCGTCGGGATTGCGGTCCTCCACCAGTACGACGACGTTGTCCATCAACCGGGTCAGTTCAGCCGGCACCTCGTCCAGCGCGTCGGACACGAGTTCCTCGAACCGGTGTCGGGTCATCTGGATCACCTGGCCATTCGACCACGTCGGCAGCAGGGGCGATGCGGCCCTTCGGATTCGGCACCGCACGCGGCCGACGCGCGGCGAGCCAGCGCAACAGCCGCACCCATGCCGAATAACGGTACGGCCGGGCGACGGAGCCGGTGGCCGCGCGTTCGGCGTTGTCGAGCAGATCCTCAAGCACCGCGTCGTGCAACCAACGCACCACGAGCGGCATCAAGATGCGCATCCGGCCACGGGGTCGGACCACCAGCACATGCCGCAGCACACAGCTCCGCTCATCGATCGACTCGACCTCGAACGCGTGGAAGCCGTCCAGCCGGGTCACCGGATGCACGCGAAACTCCACCCGCCGACCGGGTTCATACGCACTCACGACGTACCGGATCCCGTCATGACCGCCGTCGGCGCCGACTGTGAGCGGCCGGTCGAGGCGCATCGGCGGCCACGCCGGGGCCGGCCACAACACGTCAGTCCGACTGCCAAGCCGAGCCAGGAACGCACCTACTGTTGCGGCCGGTGCGGCGAGCACGCGTTCATGGACGCTTCTCATGGGTACCTCCGTACGGTGCCGTATGGTCGAGAACCCTACGCTACCGTATGGTGATGGCAACCCCCTCGCGGCGTCTCGCCCGCACGGACTGGGCGAGGGCCGCCCTGGCCGCGATTGCGGACAGCGGCCTGGCCGGGGTTGCAGTAGAGCCACTGGCTCGGCGGCTGGGCACCACGAAGGGCAGCTTCTACTGGCACTTCACGAACCGGGAGGCGCTGATCGAAGCGGCGCTCGACCTGTGGGAGCAGGAGCACACAGAGGCGGTGATCGTGCGCGTCGATCGGGAACCCGATCCGCTGCAGCGTCTCCGCCTGCTCTTGACCACGGCGATCATGCTGGCGCAGGAGGACGTCATCGACGCCGCCGTACTGGCGAGCGGCAACCATCCGCTGGTGGCACCGGTGCTGACCCGCGTGACCGAACGCAGGGTCGGCTATTTGGCCGGGCTCTTCCGCAGGCTGGGATTCTCGCCCGCCCAGGCACGGGATCGGGGGCTGCTGGCCTACACCGCCTACCTGGGCCACACGCAGCTGATCCAGGCCGGGTTGTCCGTAGCGCCTGCCCACGGAGCGGGCCTGCGCCGCTACGTGGATCGGTTGCTTGGCATCACGACCGCACCGGAGTGAGCGGTCACCAGTTCGTCTGCAGCGCCCGGCCTTCGTCGTACCCCGCGCTGCTCTGCAGGCCGACCACCGCTCGCTGGTGGAACTCCTCCAGCGATGCCGCGCCGGCGTACGCGCAGGAGCTGCGCAGCCCGGCGACGATTTGGTCGAGCAGGTCCTCGACACCGGGACGCTGCGGGTCGAGGAACATCCGCGAGGAGCTGATTCCCTCCTCGAACAGGGCACTGCGGGCTCGGTCGAACCCGCTGGCCTCCCGGGTCCGGTTGCGGACCGCGCGGGCCGAGGCCATCCCGAAGCTCTCCTTGTACAGCCGCCCGGAGCCGTCGCTGCGCATGTCCCCGGCGGACTCGTACGTTCCGGCGAACCATGAGCCGATCATGACGCTCGCCGCGCCGGCCGCCAGTGCCAGGGCGATGTCGCGGGGATAGCGGATGCCGCCGTCGGCCCAGATGTGCCGGCCGGCCTCGCGGGCCGCCGCAGCACACTCGAGTACGGCGGAGAACTGCGGCCGGCCGACCCCGGTCATCATCCGCGTGGTGCACATGGCGCCGGGCCCCACACCGACCTTCACGATGTCCGCCCCGGCGTCGATCAGCTCACGGGTGCCGCCGGCTGAGACCACGTTGCCGGCCACGATCGGTGTCTGCTCGGCGACCGCCCGGACTGCCCGAAGCGCATCCAGCATCTTGTCCTGGTGCCCGTGGGCGGTGTCGACCACGAGGACGTCGACACTGTGGCCGAGCAATTCTTGCGCTTTCGCGCGGACATCGCCGTTGATGCCCACCGCCGCGCCGACCCGAAGACGGCCGGCGGCGTCCAACGCCGGCGCATAGAGCGCCGAGCGCAGCGCTGCCTTGCGGGTCATGATGCCGACCAGCCGGCCGGCGTCGACCACCGGCGCGGCATGCAGCCGTGCGTCAGCGAGCAGCTCGAACACCTTGGCCAGATCGGCACCGCCGTCGACACAGAGCGGGTCCCGGGTCATCACCTCCTGCAGCTGGGTGAACCGGTCCTGCCTGGCCATGTCGTGTTCGGTGGCGATGCCGACGACGCGCTCGCCGTCGACGACCACGACGGCGCCGTGTGCCCGCTTCGTGATCAGGGCCAGGGCCGCGCCGATCGTTGCCGTCGGAGGTAACGTGATCGCGGTGTCGTAGATCGGGTGCCGGTCCTTGACCCAGCGCACCACCTCGCCGACCACCTGCGCGGGGATGTCCTGCGGGATGATGGCGATCCCGCCGCGCCGCGCCACCGTCTCAGCCATCCGGCGGCCGGCGATCGCCGTCATGTTGGCGACGACCACCGGGATCGTCGTACCCACGTCGTCGGCGGTGCTCAGGTCGACGTCCAGCCGGGAGCCGACCGAGGACCTGACGGGAACCATGAAGACGTCGGAGTACGTCAGGTCGTACGCCGGCGCTACGTCGTTGAGGAACCTCATGCCGCCCATCCTCCCCGACTCCAGGCCGGGCGGTGGGTCGGCGCCGGTAGCCTTGGCGGAGTGATCGACCTGCGCCTCCTCCGCGAGGACACCGACCTCGTCCGAGCCAGCCAGGCCTCACGGCGTGAGGATCCATCCACTGTGGACACACTGCTGGCAGCGGCCGACCGGCGTCGGGACGCGGTAGGGCGGGCCGACACCCTCCGGGCCGAGCAGAACACAACCAGCAAGCGGGTCGGCAAGGCGGCCCCCGAGGAGCGCCCTCAGCTGATGGCCCGGGCGAAGCAACTCGCCGCGGCGGTCAAAGCCGCGACAGCCGAGGAGTCCGCCGCCGAAGCTGCATTGCGCGAGGCGCACCTCGCCGTGCCCAATGTGATCGAGGACGGCGTACCGGCCGGCGGCGAGGACGACTACGTCGTGCTCAAGGAGGTGGGGAACCGGCCGGAGTTCGACGGCTTCGCACCGAAGGACCACGTCGAACTCGGGCAGCTGCTCGGCGCGATCGACACCGAGCGCGGCGCGAAGGTCTCCGGCGCACGGTTCTACTACCTCACCGGCCAGGGCGCGCTGCTCCAGCTCGCCCTGCTGAACATGGCAGTCGTGCAGGCCGTCGAGACCGGCTTCACGCCGGTCATCACACCGAGCCTGGTCCGGCCGGAGGTGATGGGCGGCACCGGCTTCCTCGGCGCCCATGCGGCCGAGGTCTACCGGCTCGAGGCCGACGACCTCTACCTCGTGGGTACGTCGGAGGTACCGCTCGCGGGCCTGCACATGGACGAGATCCTCGACCTGTCCGGCGGGCCGCGCCGCTACGCTGGCTGGTCGTCGTGCTACCGGCGGGAGGCCGGCTCCTACGGCAAGGACACCCGCGGCATCATCCGGGTGCACCAGTTCGACAAGGTCGAGATGTTCTCCTACTGCGATCCGGCCGACGCCCGGGACGAGCACGGCCGCATGCTGGCCTGGGAGGAGCAGATGCTCGCCAAGGTCGAACTGCCCTATCGCGTCATCGACGTCGCAGCCGGTGACCTCGGCTCCAGCGCCGCGAGGAAGTACGACTGCGAGGCGTGGATCCCGACCCAGGGCCGCTATCGGGAACTGACGAGCACGTCGAACTGCACGACGTTCCAGGCCCGGCGCCTCAACATCCGCTTCCGGGACGCCGGAGGGCGGCCCCAGACAGCCGCCACCCTCAACGGCACGCTGGCGACGACCCGTTGGCTGGTCGCGATCCTGGAGAACCACCAGCAGCCCGACGGCTCCGTCATCGTCCCCACCGCCTTACGCCCGTATCTCGGCGGCCGTGAGGTCCTTGAGCCCGTGTGAGCAAGCGAACCAGGGTGAGCAGTCTCCGCGGAACGCGGCCGCCGAGTGAAGCGAGGCGTGCCGAGTGACGTTCGACCCGAAGCTGATCGCGACCGACCTCGACGGGACCTTGCTGCGCACTGACGGGACGGTGTCCGAGCGCAACCGGGCGGCGCTGGCAGCCGTGCGAGCCCGGGGCGTCCCGGTCGTCGCGGTGACCGGGCGCGGGCCGCGGCTACTCGACATGGTCCGACGGGACATGGGTAGTACGGGCCTGGCCGTCCTCGCCCAGGGCGGGTACGTCGTCGACCTGGCTACCGGTGAGGAGTTGTCGGTGTCCTCGCTGCCCGCGGCCGTGGCCGCCAAGGCAGTCCAGCTCATCGAGGACGCCGTGGGCGAGCTGATCATCGCCGTTGAGGAAGTCGGGGACCTGACCGGCCCATTGCGGGTTCAGAACGGCTTCGACTGGCCCTATCCCGATCCCGCCGTTCTGCTACACCGCGCCGAGGTACTGCGCGGCGACGCATTGAAGGTATTCGTGCGCTCCCCGGCGTACGGCCAGGACTCGCTGCTCGCTCTCGCGCTGGCCGTCCTGCCCCCCGATTTGGTCGAGGTGACCCACGCGGGCCTCGGTTTCATCGAGATCTGCCCGCCCGGTGTCACCAAGGCGACCGGCCTTGCCGTGGCCGCCGCCCGCCACGGCGTCGACGCAGCCGGCGTGCTCTGCTTCGGCGACATGCCCAACGACCTGTCGATGTTCGCCTGGGCCGGTCACGCGGTGGCGGTGGCCTCTGCGCATCCGACCGTCCTCGCCGCCGCCGACGCGCTGACCCTGTCCAACGACGAGGACGGCGTGGCGGCGTACCTCGACGCGCTGTTCGCGTCGGCACGGGAACCGTCGTGAGCACGCGGCCGCGGCTCGTCGCGACCGACCTGGACGGAACCCTGCTCGGAAGCGACGGAACGGTGTCGCCGCGTACGGCGCAGGCCGTGGCCCGGGTGGAGGCGGCCGGCGTACCCGTCGTCATCGTCACCGGCCGGCCACCGCGCTGGCTCGCTGCGGTGGCCGAGCAGCTCGACCACCGCGGTATCGCGGTGTGCGCCAACGGAGCGGTGATCTGGGATTTGCGCACGGGACGAATCGTCGAGTCCGATCCGTTGGACCCGTCGGTGCTCGCTGAGGTCACGTCGCGGTTACGAGCCGAGCTCGGTGAGGCGAGCTTCGCCGTGGAGTACGGCGAGTCGTTCACCCACGAGGCCGCGTACCCGGTGCGCTGGGCACGGGCCAACCCGCAGGTGAGTGTCGGCGAACTGGCTGACCTGCTGGATCAGCCGGCGGTGAAGCTGCTGGTGCGGCATCCGTCGTACGGTCCGGATCAGTTGTTGGCGGCCGCACAGGCGCTGCTGGGCGATTCGGTGACCATGACGCACTCGTCGTACGACGGGCTGCTGGAGATCTCCGCAGCGGGCGTCACCAAGGCGACGGGGCTGGCCCGGGTCGCGGCCTCGCACGACATCGAGCCCGAGGAGGTGCTCGCCTTCGGTGACATGCCCAACGACCTGCCGATGTTCGCCTGGGCGGGTCGCTCGGTCGCGGTGGCCAACGCGCACCAGGCGGTGCTCGACGTCGCCGACGACGTGACCGGATCAAACGCCGAGGACGGCGTCGCGGCGTACCTGGAACCGCTGTTTCCCTGACCCTGCCGACGCTAGAGGTACTGCCCGGTGCCGCCGATCGGGGATGGCTGACCCTGCTGCTGACCTGGTCCACCCGCTCCCGGCGGCAAGGCGCGGCGGCGCATCTCCTCCAGCTGCATCCGGGCGGACATCTGCTGGGCGAAGAGCGCGGTCTGGATTCCGTGGAAGAGCCCCTCGAGCCAGCCGACGAGTTGCGCCTGGGCGATCCGCAGCTCGGCGTCGCTCGGGATCGTGGCGTCACCGAAGGGCAGCGACAGCCGCCGTAGCTCGTCGCGGAGCTCCGGCGCCAGGCTCTCCTCGATCTCGTGGATGGACGACTCGTGGATCTCGCGCAGCCGGTTCCGGCTGGCCTCATCCAGTGGTGCCGAGCGGACCTCCTCCAGCAGCTGCTTGATCATGGTGCCGATCCGCATCACCTTGGCCGGCTGCTCGACCATGTCCGCGACGTTCGGGCCGGCGTTCTCGCCGTCCTTGTCCACGGTCAGCTGGCCTACCGGCCGGCCGTCCTCGCCGACTATCACCACCTGACGCGAATGGGATTCAGATTTCGGCTGCTCGGCGGTGGGTGGAGGTTGATCGGTCACCGACCCATCCTCTCTTACTTGCGCTGCGGAGGCAGCCCAAGCCCCCGGCAGGGGGCCAGCTAGCAGAACCCGAGATGCTGGCTAGGGTTCGTCGCGTGGCTCTTGATATCGCGCGGGTCCGAGGGCTGTTCCCGAGCCTGTCCGACGGCTTCGTCCACCTCGACGGCCCCGCCGGCAGTCTCGTCCCCGAAAGCGTCGCGCTCGCCGTGGGCGCAACCATGCAGCTTCCCATCGGCAACACCGGCGGCGCGTTCCCGTCCTCGGTGCGTGCCGGTGAGCTTCGCGACGCAGCGCGCGGTGCCATGGCCGACCTCATCGGCGGCACCCCTGGCGGCGTCGTACTGGGCCCGAGCATGACGACCCTGACCTACGTGCTGTCGAGGGCGCTGGCCAAGACATGGCGGGCGGGCGACGAGGTGATCGTGAGCCGGCTCGACCACGACGCCAACGTCCGCCCGTGGCTGCAGGCCGCCGCCGCGGTCGGCGCTCGGGTGCGGTGGGCCGAGATCGACATCGACACCTGCGAGCTGGGGGCGGAGCAGTACGACGAACTCCTCAACGAACGGACCCGGCTGGTCGCCGTCACCGCAGCGAGCAACGCGGTGGGCACCCGCCCCGACGTACGCGCCATCGCCGACCGGGCGCACGCGGTCGGTGCCCTGGTGTACGTCGACGCGGTGCACGCCGCCCCGCACATCCCGCTGGACATGGCAGCACTCGGCGCGGACTTCATCGCGGTGAGCGCCTACAAGTGGTGCGGCCCGCACGTCGCCGCGGTCGTGGCTGCCCCCGCCGTACTGGAGGGGCTGCACCCGGACAAGCTGATCCCCTCACCGGACACCGTGCCCGACCGGTTCGAGACCGGTACGCCGCCGTTCGAGCTCTTCGCCGGCGTGGTGGCCGCCGTCGAGCATGTAGCTTCCCTCGACAGCGATCCGGTGGCCGGTCGACGGGAGCGCGTGCTCGCGTCGATGACCGCGGTCGAGGCGTACGAGGGGCAGCTGATGACCCGGCTCGACCAAGGCCTGCGGGCGATGCAGCACGTGACACTGCTCGGGGCGCCGGCCCGCCGTACCCCGACGGTGTCCCTCACCGTCGAGGGGATGTCGCCGCGGCAGGTGACCGAGGAACTGGCCCGGCGCGGCATCTGCGCGTGGGACGGCGACTACTACGCGCGCGAGCTGATGGACGCCCTCGGCGTCAGCGAGAGCGGCGGCGCGGTCCGGCTCGGGCTGGCGCACTACACCGCCGCCGACGAGATCGAGCACACGCTCGGCGTCTTCGAGCGAATTCGTTCGTGATCATGGGGTTCGGCCGGTCAGGACCGGCGAAACTCCATGATCACGCGTCTGGGTCAGGTGGCGAGCAGAATCTTGCCGACGTGCCCGCTGGCCTCGAGCAGCCGGTGCGCCGCTGCGGCCTCGGACATCGGCAGCACCCGGTCCACGACCGGCCGGACCTCCCCCGCCGCGATCGTCGGCCAGACGTTCTCGCGAACCGCGGCGACGATCTCGGCCTTGCCGCCCGGACCGTCGACGGGCCGTGAGCGCAGCGCCGTCGCACTCACCGACGCCCGCTTGCGCAGCAGCGTCCCGAGGTTCAGCTCGGCCCGCACACCACCCTGCATCCCGATCACCACGAGCCGCCCGCCGGTGGCCAGTACGTCGACGTTCCGCTCCAGGTACGCCGCACCCATGTTGTCCAAGACGACATCGGCTCCATGTCCGTCGGTGGACCGGCGCACCCGGTCGACGAAGTCCTCGTTGTGGTAGTCGATCGCTATCTCGGCCCCGAGTTCGAGACAGCGCTCGCGCTTGACCGGCGTACTGGCGGTGCAGAACACCCGGGCACCGGCGCGGGCGGCCAGCTGGATCGCCATCGTCCCGATGCCGCTGGACCCGCCGTGCACGAGGAAGACGTCCCCCGCGGCGAGGCCGGCGAGCATGAACACGTTCGACCACACCGTGCAGGTCACCTCCGGCAGCGCCGCGGCCGTCACCAGGTCCACACTCGCGGGGATCGGCAGGAGCTGACCGACCGGTACGGCGACGCGCTCGGCGTACCCGCCGCCGGCCAGCAACGCGCACACCTCCTCGCCCACCTGCCAGCCGGTGACCGCTGCGCCGACGGCGGTGATCCGGCCGCTGCACTCCAGCCCCGGGTACGGCGAGGCGCCCGGCGGCGGGGTGTAGTTGCCCTGCCGCTGCAGCACGTCGGCGCGGTTGACCGCGCTGGCGGCGACCTCCACGAGCACCTCCCCGTCGGCTGGCACCGGGTCGGGCACCTCCGCCCAGGTGAGGACCTCGGGGCCGCCGAAGGAGGGCAGGGTGATCGCTCGCATACCCGTTAACCTAGGCGAGCCCCTGCCGGAAACCGACCCCGTCCCGGAGGTGTCACCGTGGCCGATGTGCTGGTTCTCGGCGCGGGGATGGCCGGTCTCAGCACCGCCCTGCTGCTGGCCCGGGACGGTCACCGGGTGACGGTGCTCGAACGCGACGGCGCGCCGCCCCCCGCGGATCCGGAACAGGCGTGGAGTGACTGGGACCGACGCGGCGTGAACCAGTTTCGGATGCCGCATTACATGCTGTCCCGCTGGCGGCAGGTCATGCAGCGCGAGCTGCCCGACGTACTGACCCAGCTGCGCGCCTGCGGGGCCGCCGCGCTGAACCCGCTGACCTACATGCTGCCCAAGCACACCGGCGGCTGGTGGGACGGCGACGAGCGCTTCGGCACGGTGACCGCCCGCCGGCCGGTGCTGGAGTGGGTCCTCGCGGGGGCCGCGGAAGACCAGCCGGGCGTCACGCTCCGGCGCGGCGTGGCGGTCCGTGCGGTCCGCACCGGTACGCCGACGCGCCCCGGCGTACCGCATGTCGTTGGCGTCAACACCGAATCCGGCGCGCACATCCCGGCCGATCTGGTGGTCGACGCCACCGGTCGCCGCTCGAGGATTCCCGCGCTGCTCGCCGCGGCCGGTGCCAGGCCGGGGATCGAGCATCGGGAGGACTGCGGTTTCGTCTACCTGACCCGGCACTTCCGTGCCCGCGGCGGCGGCGGGACGCCGGACGGGGTCGCGGCGCTGGTCCAGGACTACGCAGGCCTGACGATCCTCACCCTGCCGTCGGACAACCACACCTGGTCGGTGTCCTTCGTGGTCGCTGCCCGGGACAAGGCACTGCGAACCCTCAGGGAGCTGCCCGCCTGGTGCGCGGCGCTACGGCTGTTCCCGTTGGCCGCGCACTGGGCCGACGGAGCGCCGATCAGCGGCGTGGACGTGATGGCCGGGATCGAGGACCGCATCCGCCGGTATGTCACCGCCGAAGGGCCGACGGTGACCGGGCTGCTGTCGGTGGGGGATGCCTGGGCGTGCACGAACCCGTCGCTGGGCCGCGGCACGTCCATCGGCCTGCTGCACGCCTGCGCCTTGCGAGACCTGCTCCACGGCAGCGACGTCGACCAGCCGGCGGAGTTGACGCGGCGCTGGGACGAGCTGACCAGTACCGAGGTCGAGCCGCTCTACCGGGTCACCCTCGACTACGACCGGCACCGGCTGGCCGAGATCGACGCCAACCGTGCCGGTCGGGTCTACCGAACCGACGACCCCACCTGGACGAGCACCAAGGCGCTCGCGGCCGCCGCCCGACGCCATCCTGAGGCGCTGCGCGGCGTCATGGACATCTCCTCGCTGCTGGCCACCCTGCCGGAGGTCCTCGCCCGACCGGGCATGACCGACCGGCTCGACCCTGCCGCTGAAAGCCGGCCGCTGCCAGGACCGGACCGAGCCGGGCTGCTGGCCGCCATCGCCGGGTAGCCGCTCGCGAGCCGGATGCGTCAGGTCGGACGGAGGAACTCCAGCGCCTCCCGCGCCAGCGAGTGCCAGTCCACATCGGAAGCCGGGTCGACGGCCAGCCAGCTACTTCGCGCGCAGGTCCTTGCGCAGGATCTTGCCGCTGGCCGACTTCGGGATCGTCTCGATGAACTCCACGGCCCGCACCTTCTTGTGCGGTGCGACCCGCTCGGCGACGTAGGACATGACGTCCTCGGGGGAGATCTCCTGACCCGGCGCGACGACGACGAACGCCTTGGGGATCTCGCCGCCTTCCTCGTCGGGTACGCCGATGACCGCCGCGTCGGCGATCTTCGGGTGGCCGAGCAGGAGCGCCTCCAACTCGGCGGGCGCCACCTGGTACCCCTTGTACTTGATGAGTTCCTTGACTCGGTCGACGATGTAGAAGGCGCCCTGCTCGTCGACGACTGCCACGTCGCCGGTGTGCAGCCAGCCCTCGGAATCGACGGTGGCGGCGGTGGCCTCGTCGTTGTTGAGGTAGCCCTTCATGACCTGCGGCCCGCGGACCCACAACTCGCCGGGCTCGCCGGCCGCGGCGTCCTCGCCGGTCTCGACCGACACCAGCCGGCACTCGGTGTTCGGGAGGGTGACACCGACGCTGCCGGCCGGTAGATCCATGGCGTCGGGCATCGCATGCGACACCGGTGACAGCTCGGTCATCCCGTAGCCCTGCTTGACGGAGCATCCCAGCCGCTTGGCACAGGCGTCGGCGAGGTCCGCGTCGAGGGGCGCGGCTCCGGAGAAGACCACCGACAGTGCAGACAGGTCGAACTTGTCCACCATGGGGTGCTTGGCCAGCGCGAGCACGATCGGCGGCGCGACGTATGCCCGGGTGATCTTCTGGTCCTGCAAGACGGTCAGGAACTGCTCCAGGTCGAAGCGCGGCATCGTCACGACGGTCGCGCCGGAGGACAGCCCGACGTTCATCAGCACGGTCAACCCGTAGATGTGGAAGAACGGCAGTACGGCGATCAGCCGCTCGCCGGGACTGACATCGAACAGCGCCTCGCACTGCACCACGTTGGCCACCAGGTTGCGGTGGGTCAGCATGACGCCCTTGGGCAGGCCGGTGGTCCCGCTGGAATACGGCAGGGTGACAAGGTCCTCGGCGGCGTTGATCTGCACCTGGGGGCTCGGCGCCTGTGAGGTGATCAGGTCACGCAGCGACGCGTGCCCGTCAGCGCCGTCCATGACGATGATCTCCTCGACCGGCTGCTTCTCGGTCGCCGCCCGTGCCCGGTCGAGGAAGGGCGAGACGGTGATCAGCATCTTCGCCCCGGAGTCCTTGAGCTGGAAGGCGATCTCGTCCGGCCCGTAGAGGGAGTTGATGGTGCTGGACAAGGCGCCCGCTGCAGCGATGCCGTGGAAGACGACCGGGTAGTAAATCGTGTTCGGGCTGAACACCGCGACGGTGTCCCCCGGCTTGATACCGCGCTCGGCCAGCGCCGCAGCTACCCGGTCGACGTAGGCGGCGAGTTGGCCGTAGCTAAGCTGGTCTCCGCTGAGCCCGTCGACGAGGGCTTGGTCGTCCTTGTGGTCACCGGCGTTGCGCAAGACGAACGCCGGGACGGAAACGTCGGGGATGTCGACATCGGGATAGGTGCTTGGCAGAGTCACGAGCGGATCTCCTTTGTGGCGGGATACGAACTTACCGGGGCCAGAGCACGGCCTGGGTGCAGCGGAAGAGCGCGAGGGTCCTACCGGAGTCGTCATGTCGGACGGTGGCGTCCCACACCTGCGTCGTACGGCCTGCGTGGACCGCCGCGGCGTCGGCACTGATCATGCCCTCGCGGGCGGTGCCGAGAAAGTTTGACTTCAACTCGATCGTGGTGAACCCGCTGGACCCCTCGGGCAGCAGACTACGGCAGCCGAATCCGCAGGCTGTGTCAGCCAGCGCGATGATCGTCGCCGCGTGCAGGTAACCGTTCGGAGCCAGCAGATCCGGGCGCACGGCGAGGCGCGCACTCACCCGCCCCGATCCGGACTCGGTGAACTGCATGCCCAGCAGCCCCGGGAGGCAACCTTCGGTGAGGGCGTTGAGCTCGACCACCGACATCACCATTCCGGCACTCTATGGCGTGCCGGCGCTGCGCGAGAACGCGTCGGCAGTTCGTGCTGTACGCCTCTCATCACACCGTGTTAGCGTCCGGCCGTCCCCTCGGGTCTTGTTGGGAGCGTCATGCGAACTGCAATGCTGAGCCGGCGTGACTTCTGCCTGGCCGCGGCCGCCGCCACAGCCGCCGTCCTCCTGCCCGTCACCCGGGCACATGCCGCCGGCCCGGTGAATCAGGTTGTGGTCTGGGGCGACAGCATGGCCATCAAGTGGCCCAAGGCGCTGGCCGGGTTGTTGGGCATCCCGGTTCTCGCGAGGGCCGTCGGTGGGGACACGATCGCCGAGACTCAGCAACGCTTCGACACCTGGACAGAGCCGGACACCGGCCACGTCCTGTGGGGCGGGCACGTCGACCTCAACCGGCAGAACAACAGCTTCCAACTCGTTCCGCCGACGATCGCCGAGATGGCAGCGACAGTCCCGCCTGGACTGTTCATGCCGCTCAGCCTCAGCAACGGCCCGGACGCGCCGGAAGGGTCGAGGGGCTACCGCCGGCTTACCGGAGTCAACCGGGAGTTGGCGCGGGCGCACCGCAGCTCCTACGTCGAGATGCGCGGCTACCTCATCTCCGACGGGCTCAGAGTGGCCAACATCGCGCCCACGGCGGAGGACCTGCGAAACATCGAGGACGACGTGCCGCCGCAGTCGCTGCGGGTCGCGCCCGGCGGGGGAAACCCGGCCCATCTCAACGACACCGGCCGCCGGGTGGTCGCCGGGCGCCTAGACCAGTTGATCCGCGCCGCGGGATGGCTCGGCTGAGATCTGCTCAACTGCTGCCGTAGAACTCGCTCATCTCCTGCATCAGCTTGCGCTCCTCCCGCCGCTCGCGGCGGCGGGCCAGCAGGATCCGCGTCGAGGAGATCGGCTCGAGCGTGGGCAGGGTGATCCGGAAGATGTACCTGGTACGCCGGTCGACGGCTACCCCGATCACGAAGACCCACAGCAACGCGGCAAACGTGCTGATCGCGGCCCCGACCGCGCCGTAGCGTGGTATCAGGAGAAAGTTGAACCCGACACTGATGGCGGCACCGACGAGGTTCCGGACGATGGCCTCGCGGTAGAGCTTGTCCCAGTTGGTCAGGAGCAGCAGCACCGCCCCGACGGCGGCCAGCGGCGTCGACAGCGCCAGGATGATGATGACGATCGTCGCGCCGTCGTACGCCGATCCGAGTAACAAGGGTGCCAGCGGCGCCATGACCAGGATCAGGCCGAGGGTCACCGCGTAGCCAAAGAGGTTCACGAACCGGGCGAAATCGGACAGGGCCACCCGGTAGCGCTCGGGATCGGCCTTCCGCAGGGCCAGCAGCCGCGGCGTGAACGACACCGCAAGCGCGATCAGCGGGAACTTGGGTGCGTCGGACAGGCTGGCCGCGGCGGCGTAGACGCCAGTCTCCCGGAAGTCAGACAGCCAGGCGAGCATCGCCTGGTCCAGGCGCTGGTAGATCAGCGCACTGGAGGACACCAACAGCAGCGGCACGAACTCCTTGACCACGCTGCCTACCCGGGCCCGGCTGATCTCCCACCGGTAGTCCTTGTTGTAGCGGCGGTAGGCGATCCAGCTGCCGATGGAGGCGAGCGCCGATTCCACGATGTAGGTCCAGGCCACCGCGACCACGCCGTACCCGGCCAGCGGGAGCGCGATGCGGACCGCGCCGGTGACCAGCAGCACCGAGACCCGGATGATCACGACCCGCTTGCTGGACTGCGCCATGATGAACCAGGCGTCCACCACCTGCAGCGGCCGGAGCAAGGCGGATCCGACGATCACCAGGACGACGATGCCTTCGGTGCTCGTCACCCCTACTGTCAGCGCCACACCGACGGTGATGGCCGCAACGATCAGGCTCGTGACCAGGCCGGCCGCCACCTCGGCTGAGGACATGAGCATGTTGGCCGACCGCGGCTCGGCGGTCGTGTCGCGCATCAGGCACTGCGCGGTGATGTTGCTGATCGGCATCAGCAGCGCGAAGAACGCCAGTCCCAGTGCGAGCCGCCCGTAGTCGGCCGGGCCCAGTTCGCGGGCCACGACGACGGTGACCAAAAAGGCAACCCCGATGTGGGTGACCCGCTCGAGCATGAGCCAGATCGCGTTCCGGCCGGATCGGCGCATGCTGCCGCCCGCGACCGGCGTGGCTTCGGTGGCGCGGCTGTGACCGTCAGTTTCCGCCATTGCCGCATCCCGCTCGTGTCTCTCGTGACGGGCAGTGCTCAGCCCTGCATCGGAGGTCGCAGGACACCGTGCTCCTCCTGCACCTTCAGCATCTTCCAGTCACTGATGTCGCGAACCGGTTTGGCCGGTACGCCGCCGTACAGCGTGTGGGTCTTGGTTGCCCCGGGCATGAGGACGCCACCCATGGCCAGGACGCTGAAAGGGGGCAGGCTGGCACCCATCGCGACGGTGGTCCGCGCCGCGATGAATGCGTTTTCACCGATCCGGGTGGGAGCGCAGGACAGGGTGTGCTCGCTCGGGTCGTAGGAGTGCGAGTAGACCAACGTCTCCCGACCGGCGATCGCTGACCAGTCGGCCATGACGATACCGCCGGAGCAGTCCAGGTCGTGGCCCTTAGTAATGAGCACGTGGTCGCCGAGGGACAGGATGCCGACCGTCTCCGGGTCGGCGGCTCCGGTACGGCGAAACGCCGGTATGGCCGAGACGCTGTTCCAGCGCATCATCGTGCCGTCAGTGCCGATCCGGATGCCGCGCAGGTTCCGGAACAGGTTGCCGGACCAGATATGGGTGCGCGCTCCGACCTCGATCCGCAGGACCTTGAGCAGGATGACGGGGCCGATCTTCGCGGTCGGATGGATCTGGTGCCCGAGCATCGTGAGCAGCCGGTTCTTGATCGGTGCCGCCGGCAGGAGCCCCACGAGCAAGACGAGAAGGAACTTGACCTTCTTCAACCAGACCTCCGCAGACACCGTGGACGCCCGAGTGCGCACATCAGCGTCGGAATCATAACCTCGGCGGCTCAGCCGACTGTGCGGCCCGTGCCCACGCAGCAGCTGGGGGCGCCGTAAGCTGGGCTGACCGATACCGCCCGTCGTGCCGGCACCACAGATCGTGGTCCTGGCAGCACATGGAGATCACGTGACGTCGTACCTCATGCCCCATAGCGCTCGCCGTCCAGGAGGACTGCTCGTCGCAGCGGTCCTCACGGCGGGCCTCGTGACCTGGGCGCCCGTTCCGGCAGCAGCAGCCGGCGGCTTTCAGACCGAGGAGCTGCGGGTCGAGTCCGGGTCCGGTGCGGATCAGGTGGAGCTGGACGCGACGCTCTACGTCCCGGCGTCGGCAACCGAGGCGGAGCCGGCGGCGTCGATCGTCATCGCGCACGGCTATGGCGGCACCAAGGAGCAGTCGCGTGGCCAGGCCACCAAGTTCGCGCGGGA
>Ga0136640_10000127_pt1 | contig 26528 bp, 21 predicted proteins | sample AntDrymUQ8642106_2_FD_105498 | JGI IMG/M metagenome (GOLD analysis project Ga0136640, IMG submission 105498) | Polar desert sand microbial communities from Dry Valleys, Antarctica - metaG UQ864 (21.06) | ecosystem: Environmental > Terrestrial > Soil > Desert | place: Antarctica: Dry Valley...
CGCCGGAGATCTCGCCCCCCTCGCCCGAGGGCCCCAGCGTCCCCCAGCCCGATCCCGATCGCGGCGTGCCGATCGAGCCGCCGAGCACGCCGCAGACCGTCTAGGCCCCGCGGTCGCGCTCGGTCGCGCTCGGTCGCGCCCGGCCGCGACGGTGCGGCTAGGAGCGGCCCTGCGCCTCGAACTCGCGCAGGAAGCCCTCGAACATCCGCATGTGGCCCTCCTCGTCGGCGAGGATCGCGATCACCATGTCGTTGGTCACCGGGTCTGCCTCCTCGGTGGCCTCGATGATCTTGTTGTAGTGGTCGATCGCGCCGCTCTCGGCCTCGATCACGCCCTTGATGACGTGGATGATGTCCGTCAGCTTCTCGGGGGGCTGCAGGAAGCTCTGCTCCGCGGCGAACTCCATCGAGCCCGGAACGACGCCGTAGAGCTCCTTGATGCGCGCCGCGAACTGCTGGGCGTGCGCGAGCTCCTCCGCGATGTCCGCCCGCAGCGAGGCCACGACCTGCTGGGCGAGGATGCCGTCGGGGTTCGTGGAGTTCGCGATGTAGGACATCACGGTCTCGATCTCCATCCAGTACGCCTTCGTCAGCATCTCGATGACCTGCTCGCGCTCCTGCGTGCGGTCCTCGGAGAGGATTCCCCGGCCCGCGCTCTTGGGCGTTGCCATGCGTTCCTCCTAAGTAGGTTCGTGTCATATGTATGCCCCGCCTGCGCAGGCGCAAGCGAACTCTCGCTGCAACCTGGCGTGCGAGTGCAGGGAAGGCCCTTCGCGGGGAATACTGTGTCCCCATGGCCAGGTCGATCTGGACGGGTGCCATCTCCTTCGGGCTGGTGACCGTCCCCGTCAAGATGTACTCCGCGGTCTCGCGCAAGACCGTGCGCTTCCACCAGCTCAACGGCAAGACCGGGGTGCGCATCCAGCAGAAGCGCGTCGACCCGTCGACCGGCGACGAGGTGCCCTACGAGGACATCGTCAAGGGCTATGAGCTGACGCCCGACCGCTACGTCCTGATCGAGCCCGGCGAGCTCGAGGCGCTCGATCCCAAGAAGACGAAGTCGATCGAGATCGAGGACTTCGTCGCGCTCGACGAGATCGACCCGATCTACTTCGACCACCCGTACTACCTCGCGCCCGGGGCGGGCGGGGCCAAGCCCTACCGGCTGCTGCTGGAGGCGATGCGCGAGACGGGCCGGGTCGCGATCGCGACCGTCGTCATCCGCTCCAAGCAGCAGCTCGTCGCGGTCCGCCCGATCGGCGACAACGTCCTCGGCATGGCGACGATGGTCTTTCCCGACGAGGTCATCGATCCGGACACGATCGACGAGATCCCGTCCGACGACGACGTCAGCGTCAACGACCGCGAGCTGGCGATCGCCCAGCAGCTCGTCGAGTCGCTGGCCGCGGACTTCGAGCCCGGCAAGTACCACGACAGCTATCGCGAGGAGGTGCTGGCGCTCGTCGAGCGCAAGGCCGCGGGCGAGCAGATCGCGGTCCAGCCGGCGGCCGACGAGGACGACGCGCCGGTGCCCGACCTGATGTCGGCGCTGAAGGCGAGCCTCGACGCGGTCCGCGCCCGCGAGGACAACGGCGGGACGCCGTCCAAGCGCAAGCACGCCGCCGCGGAGGCGTCCGGCGGCGAGGACGACGATGGCGACGCGCCGGCGCCCAAGAAGCCCGCAGCGAAGAAGACGGCGTCCAAGAAGCCGTCTGCCAAGAAGCCCGCGGGCGCCAAACGCTAGCCAGGGTCGCGCCCCCGGCGTTAGGCCGGCCGGGCGGCGCGGGTAGCGGAGCCCCGCGATGGCGACCATGACCCGCACCCCGCGACTGCGCCGCTCCGATCCCGCGGTTCCCGGCATCCGGCGCCGGCGCCACGGCCGTGGCTTCTCATACGTCGCCGAGACGGGCGAGCGCGTCGCCGACGAGGTGGTCCTGCAGCGCATTGCCGAGCTCGTGATCCCACCCGCCTGGCGGGACGTCTGGATCTGTCCCTACCCCGGCGGCCACATCCAGGCGACGGGGCTGGACGAGCGCGGGCGCAAGCAGTACCTCTACCACCCGCGCTGGCGCGTGCGTCGCGACCAGCAGAAGTTCGACGAGATGGTGCGCTTCGCGCGGGCGCTGCCCGCGCTGCGCGAGACCGTCGGCGACGACCTGGCTCGCGGCGACATGTCGCGCGAGCACGTGCTCGCATGCGCGACCCGGCTGCTGGACCGCGGCTTCTTTCGCATCGGCTCGGAGGACTATGCCGTCACGAACTCGAGCTATGGCCTCGCGACGATGCGCAAGGAGCACGTGCGCCTCGACGGCGAGCGGCTGCGCTTCGACTACCCGGCGAAGTCCGGCAAGCGCCGTGTGCACGGCGTCGTGGACCCCGAGGTCGCGGCGGTCGTCATGCGGCTGAAGGCGCGGCGCTCGGGTGGCAACGAGCTGCTCGCCTACAGGCAGGGCCGGCGCTGGGTCGACATCCGCTCGCCGGACATCAACGACTACCTCAAGGCCTCGAGCGGCCTCGACGTCAGCGCCAAGGACTTCCGCACGTGGGGCGCCACGGTCCTGGCCGCCATCGCGCTCGCGGTCACCGAGCCGGGCGTCACGACGGTGATCGCGCGCAAGCGCGCGATCCTGCGCGCCGTTCGCGAGGTCGCCCATTACCTCGGCAACACGCCGGCGGTCGCCCGCGCCTCCTACATCGACCCGCGCGTCTTCGACCGCTACCGCGACGGCGCGACGATCCGCGGCGCGCTGGGCGAGATCGCCGGCGACAGCGAGGTGACCGCGATCCAAGGTCCCGCCGAGGTCGCGGTGCTCGAGCTGTTGACGTGAGGAGCGACTCGCGCATCAGCGGGCGAGCGTCTTGTGGCGACCGCTCCACCAGTCCGCGACGCCGCTGGAGTACCAGCGCGAGAGGCGGCGATCGGACGGGCCGCCGGCAAGCGTGGTGCGCAGCGTCTGGGTGGCGAGATCGGTGACCATGCGGTAGGACGGCCCGATGCAGATGTCGCGCCCCGAGACCCGCAGCCGCTGACCCTGGTGGATCGTCGCCCGCCCGCCGCGAAGCGCCCCCGGCCGCTGATCGAAGCCGGCCCAGGCGGGCACGCGGCCGTGCCACAGCAGATGTCCCATCACGAGCGGCTGACGCTCGGCGAGCGTCGCCGGCGCCGTCGCGAACGCCTGCCGCGCCGCGCGCAGAAAGGCCGCGTCGCGCCCGCCGGCGCCATGCCAGCCGCCGTCGGGGCGTAGCAGCACGTCGTCGAGCAGGCCGAAGTGCGCCGCGACCATCGCCGTGTCGCGCAGGATGAAGCGCCCGGCGTCGCCGCACGCTCGCGTGAGCGCGTCCTCGACGAGCGCCGCGTAGAACGCCTCGAACCACGCGGCGGGGCGCGAGCCGTCGTCGTAGGCGCAGTTCCAGGCGGCGATCGCATCGAAGCGCCGATCGGCTGACAGCAGCGGTGTGAGCACCGCGACGAAGCGGCGCGCCTGCAGCGAGACGCGGTCCATCTGCATGCGCTCGAAGTCGGCGACGGTCCAGTCGCTGCGCGTGCCGAGCAGCTCGGCGATCCGCTCGATGCGATAGGAGGCGACGGGCAGCGAGATGACCGGTGCCGCCCCGTACGCGTTGACGTCCTCGTTGGCGGATGCCACGAAGCCCTCGCCGGGATGCGGGCGGCGGGGCAGCTCCTCCGCCGCCAGGTAGCCGTCCCAGTCGTTCTCGCCCTCCCAGCCCGCCAGCGCAAGCAGGCCGTCGCCCCGGCGCCGGCGCGGGATCCGGCCCGACATCTGATGGGCGATCGCGCCGTCGCGATCGGCCAGCACCCAGTTGAAGGAGAACTCGACCTCGCGCAGCAGCCGCGCGGCCGCCCCGGCGCTGCCGGCGCCGGTGAGCTCGAGCATCGCCGTCAGCGACGCCGCGCCGGTGTCGTGGGCAGCGGCCCAGCGCGTGCACAGATAGCGGCCCGCGACGTGCGGGTCGCCGTCCAGCACGCCGTGCTCGTTCTCGTGGACGGTCACCTGCAGCGGCGCGCCGCCGCGGCGGCGCACGAGCACCTCGCGCCGGCGAAAGGCCGGCCACCGGCGCTCGCCGTCGACGATCCGCAGGCTGCACCCGTCTCGGCAGTCCTCGACCCACGAGTCGACGGCGTCGCCGCCGCCGTAGGTCAGGCCCCAGGCGAGATCGGCGGAGCGTCCGATCAGCACTGCGGGCAGCCCGGGCATCGTGGCCCCGGCGCACCAGCGCTCGCCGTCGTCGAGCACGGCCTCGTACCAGATGGCGGGCAGGCGGTTGATCTCCAGATGCGGGTCGGCGGCCAGCAGCGCCGAGCCGTCGCGCGTGCGCTCGGGCGCGACGGCCCAGGCGTTGGAGGCCGCGATCGAGGGCAGCCCGAGCCCGCTCGCCGTGGGCAGGACCCGCGAGCCGAGACGCACGCTGCGCAGCAGCTCGGCGTCGAGCTGCCCGAGCCCACCGGGCAGCAGCTCGGCCAGCAGCGCCGCGTCGATCTTGCCCTGGACGAGCTCGAGGATGATGCGCTCGACGTCACCCTGCGTCTGGGCGAGGCCGATGTAGCCCATCAGGCGCGACAGGACGACGCAGTCGGCGGGTCGCCAGGGCTCGGGCCGGTGGCGCAGAAGCGCAAGCTCCCACGGCCGGCGGGCCGAGAGCGCCTCGCTCAGACCGCTGCAGTACGCCTCGAGCTGCTCGCGGGCGCCGGGCGACAGCAGCGCGACCTGCGCCGCGGCCTCGCGCCCCAGGTCAAGCCGCGCGAACAGCGTGTCGAGGTCGACGAGCTCGTCGCTCGCGCCGAGCACCTCGGCCGCGCGCCCCTGCACGATCAGCCGGGCGAGGACGATCTGCAGCGGCCGGTCGACGCCGTGGCAGTGGCCCAGGCCGCGCAGGACGTCGGCGCTCGATGCGCCGCGCACGTGCGGGACGCCGGCGTCGTCGCGGGCGATCTCGATCGGCCTGCCCGCACCTTCGATGGTCCATGCGCCGCTTCGCCGGCGGGCCCGGCGCCGGGCCGCCGTACCGGCCGCCGCGGCCGTGACCGCGAGCGCTCCGAGCGCGATCTGCGGGCGTCGCGATCTCACGCGCGCCGACAGCGCTGGCTCAGCCGGCGCCGTCGTCCGCCGGGGCGACGGCCTTGAGCGCCTCGTCGCGCGTCGCCAGGATCGTGAAGATCTGATCGAGCCCGGTGATCTCGAAGGTCTTGGCGATGTTCGCGTCGACGCTGACGATCGCCATCGCGCCGCCGCGCGAGCGCAGCCGCTTGACGGCGCCGATCAGCACGCCGAGCGCGGTGGAGTCGAGGAACGTCGTCGCGGTGAGGTCGACGACGATGCGGATGCGCCCGGCCTCGATCGCCTCGGCGAGCACCTGCTTGAGCTCGGGGGCGGTGAACAGATCGATCTCGCCGCGCACGTCGAGAACGTGGCGAGCTGCGTCGATGGGGTGCTCGGTGACTGCGAACTCAGGGGGCATCTGCTCTCCGGTGCTCGTAGATTACCGCTGCGGCCCGAAGCCCAGCCGGATGCGCAGGTACTCCTGGTGGCCGTTGACGGGCTGGGGATCGAGTTCGTCGGCGACCTGCTCGAGCACGTTGCCGATGCCGGGAAGCGCGGCCGAGGCGATCAGCGCCTGGGCTCCGTCCGTGCGCAGCGGACCGACGTGCAGCTCGACCGAGCCGGCCGTCGCCACGACGCGGACGTTCACGCGCCGGTCCTCGGCGAACCCAGCGGCCTTCGCCGCGATCGCGTCGGCAACGAGCAACGCGTCGTCGAGACGGTCGATCGGGCAGTCCGCGCGCGCCGCCAGGATGCCGACGACGCGTCCCAGCACGGGCGCGGCAAGCGGTCCCTCCGCGAGGCCGACGGACGCCTCGTTGAGGTTCGGGGCGCGGCTCATACGGGTGCTTGCAGCTCGTCGAGGCGAAAGGTCATGCGCACCTCTGTGCGATCGCTTTCGTCCTTGCCCAGCTCGAGTGACTCCGTCAGCGTGGCGATCAGCGGCAGGCCGAGTCCGAGCCCGGGCGAGTCCGGCCGCGGGACGATGCCGCGGCCGTTGTCGCGGATGACCACCGTCAGGCAGCAGTCACCGACGGTCGCGTCGACCTCGAGCTCGCCCACCGCGTCGTTCTCGTAGGCGTGCATGACGACGTTCGTGCACGCCTCGGTGACCGCGAGCTTGATGTCGGCGAGCGTCTGCTCGTCGATGCTGAGCACCTCCGCGAGACCGCCGAAGGCATGGCGCACGACCGCGACGTTCTCGGCGAACGCAGGCAGCTTGAGCTCCAAGTCAGGCGTGGCTTTCACCTCTCCCGTACGTTCTCGGCGCCCCGAATCAGGCCGCCGTGTCCGGAGGGTGCCCACGGCTGTCGCGTTTTACTCTCGCGATGGACGAGTGACTCAGCCTCCGAGCGCGGCTGCGAGCGGCTCGCGCCCCGCCCCCGCTCCGAGCCCGGCCAGCAGGATCATCCTGGCGGCCTGCGGCGACAGTGCGCCGGCCGCCAGCGCGCCACTTGCGCGCAGGTCGCCCTCGGCGCCTTCGAACCCGTAGGTATCGCGTAGCAGCAGGCCGCGCTCCGGGCGCAGCGTGACCGCGACGGGCGCTCGCGCGGCGGCGCTGCGCAGGGCTTCGAGCACCGGCGGCGCGACGTGGCCGGCGCCGAGCGCGACGAAGACGATCGCATCGGCGCCGTCGCGCAGCGCGGCGATCAGGCTCTCGCCGCGGTCGCCGAGGTACGTCGGGACGATCGGCACGCGGCCCTCGATCGCGGGCGGCAATCCCAGCGCCTGCGGCCTGCGGGGCCGCGCGACGATCCGCACGGATCGCTCCGCGACGTAGCCGAGCGGACCGCCCAGCGGGGAGCCGAAGGCCGCCGGCGAGGTGGAGGAGACCTTGCGCACCGCGCGCGCCGCATGCAGCTCGCCGGCGAAGCAGACGAGCGCGCCGAGGCCGGCCGTCTCGTGCGCGCCGGCGGCGGCGACGGCGTCCAGCAGGTTCGCCGGCCCGTCGGCGCCGGGGGCGCCGGACGGCCGGATCGCCCCGGTCAGGACGATCGGCTCCTCTCCCGCGTGCAGCACGTCGCAGAGCACCGCCACCTCCTCCATCGTGTCGGTGCCGTGCGTGATGACGACGCCGCGACCGGCCGCGGCCTCCTCGAGCGCCGCGCGCGCGATCGCCAGCGCGTCGGCGGCGCCGATGTGCGCGCCGGGCAGCTCGACGATCGAGCGCGTGCGCAGGTCCGCCACGTCGGCGAGCGCGGGAACCGCCGCCACGAGCGCATCGACGCCGAGCGCCGGGCGCGCGCGGGCGCCGGCCATCGCGATCGTGCCCCCGGCGGACAGCACCGTGACGGGTCTGAGAGGTGGGTTCAGGCTCATGAAATCGGCGCTTATCCGCTGCTAAGCTTTCGGGGCTCCACCTCACCAGTGCCAGCTTCACCCCGGAGGCACTCCCATGAGTATGCAGACCCTGCCGCCACAGGCCGACGGCCTCTACGACCCCCGCTACGAGCACGATGCGTGTGGCGTCGCGCTCGTGGCGCGCCTGAACAACGTCGCAGATCACGAGGTCGTCGAGAAGGGCCTGCAGGCCGTCGAGAACCTCGAGCATCGCGGGGCGACGGGCGCCGATCCCCGCACGGGCGACGGCGCGGGGATGCTGCTGCAGATGCCCCACGCCTTCTTTCGCTCGAAGGTCGACTTCGAGCTGCCCGATCCCGGTCGCTATGGCGTCGCGGTCTGCTTTCTGCCGCAGGATCCCAAGCGGCGCGCCAAGCTCGAGGCGCTGCTGGAGCTCAACGCGCGCATCGAGGGCCAGCGCGTGCTCGGCTGGCGCGACATCCCGGTCAACACCGACCACGTCGGCGAGACGGCGAACGCGACGCGCCCGGTCATGCGCCAGCTCATCGTCGAGGCCGGTCCGGGCTTCGACTCCGACCAGGATGCCTTCGAGCGCAAGCTCTACGTCATCCGGCGCATCTGCGAGCTTGCCGCGGCACCTGACCTCTACATCGCCTCGTTCTCGTCGCGCACGATCGTCTACAAGGGGATGCTCGTCCCCGACCAGGTTCGCGGCTTCTTCCCGGACCTGACCGACGAGCGCATGACGAGCGCGCTTGCACTCGTGCACTCGCGCTTCTCGACGAACACGTTCCCGAGCTGGCCGCTGGCACACCCCTACCGCGTGATCGCCCACAACGGCGAGATCAACACGCTGATGGGCAACGTCAACTGGATGCGCGCGCGCGAGTCGCAGCTGTCCTCGCGGCTGTTCGGCTTGGACCTGCAGAAGATCATGCCGATCGTCCCGCCCGGCAACTCCGACACGGCGACGTTCGACAACGTGCTCGAGCTGCTGATGCTGGCAGGCCGCTCCCTGCCGCACGCGGTGATGATGATGATCCCCGAGGCCTACGCCGACCGCGAGGACATCCCGGATCACCTGAAGGGCTTCTACGCCTTCCACTCCTGTCTGATGGAGCCGTGGGACGGGCCCGCGGCTGTCGCCTTCACCGACGGCAGCGTCGTCGGCGCGACGCTGGACCGCAACGGCCTGCGCCCGGGCCGCTGGATCGAGACCCATGACGGCCTCGTCGTGCTCGGCTCGGAGGCGGGCCTGCTGCCGATGCGCCCGCAGGAGGTCAAGCGCCTCGGCCGCCTGCAGCCCGGCAAGCTCTTCCTCGTCGACCTCGAGCGCCACCGCATCGTCGAGGACGAGGAGGTCAAGCGCGACGTCTCGATGCGCCAGCCCTACGGCGAGTGGTTCGAGCAGAACACCGTCCACTTCGACGACCTCGCCGAGGCCCACGTCACGATGACCGGGCTGCAGCCGACGAGGCTGCGCCAGCTCGCCTTCGGCTACTCGCAGGAGGATCTGCGCGTGCTGATCGAGCCGATGGCCGCGACCGGCGCCGAGCCGATCGGCTCGATGGGCAACGACAACGCGCTGGCCGTCCTGTCGGACCGCCGCCCGCCGCTGTTCTCGTACTTCAAGCAGCTCTTCGCACAGGTCACCAACCCGCCGATCGACTCGATCCGCGAGAACATCGTGATGTCGCTGATCACCGGCATCGGCGGCGAGCGCAACCTGCTCGCCGAGACGCCCGAGCACGCGCACAAGCTGATCCTCGACCAGCCGATCCTGCGCAACCACGAGCTCGAGACGCTGCGCATCGTCCACGACGAGATCTTCCGCGCGCACACGCTCGACATCACGTGGGCGATCGAGGACGGTCCCGACCGGATGCGCGCGGTGCTCGCGAAGCTCTGCGACGACGCTCACGACGCGGTCGCCGACGGTGTCAGCGTGCTGATCCTGTCCGACCGCCAGGTCGGCCCCAAGCGCGCCGCGATCCCGTCGCTGCTGGCCGTCGCCGCCGTGCACGAGCACCTCGTGCGCGAGGGCACGCGCCTGCGCACCGGTCTTGTGCTCGAGTCCGGCGAGCCGCGCGAGGTCCATCACATGGCGACGCTGATCGGCTACGGCTGCGGCGCGATCAACCCCTACCTGCTGCTGGACACCGTCGGCGACCTCGTCGCGGGCGGCAGGGTCCCCGGCGTCGACAACGTCGACATCGCCGAGCGCAACGTCGTCAAGGCGATCGGCAAGGGCCTGCTGAAGACGATCTCGAAGATGGGGATCTCGACGATCCAGTCCTACTGCGGCGCGCAGATCTTCGAGGCGGTCGGCCTCGAGAAGGCGCTCATCGACCGCCACTTCACCGGCACGGCGTCGCGGATCGGCGGCATCGGCATCGACGTGCTCGCAAGCGAGACGCTGGACCGCCACGCCTCGGCCTACCCGGCCGACCACGAGCAGCTGCTGCCGGTCGGGGGCGTCTACGCGTGGCGGCGCGAGGGCGAGCACCACATGTGGAACCCCGAGACGATCGCGCTGCTGCAGCACTCGGTGCGCGCGAATGGCAGCGGGGCCGAGAAGTACAAGGAGTACTCGGCGCTCGTCAACGACGACGCCTCGCGGCGGGCGACGCTGCGCGGGCTGATGAACTTCAAGACCGCGGACGTCGAGCCGATCGACATCGACGAGGTCGAGGACGCGAAGGAGATCGTCAAGCGCTTCGCGACCGGCGCGATGTCGCTGGGGTCGATCTCGCGCGAGTCGCACGAGACGCTCGCGATCGCGATGAACCGCCTCGGCGGAAAGTCCAACACCGGCGAGGGTGGCGAGGACCCGGTCCGCTTCACGCCCGACGCAAACGGCGACTCGCGCCGCTCGGCGATCAAGCAGGTCGCGTCGGGGCGCTTCGGCGTGACGATCCACTACCTCGTCAACTCCGACCAGCTGCAGATCAAGATGGCGCAGGGCGCCAAGCCCGGCGAGGGCGGCCAGCTGCCCGGCCACAAGGTCGACGCCTACATCGGCGGCGTGCGCCATACGACGCCCGGAGTCGGGCTGATCTCGCCGCCGCCGCACCACGACATCTACTCGATCGAGGATCTCAAGCAGCTGATCTACGACCTGCGCTGCGCGAACCCCAAGGGCCAGGTGTCGGTGAAGCTCGTCTCGGAGGTCGGCGTCGGCACGGTCGCCGCGGGCGTCGCGAAGGCCAACGCCGACCACGTCCTGATCGCGGGCCATGACGGCGGCACGGGCGCCTCCCCGCTGAGCTCGATCCAGGCGGCGGGCGTGCCGTGGGAGATCGGCCTCGCCGAGACGCAGCAGACGCTGCTGCGCAACGACCTGCGCTCGCGCATCATCGTCCAGACCGACGGCCAGCTGAAGACCGGCCGCGACGTCGTCGTTGCGGCGATGCTCGGCGCCGACGAGATGGGCTTCTCGACCGCCCCGCTGATCGCGGCCGGCTGCATCATGATGCGCGCCTGCCACCTCAACACGTGCCCGGTCGGCATCGCCACCCAGGACCCCGTGCTGCGCAAGCGCTTCAACGGCACGCCCGAGCACGTCGTGAACTTCTTCTTCTTCGTCGCCGAGGAGGTCCGCGAGATCATGGCCTCGCTCGGCATGCGCACGATGGACGAGCTGATCGGCCGCAGCGACCTGCTCGAGGCCGACGGCGCGATCGAGCACTGGAAGGCGCGCGGCGTCGACCTCTCGAACATCCTGGCGCAGGTCAAGCTGCCCGAGGGCGCTCCGCTGCACCGCATCCGCGGGCCGGAGCCGGTGCTCGAGGACGCGCTGGACTGGGACGTCGTCGAGGCCGCTCGCGAGGCGATCGAGGACGGCGGCAAGGTGCAGCTCGAGCGCCACGTCCGCAACGTCAACCGCTGCGTCGGCGGGATCCTGTCGAGCACGATCGCCGAGCGCCACGGCGCCGAAGGCCTTCCAACGGACTCGATCCACGTCGAGTTCCATGGGTCGGCCGGGCAGTCCTTCGGCGGCTGGCTCGCGTCCGGCGTGAGCTTCCGCCTGCACGGCGACGCCAACGACTACACCGGCAAGGGGCTGTCGGGCGGCACGCTCGCGATCCTGCCGCCGGACGGCGCGAGCTACCTCGCCGAGGAGAACGTCCTGATCGGCAACACCGTCCTGTACGGCGCGACGAGCGGGCGCGCGTTCTTCCGCGGTCTCGCCGGCGAGCGCTTCGCGGTGCGCAACTCGGGCGCCAGCGCGGTCATCGAGGGCGTCGGCGACCACGGCTGCGAGTACATGACCGGCGGCCGCGTGGTCGTGCTCGGCCCGACGGGCCGCAACTTCGCCGCCGGCATGAGCGGCGGGTTGGCGTTCGTGCTGGACCGCGACGGCACGTTCGCCTCGCGCGTGAACCCGGAGATGGTCAACCAGCTCGAGCCGCTGGACGAAGGCGACGCGATCGAGGTCCGCGCGCTCGTCGCCGAGCACCTCGAGCGCACCGGCTCGCCGGTGGCACAGCGCGTGCTCGAGGCGTGGGACGAGCTGCTGCCGCGCTTCGTGAAGATCTACCCGGCCGACTACAAGCGCGTGCTCGCCGAGCTCGCTGCGGCCGAGGCCGCGGCCTCCAACGGCGGCGCGAGCGCCAACGGCGCCTCGGCAGCGCACGCCGAAACCGCGAACAAGGCCGTCTAGTGGCCCCTCTCGCAACGGCCCACCCGAATCCCCGGGCGCCGATCACCGCCCGGCCACCTTCGATGAGGACCCGGCGTCCTCGGACCTCGATGTGGCAGAGCCACACCTTCGGTCATGCGTCCTTGCCAGCCGGCGCCGGCATCCCGGGTCTCCGGGCGGCCCGTCACAAGAGGGACCACTGATGGGCGAGCTCGGAGCGTTTCTGAAGATCGAGCGCGTCGGCGTGCCGTACCGCGATCCGCAGGAGCGCGCGCAGGACTTCGAGGAGTTCACGATCCGCCGCCCCGACGAGGAGCTGTCGGCGCAGGGCGCGCGCTGCATGGATTGCGGCGTGCCGTTCTGCCACAACGGCTGCCCGCTGGGCAACCTCATCCCCGACTGGAACGACCTCGTCTACCGCGGCCGCTGGCACGACGCGATCGTCCAGCTGCACGCGACGAACAACTTTCCCGAGTTCACGGGCAGGCTGTGCCCGGCTCCCTGCGAGGCGTCGTGCGTGCTCGAGATCCGCGAGGGCGACTCCGTCTCGATCAAGCAGATCGAGAACTCGATCATCGACCGCGCGTGGGAGCAGGGCTGGGTCAAGCCGCAGCCGCCCCGGCACGAGAGTGGCCGCCGCGTCGCCGTCGTCGGCGCGGGCCCGGCCGGGATGGCCGCCGCCCAGCAGCTGCGCCGCGCCGGACACGCCGTCACGCTCTACGAGCGCGACGAGTCGGCCGGGGGGCTCGTGCGCTTCGGCGTGCCGGACTTCAAGATCGAGAAGCGCGTCGTCCAGCGGCGCGTCGACCAGCTCGCCGCCGAGGGCGTGATCGTGCGCTGCGGCGTCGACGTCGGCGTCGACATCTGCGCCGAGGACCTGCGCGCGGACTTCGACGCGATCGTGCTGAGCACCGGCTCGCGCACGCCGCGCGACCTGCCGGTGCCCGGTCGCGACCTCGAGGGCATCCACTTCGCGATGGAGTACCTGTCAGACCGCAACCGCTGGGTCGCGACGCAGACGGGCACGCCGACGGGCTCGCAGCCGCCGGAGCTGCTCGGGCTGACGGCCGAGGGCAAGCACGTCATCGTCATCGGCGGCGGCGACACCGGCGCGGACTGCGTCGGCAACTCGCTGCGCCAGGGCGCCGCGTCGATCACGCAGCTCGAGCTGCTGCCCGAGCCACCGGCCAAGCGTCCCGACGACCGCACTCCGTGGCCGTTGTGGCCGCAGAAGTTCCGCCTCTCCTATGCGATGGAGGAGGCGCGCGGCGCCGGCCTCGGCGAGCAGGACTACTCCGTCGTCACGACGCACTTCGCCGGCGACCCCCCGCCTGCGGGGCAGGCGAAAGGCCACGTGCGCACGCTGCACTACGCACAGGCCGGCGCCGCTCCGCCCTTCGCGCCCGTCGAGGGAACGGCGGGCGAGCTGCGCGCCGATCTCGTGCTGCTGGCGATGGGCTTCCTGCATCCCGAGCAGCCGCTGCTGGATGCGCTCGGCATCGAGAAGGACGGGCGCGGCAACGCCAAGGCCGTGCGGCCGTACACGACGTCGGTCGAGGGCGTGTTCGCCGCCGGCGACGCGCGCCGCGGCCAGTCGCTGATCGTGTGGGCGATCAACGAGGGCCGCCAGTGCGCGCGGATAGTCGATCGTCATCTGCGCGAGCTCGACGCGGCGCCGTCCGCGCGCGACGCCGACGCCGACAGCGGACCGGCGGGACCGCCGCAGCACGTCGGTCCCGGCGTGCCGGCGTAACCGGCCGCTGCCGGGGGTAGGGTCCGGCGCATGAGCTTCCTCGTCTACCTGCTCGCGCTGCTGCTCACGGGCTTGGTCGTAGGCGCGCTCGCCCGTCTCGCGCTGCCGGGCAAGGACCCGCTGACGATCCCGCAGACGATCGCCGTCGGCATCGGCGGCTCGTTGCTCGCGGGGATCGCCGCGAAGCTGCTCGTCGGCCGCGCCGCGGGCTTTTTGCTGTGTCTGATCTTCGCCGCCGTGATCGTCTACTTCATCCGGCGCTCACGCGGTGGCGGGTTGACCGATCCCGGCGTGGCCCCGCTGGATCGCTGAGCGAACGCGCCGGCACCTCGTGGCACCACTGCGCGAGATCTACCGCAAGCTCAAGCAGGCGAGCCCGCGGACGCAGCTCGCCGCCGCGGTCGCCGTGCGCGAGCGCGCAGCCGGGGGCTCGGAGTTCCTGCTCGTGCGCACGAGCAACGGCGAGCGCTGGACGTTTCCCAAGGGCCATCGCGAGCGGGGGGAGACGCTGGCGCAGACAGCCGCTCGCGAGGCGGTCGAGGAGGCCGGCGTCAGCGGCCGGATCGAGTCCGAGCAGCTCGCGCAGTACCGCTATCGCACCGGGCGCGGCGCCGGCGAGGTCGTGACGGCGTTCCTGTTGCGGGTCGAGCGCGAGGGCCTGCCGGCCGAAGCCGATCGCGAGCCGACGTGGTTCGGCTTCGAGGCGGCGCGCAGCAAGCTCGCGACCGGCCGCGACGGCGGCTTCGGCGAGGAGATGGAGCGCGTGCTGCTCGCCTCCCAGCGCCGGGCGCGCGGCGGATCGCGGTGAGCGCGCGTCTGCCCACGGTCGCGATCATCGGCGCCGGCTCGTCGGGCATCGCCGCGGCGAAGGCGCTGCACGAGCGCGGCATCGACTTCGACTGCTACGAGGCGTCCGACCGCGTCGGCGGCAACTGGGTCTTCGGCAACCGCAACGGCATGTCGGCGGCCTACCGCGACCTGCACATCAACACCTCGCGCGACCGCATGCAGTTCTCGGACTTCCCGATGGCGCGTTCGCTGCCGGACTTCCCGCACCACTCGGACATCGCCTCCTACTTCGACGCCTACGTCGAGCACTGGGGCTTTCGCGACCGCATCCGCTTCGAGACCGCGGTCGCGCGCGCCGAAAAGCTCGACGACGGGGGCTGGCTGCTGACCGACCAGCACGGCGTCGGGCGTCACCACGACGTGCTGCTCGTCGCCAACGGCCACCACTGGGACGCGCGCTGGCCCGAGCCCGCCTTTGCGGGCTCGGAGTCGTTCGAGGGCCTGCAGATGCACGCGCACGGCTACCGCGACAACGGCTTCCTCGAAGGCAAGGACGTCGTCGTCCTCGGCATGGGCAACAGCGCGATGGACATCGCCGTCGAGTCCAGCTTCGTCGCGCGGTCGACGCAGCTTGCCGCGCGGCGCGGCGTGTGGATCATCCCGAAGTACCTCTTCGGCCGCCCGACGGACCAGATCGTCACGAGCCACCGCGTGCCGGTGTGGGTCGCGACGCAGGTCTTCGAACGGGTGCTGCGGCTGCACAGCGGCCCGCCCGAGCGCTTCGGCCTGCCCCGGCCCGACCACGCGCTGAGCGCCGCGCACCCGACGATCTCCGGGCGGATCCTCGATAGCATCGCGCACGGAAGCGTGACGCCGCGCCCGAACATCGAGCGCCTCGGACCCGATTGGGTGCAGTTCGCCGACGGCACGCGCGTGCACGCCGACGTCGTCATCTACTGCACGGGGTACCGCATCAGCTTTCCGTTCTTCGACGAGCGTTTCCTCAGCGCGCCCGGCAACCGGATAGAGCTGTTTCACCGCATCTTCGACCCGCGTCACGAGAGCCTCGCGTTCGTCGGGCTGCTGCAGCCGCTGGGGGCGATCATGCCGCTGGCCGAGGCCCAGGGCCGCCTGCTGGCGGACCACCTGCGGGGCTGCTACCGGCTGCCGTCGCGGCGGCGGATGCTCGGCGACATCGCACGCCAGAACGCGGCGATGCGCAGGCGTTACGTCGCCTCGCCGCGCCACACGATCCAGGTCGACTTCGACCGCTACCTGCACGACCTCGAGCGCGAGCGCCGCCGCGGCGCCCGCCGCGCCGCGGCGGCAGGGTTCGCGCTGCCGGTGCCCGCGCGGGTCGCGGCCGGCGAGCGACCGGTCGCCGTATGAGCGTCGCCGCCGAGACGGGCCGCAGAGCGGCGACGAAGGCCGCCAACCGCGCGGCGATCGTCGCCGCCGCGCGCGCGGTCTTCGCGGAGATGGGCTACGGCGGCGCGACCGTGCGCGACGTCGTGCGCCGCACCGCGCTCGCCAGCGGGACCTTCTACAACTACTTCGCCGACAAGGAGTCGCTGTTTCGCGCCGTCCTGGAGGAGAGCGCGGAGGAGGTCCGCGCGCGCGTGCGGACCGCGCGCCGCCAGGCCACGTCGCTGGAGGAGTTCGTCGCTGCCGGCTACCGCGAGTACTTCGGCTTCCTCGCCTCCGATCCCGAGGCGTTCGAGCTCATGCGCCGCAACAGCGGCACGATTCGCGCGATGTTCGACGAGCCGATCTTCGGCGCGGGCGTCGAGGAGCTCGAGGCCGACCTGCGCGCTGCGATCAGTGCCGGCATCGTGCCGCCCCTGGATGCTCAGTACATGGCGGCGGCGATGGTCGGCGCCGCGCTCGAGGTCGGGGTGACGATGGTTCGCCGCGAGCCGCCGGACGTCGAGGGAGCGACGCGCTTTGCGACGGAAGTCGTGCTCGGCGGGATCGAGCGGCTGGGCCGCGCCGGCTGAGACGGGCCGTCAGGGCATGCGGTCGCTGACCTGCCACGTCGAGCCGACGAGCCCGACGGCGGTCACCTTCGCGCCGGCCGCGATCAGCGATAGCGGTTGCAAGCCTGCCGGCAGCGGGCTCGGCGAACCGAACGCCGCGCCGGGGGGCCGGACGTGCGAGAGGCCGGCGCGGCCGGACGCGGACGCGGACGCCACGGCGTAGACCACGTGCGCGCTGCCCGCGACGTCGATCGCGAGCGATGCGTCGCCCGCCGCGAGGCCCGGCGGCGTGATCGCCGACGGCGCGCCGAACGTGTCCGCGCCCGCGGGCCGCGCGGCGACTGCGACCTGCGGGCCGTCGGGGTTCTGCGGCGTCGGGTTGGACTCCTTCCACGCGAGGACCGCCTCGCCCTGCCGGTTTCCGCGCAGCTGTGGACGTTCGCCGGGATGCAGCGAGACCGCCCGCGGCTGGGATGTGACAGCGCCCGGGCTGTTCACGACGGCCATGATCGGCGCCGCGAGGTTCTGCTCGCCGCCGGCCGGCAGCGACGCCCGCCAGGCGATGTCTGCGCGGCCGTCGCGTCGCACGGCGATCGAGGGCTGGCTCGCGTCACCGTCGGCGGCACGCGAGACGGCGTGCTCGCGCCCGGTCACGAGCCCGGAGCGCCGGATGACCGTCATCCGCAGGCGGGTGTGGAACTCCCCGGCCCTGCGCTCGCCCGCCGCCCACACGACGTAGGCGCTGCCGAGCGGACCGAGGGCGAGCGCGTGGTCGGCGCCCGCGCGCAGGCTGAGCTTCGGCCTGAAGCACGCGTGCGCGCGCCGCGGCGCGCAGATCGCGTTGCCGGCACGCCGCACGACCTGGATCGCGCGACCGTGGTTCCAGGCGACGACGGCGTCGCCGAAGCGCCCCACGACGATGGCGGGCCGTGCGTCGTCGAAGTGCATCGAGCGCCCCAGCTCGAACGGCGTGTCGAAGCGCCCACCGCGCGGCCGATAGGCGGCCATGATCCTCAGGTGCCGGCCGGCCTGAACCCAGACCGCCGTCGCGTCACCGCTTTCGGAGACGCCGATCTGCGGGTGGGCGACGATCTCACGGGTGCTGGAGATCGTCTGTGCGCGGCCGAGGCGGCCGTCGGGCAGGCGGATCCGCGCACGGATGTGGCCGGCGAGGCCCGACTGGCTGCGCAGGCGCACGAAGCGCTCGGAGCTCACCTTCCAGGCAAAGGCCTGCGAGCCGCGGGCGTTGCCCGCGCTGTGCAGGTTCGTGGCGCTGGGGCCGGTGATCGCCTGTGGCTGCGTCCACGACGCGTGCGCCGCCGGTGCAGTGGCGGTCGTGATCTGTGCTGTGAGCAGCAGGGCGAGGGCGATCGGCAAGCGGGCGGGCACGGCGGTCCAGTCTCTGCGTCGGGGTCGTGTGTGGGAGCGGAAACGCTCAGCGACCTGGAAACGTTGCGGCGCGCGCGCGTCCTAGACTTCGACGGCGTGTCGCCGACCTTCTGCCGTCACAACCGTTTCGTCGAGAACTGCCCGATCTGCGCCAAGCCGGCGAAGCCACCCCCGCGGCGATCCGCCGCCTCGTCGTCGGCGAAGTCCGCCCGCTCGCCGGCGCCCACAGCGCGCTCGCGCAGCGCCGTGCGCGTGCGCAGGTCGACGCAGGCGGCCGACGACGGCTACCGCACCGATCTGGCGTCGGGCCTCAAGGCGACGGCCGATGCCGAGCGCCTGGCCGCCGAGCTGGCGTTCGCGACGTCACGGCTCGCCGAGCTGGCAGCCGATCCACCCGAGCTCTACGCCAGGATCGGCGCGGAGCCCGATCCTGAGGAGGCGCTGTGGCTCGCGTTCCTCACCGCCTACCTGTGTCCGACCGAGGACGCCAAGCCGTTTGCGGCGATCGAATCCGCGCACGTTCCGTGGGCCGGCGGCGAGCTGCCGGGGCTCGACGTCGCGCTCGGGATGCGCACGTCGCACGAGCCGGCAGCAGGCGCAAGCGTCGTGCTCGCCTACCGTGCCTGGGCGCAGCGCGCCGGCGGCCAGCAGGCGGCATTCGAGGGCGAGAGCGCGTGGACGCCCGAGCGCCGCTTCGACCGCCTCTACGAGCGCCTCGCGGTGAGGGGCTTCAGCCGTGCGGGACGCTACGAGCTGCTCGTGATGCTCGGCCGCCTGGGCGTCGCCGACGTGCGCCCCTCGACGCTGCAGCTCACCGATGATGCGACGACCGTCGCCGCCAAGCGCGTCTTCGGGATCGGCGACAAGATGCTGCTCGACCGCCGCGCGCGCGACCTCGTCGACGCCGCGGACCTGCCGATCGAGTCGCTCGACCTCGCGCTCTTCAACTGGGCGGCGCCGCGGCTTGGCCGCGCGACGATGGGCTCGCGTGCGGTCGTCGCGCCCGGCGACCAGGCCGCGATCGCGGCCGTGCTCGGCGTCTGAGCGCGTCGCCCGGTCTCGGACGACCGTCCAGCGATCGGCATCGGCCCTCGTCCTCGACCGGGGACGCGCCGAAGCTTCGAGCACGATGAATGCCCGTGTCGCGGTGCTCAGGCAGCTGATCTCGGAGTCGAGCTATCCGATCGACGAGGCCGCGGTCGCCGAGGCGATCATCGTCCGCGCGATGGCGCGGCGCGCGATCCCCGACCTCGCGTTCCGAGACCCGCCGTCCAAGCCGAGGGTGCGCTCGTTTCGCCATCACGCCGGCCGCGGCCCTTTCGCCTGGCTCGCCCCGATCGCCGCTCGCTGGACCGCCGCATGAGCGCGGCTGGCCGGTCGCCCAGCCCGGCGTAGGCGCGGCCGCCCGAAGGCGGGGGACCTGCGCGGATGAAACCTGCGCAATTTGCGAACGACTCCGGGATGTGCGGGGGCGAGAGTGGGCGTACGGTTGCTAGGGGGTGAAAGGGGCCGGAGGGGCCTTGGATCGGGGGACGATCGCCGATGGACGATTCGCAGGGCGGCAGCACACGCACGAGGGCCACGGAGGAGCTGATCCTGCGCACGATCGCTGCGCACGCGGATTCGCTGCTGCGCACCGCCCGGCGTCACTCGATGTGCGCCGACGATGCCCAGGACGCCTATCAGCGCGCGATCGAGATCTTCATGGGTCACGCCCACCGGCTGGATGGCGCCCGGGCGGCGGGCTGGCTGCACGTGGTCGTCAAGCGCGAGGCGCAGGCGATCCGGCGCAGCCGCCAGAAGCTCCTGACGTCGACGGAGCTCGATCTGGACGCGCGCGCGGCGCAGTCGGCGCCGACGCCGGAGGAGCGTCTTTGCAGCATCGACCTTGTCAGCCGCTCGGCGGAGGCCCTGAAGCGGCTGAAGCCCGACGAGCTGCGAGCGCTGTGGCTGCGGGCGCAGGGGCACAGCTACAGCGAGATCGGCGCGATGACGGGCTGGTCGTACACGAAGGTCAACCGTTGCCTGACCGAGGGACGCCAGAGCTTCCTGACGCGCTATGAGGGCATCGCATCCGGCGCGGAGTGCCGGCGCTGCCTGCCTGTGCTGTCAGCGATGGTCGATGGCGAGGCCACGCCGGAGCAGGTGCTCGACGTGCGTGCGCACCTGCGCAACTGCCCTGGCTGCCGCGCGACGCTGAAGGCGCTGCAGGACAGCTCGAAGCCGTTGTCCGCGCTGATGCCCGTGCCGCTGATCGTGATCGACGCCGCGGCGGGCGAGCAGGTGTCGACCCTCGTGATGCGCCTGTACGAGGGCATCGCAGGCGGACTGCACGAGCGCGCCGTTCACTCCTTCACGAAGGCGCAGGTACTGATGGAGGCCACCGCCGCCGGCAAGGTCGCCGCCGTCGCGGCATCGGCGGCGGCGGTGGCCGGGGGTGGCTACGCATCGGTCGAGCGGGCGATCGAACGACCGCCGTCGGCGCGGCCGGCCGCCAGGACCATCGTGCGTCAGGTCACGCCGGCCAGGGCGTCGCAGCCGCGCGTCGCTGCGCCGCTCCTCAGCCCTGTCGCGAAACCCCGGCTGTCGCAGGCAACACAGCCCAGGGCGCTGTCCACTCGCCGCGAGTTCGGTGCCTCGCGTTCATCGCGCCGCTCCTCGGCGGCGCCCGAGTTCCGCGGGGGTGGGCAGGTCCGCGCCGTCAGGACGCGACCCGTCTACGGCGCCGGGTCCACGGCGTCTCGCTCGGCGCCGGCCTGGACGGCGTCGCCGCCACCGCCACCGCCACCGCCACGGGCGCCGGAGTTCTCGGCCGGACGCCCGGCCCCGGAGTTCGCCCCGTGAGGCTCAGGCTTCGAACGGGCTGAGGATCAGCAGCCCTGCCACGCCGGCGACCAGTCGCGGCATGTCGACGTCGGAGTCCGGCACGACGTACCACACGGCGCTCTGCGTGTCGCCGTCCTCGAGGACCGGACCCAGCAGCTCACCGTTCTGGGAGATCAGCAGCGGCAGCGAGTAGCGCTCCGTCGCGCCGTCCGGCCAGCGGTGGGTGTACTCCGTCCTGCGGCACTCGACCTTCCAGCCGTACGCGTAGTCGGGCGCGTGCAGCAGCGTCTCCTTGGTGATCGCCACGTACTCCTTCGGGTCCTTGCCGATCCGGCGCAGGAACTCGTCGGTGATGTCCTTCGTCGTCAGCGTCGGCGGCAGCTGGCCGTCGAAGATCCGCTCCTCCTCGCTGCGCGTCTGATCGCTGTTGAGCGCGATCGCGCGATCGAGCCAGTGGTCGGGCAGCGACTGGCGCGGAGCGCTGATCGCGTCGGAGATCGCGCGCCGCCCGCGCTCGGCGCGGCAGGACTCGCACGCGGCGCCGCCCATCAGCCGCACGGCGCCGGCGAACTTGATCCTGGCGTTGTCCGAGACGCCGGGAGGGGGCTCTGGAAGCTGCTTGGCGTGCGTCTCGCACAGCAGCACGCCGCAGCCCTCGCAGCGGGCGACGGCCAGGTAGCCGCAGTTGCACATTCCGAGGCTGCCGTGATTCACGGTCTGGAGTGTATTCGCGCGCGCCGGTCGACTGCCAAGCATCTGCGCACGTGGCCGGCGCGCTGTGCTGCTCGTGTGAAGTCATGAGCTCGGACGCGAAGTCCTTCAGGCCGGCCCCTCGGCCGCCGATAGCACCGGATGCCCACAACACGAAGCCACGGCCGCGCCGTCGTCGCCATCGCTCTGGCACTCACCGGCTGCGCCGCCGCTGCGCCCGTCGCGGGCGCGGCGACGTGCTCTATGCGCGGCAGCGCGCAGGCGGATCGGCTTACCGGCGGCTGGAACACCGATCGCATCTGCGCACTGGCGGGCAGCGATCTGCTCTTCGGCGGCGCCGGAAACGACCGTCTCGACGGCGGATCGGGCGACGACCGCCTGCGCGGCGGCACCGGCGACGACCGGCTGATCGGCCGCGACGGCAACGACGAGCTGGGCCACGGAACGGACTTCAGCGCCGAGCGCGGCGACGACGTCCTCGACGCCGGCCCCGGCAACGACGTCCTCAACGCCGGCCAGGGCGACGACAGCGCCGACGGTGGCGACGGCGACGACATCCTGCGCCTGGCCTTCGGCGACGATCGCGTCGCGCGCGGCGGGCCCGGCAACGACCGCATCGACGGCGGCAACGGCAACGACGGCACGCGCGTCGACGGCGGCGGGCTGTTCGGCGGCCCCGGCGCCGACATCATCACCGGCCAGGGCGGCGACGATCGGCTCGTCGGCGACGCCCCTACCGACGGCCCCGGCCGCGACGTGGTCTTCGGCGGTGGCGGAGGCGACGAGATCACCGGTGGCGACGGCGACGACCTGCTGCTTGGCGGCAAGGGCGGCGACCGCGTCGACGCCGGCGCGGGCCACGACGTGCTCGCCGGCGGTAGCGGCGCGGACACGCTGCTCGGCGGCCCAGGCGACGACCTCGTGTGGGCGACGGACTTCGAGCGCAACTCGACCGACGTGCTCGATCCCGACTTCCTCGCGGCCCCCGGTGAGAACGCGATCGACTGCGGTGAGGGCAACGACATGGTCGTCATCGACCTCGCCGACGATCGCGGCCTGGTGACGAACTGCGAGTACCGCATCGTCCTGCGATCCGTGCGCTCGAACTGCTCGCCGGTGTCGCGCTGGCTACGCGGCGGGCGGATCAAGCCCGGCTCGCTGCTGGAGCTGCAGACCTATCCCGCGAACACCAATCGCGTGCTCGACCTCGCGTCGCTGCATCCGGAGAAGCCCGCGTGGCCGACCGACGAAGGTGCGATGGCCTCGTGCTCCGCCTATGCCGCGCGCTTCATGACCGATCCGACCGACGACCTGCGCCCGAACGTCCGCGGCACGATCGCCGACGACGTGCTCGCCGCGGTCCCGGCGGGCCAGGTCGCGAACGCACGGACCGCCACGCTCGGCGGCAGCCCCGACGGTGCGACGATCTTCAACGCCGGCGCCGGCAACGACGTCGTCATGGGCTCGCCGGGCGTCGACACGGTGCTCGGCGGCGACGGCGACGACCGCATCCGCGGCGGCGCCGGCGACGACTTCAGCCTCGAGGGCGAGAACGGCGACGACGTGCTGTGGGGTGGCCTTGGCGACGACGTGCTGTTCGGTCGTGGCGGCGGCGACACGCTGCGCGGCGAGGACGGTGCCGACTACCTCGAAGGCGGACGCGGTGGCGACAGGCTCTCGGGCGGCGCGGGCAACGACCGCCTCTACGGCGGGCTCGACGAAGACCGCCTGCGCGGGGGCGCCGGCAACGACGAGCTCGTGTCCTACGACGGCTCGGCCGACCTCGTCGACTGCGGTGCCGGCGAGGACGTCGCGCGCGTCGATCGCCGCGACAAGGTGATCGGCTGTGAGCGCGTCGTCGGGCCGCGATCGGCGAAGCGCTCGAAGCGCTGAGAAGGCCCGCCGCTGCACCTAGACTGCACGCCCGTGTACGCCGACGACCTGCTGGCGCCGTGGTTTGCGCAGACCATCTCGCTGGTCGGACCGCAGGCGCTGTTCGACGCGCACACGCACATCGGCGTCAACGATCCCGACACGTTTCGCTGCACGGCCGGCGAGCTGCTGGCGGCGCTCGCGCCGTCGGACTCGCGCGCGGTCGTCTTTCCGATGCACGAGCCCGGCGGCTACCCGCCCGCCAACGATCACGTGATCGCGGCCGCCGCGCAGTCGGACGGGCGGCTTGTCGCCTTCTGCCGCGTCGACCCGCGCTCGGACCCCGTCGCCGAGGTGCGCCGCTGCGTGGCCGCGGGGGCGCGGGGGATCAAGCTGCATCCGCGGGCGGAGCGCTTCGGGCTCGGCGAGCCCAGCATGCGCGAGATCGTCTCCGCGGCGCACGACGCGCGCCTGCCGATCCTCATCCATGCCGGCCGCGGGATCCCGGCGCTCGGCGCCCACGTGCTCGAGCTGGCCGCCGATTTCCCGCGGGCGCGCTTCATCCTCGCGCACGCGGGCGTCTGCGACCTGGCCTGGATCTGGCGCGTGGTGGGCGAGCATCCGAACGTCTTCTTCGACACCGCCTGGTTCAGCGTGCCGGACCTGCTCGTGCTGTTCTCGCACGTGGCCCCGGGCCAGATCCTCTATGCCACCGACATCCCCTTCGGAGCGCCCGCGTTCGGCAGCGTGCTGGCGTTTCGCTGTGCGCTGCAGGCGGGCCTGACCTCCGAGCAGATCGCATCGGTCGCAGGCGGCCAGCTGGAGCGCATCGTCGCCGGCGAGGACGTGGCCGACCTCGGTCCGGCGCCGGGCGCCGGCGCCCTCCGAACTGATCCGCTGCTCGCCCGCATCGGTCACTACCTCGTGCAGGCATCGCTGATGGCGATGGGGGGCGTCGATCCGGCCGAGCAGTCCGAGCTCGCGCGCCTGGCGTGCCGCGTCGGCGACGATGCGCCGCAGGCCCCGATCTGCCGCTCGATCCTCGCGTTGCTGGACCTGCATCTCGCCATCGCCAACGGCGAGACGCTGCAGGAGCGCTTCTCGCGAGTTCATGTGCTCGTCGCCGCAGCCGCGCTCGCGGCGACGCCCGACGTACCTGTCGACTGACCGTCTCCGTGGGGCGCCGAGTGCCCCCGGACGGCGGTCCGCACAGCGCTCGGGCGTCCAAATGAAGGTCGTGGACGCTCGTTCGCACAGACCGATATCCGACGACGGTGTGGTTTGCCCTCAAGCCTCGATAACCTTGCACGCAGTGACTGGCGATTCGCTTGCCGAGACTGCGGCCGGGGAGACCGGCCAGACGGCGCTTCAACCCCCGGAGGAGGGCAGCCCCGCGCAAGCGGAGAGTTCCTCCATGGCGGATTCCGCCGACGCTGCGGCGACCGCTGAAGCGACCCCCCACTCGGACTCCAACGGCCAGTCGCCTGCGTCCGCCCCCGAGGCTGCGATCGCCGGGCAGGCCGTCGCACCTGAGGCGCCTGCCGCGTCTGCAGCCGTTCCAACGGCGCCGCCCGCCGCCGAATCCGCTCCGGCTGCGCCGCCCTCCGCCGAGTCCGCTGCGGCTGCGCCTGAGGCTGCGCCGGCGGCCGAGTCCGCTCCGGCCGCACCTGAGGCTGCGGCCGCTCCGGCCGCACCTGAGGCTGCGGCGCCCGCCGCCGAGGCCGTCTCCGATGCGCCGGCGCCGGCGCCGGCGCCACCTGCCGAGGCGCCCGTTCCGGACGCGCCTGCGGCCGCGCCGCAAGCCGCCGCGACCGCTGTGCCCACGATCGCGCCGGACGCCGAGAAGCCCGCAGTCGGCCCGAAGATCCTCGGGATCGCCGAGCCCGTCAAGCCGCTTCCGGCGGTCAAGGCCGCGGCCCCGGCGCGCAAGCGCCGCCGCCGCCCGTCCGCCGCCGAGCGCCATCGCCGCGCCTTCTTCTCGGCGCTGACCGATCTTCGCCGCGGCGCCACGCCGGCCGATGGCGCTCCCGCCGAGCAGCCCTCGGCCGAGTCGCAGGCCGCCGTCGCGACGGACGACGGCGCTGCAGCCGAAACGATCGCAGCCGTCAGCGAGCCTCCGGCCGCCGACGCCCCGGTCGACGCGGCCCCTGCCGCCGAGGCTCCGGCGACCGATGCGCCAGCCCCTGTCGAGTCCGCTGTCGCCGTCGAGGCCTCCTCGGGCGAGCCGGCCGCGCCGGCCGCCGACGATGCGCCGCAGGCCCCCGCCGACGAGGCGCCGGCAGCCGACGAGGGCCAGCAGGGCACAGCCGCCGCGGTCGACCGCTCGCCATCCTCGCCCGCCCGCGTGACCGCCGCGATCGAGCGCGTCGGCGGTGCAGAGGTCATCAAGGAGGCGCTGAAGCCCAAGCAGGACGAGAAGGGCCAGCCGCTGAAGTGGGCCGCAGTCTGCGCGCAGTCCGCCGAGGGCCTGAAGCCCGGCGATCCGATCTTCAACGCGTGGGTGCGGCTGGCGGCCACACCCGTCCGCGAGGTCAAGGGCCTGCTGCCGCGTCCACCCGAGCAGGAGCGTGGCGGGCGACCGGGCGAAGCCGGCGGACGCCGCCCCGGGGGACCGCGGCCAGGCGGCGACCGCGGCGGGCGCCCGCGGCGCGACGACCGTCCCAGCCGCCAGGAGTTCGCCTCCCACGCGCAGGACGGCACGCTGCGCAAGAGCATCCGCATCGTGACCGGCCACGACGAGGACCAGGAGCGCCGCGAGCGCGAGCGCATCCGCAAGGAGCAGCGCGAGGCCAAGCGTCGCGCCGAGCGCGAGCGCCTCGCTCGCCTCGGCTACTAGCAGCACCGGCGCCCTGCGCGTCGCATCCCTGTCGAGCAGACCGTGAGCTGCGGCGACATGGCACGGCACCACGCGACTTCGCCGGCAGGCCATCGCCGACGAGCACCTGATCGCGCACGGCTACGCCGACATCCTTACGCGTTCCGCCACGCGGGGAGGCCGGCGAAGCGCTGTCGGCTGACGGCAGGCTTCTGCCTACGCGAGCACGGCCGCGTGAGCGGAGCGGGAGGGACCTACAGCGATGTCGCGATCCGCCTGGGGAGCGGCTCGCTCGGCACCGATGGTCGACGCGCCCGAGCACCGTGTCCGGGCCGCAGGACCGGCCATGAGCCGTGATCCGCCTGCCAGCCGTCCTCGCGCAAGCGTCTACGCGC
>Ga0136640_10000130_pt1 | contig 26367 bp, 24 predicted proteins | sample AntDrymUQ8642106_2_FD_105498 | JGI IMG/M metagenome (GOLD analysis project Ga0136640, IMG submission 105498) | Polar desert sand microbial communities from Dry Valleys, Antarctica - metaG UQ864 (21.06) | ecosystem: Environmental > Terrestrial > Soil > Desert | place: Antarctica: Dry Valley...
GGACGGAACGACGAGGAATGCCCGGACACGTGCACCGCCGAGTCGGCCCGCAATGTGCCGGAGAACACTCGCACGAGTGAGATACGGCCCAGGTACGGGTCAGTGGTCGTCTTGACCACCTCGGCCAACAGCGGCCCGCCTGGGTCGCAGGTGCTGCTTTCGACGCGGGCGCCGGCGACTGTGAACACGGCCGGCATGGGGTGCTCCAGCGGAGCCGGGAAGGCCTGCGTCATCACCTCGATGAGCTCGACGAGACCGAGCCCGCTGGTGGCGCACACCGGGATGACCGGGAACAGGGCGGCACGGGCGATCGCGGTCTCGAGGTCGGCGACCAGGATTTTGGCGTCGATGTCCTCCCCGCCGAGATAGCGGTCCATCAGGCCCTCGTCCTCGGAGCCCTCGATGATCGCCTCGATCAGCGCACCGCGCGCTTCGACCACTTGGGCAGCTTCGTCTGCACTGGCCGTTCGCGGCGTACGACCGGTGACGCCGGGTGATGCACTCGAGCCCACATAGTCGTGCACTTGCTGAGACAGCAGCCCGGCCAGCGCCACGGCGGGGCTGCCGAAGGGCAGATAGAGCGGCACTGCGGTCTCCCCGAAGGCCGTCTGCACGGCGGCCACAGCGTCGGTGTAGTTGGCCCGCGGATGATCGAGCTTGCTGATCACCACCGCACACGGCATACCGACCGCTGCGCACTCCTGCCACAGCATGCGGGTCACGCCCTGGATCTCCTCGGTGGCCGGCACCACGAACAGTGCACAGTCCGCCGCCCGCAGACCCGCACGCAGCTCACCGACGTAGTCGGCGTAGCCGGGGGTGTCCAACAGGTTGACCGTCAAGTCCTCCACCGGCAGTGGTGCCAACGACAGGCCGACCGAGCGTTGCTGCCGGACAGCAGCCTCGTCGTGGTCGGTGACGGTGTTGCCGGTTTCGGTCGTGCCGGCGCGGGTGAGCACTCCGGCAGTCAGCAGCAAGTGCTCGACCAAAGTGGTCTTGCCAGCCCCGGACGGGCCCACGAGCACCACATTGCGCACCTGATCCGGGTGGGCAGGCGCGGTGGTCACGCTGTTACCGCGCGGCGTTGATGATCTGTCCGCCATGGCAAGTCGCCTCTCACACTGGTCAGGCCAGCCAACACTGGTGTGACCGCCGACACAAGGGGTCACCTGGGTAGCCTTGGAGTCACGATGCTTGAACGCTTCCGGCAGTACTGGACCTCGCTGCTTGCACCGGTCGCGGACGCGCTGCTGCGGGCCGGGGTGAGCCCCGATCTGGTCACCCTCGTGGGCACTCTCGGCGTCAGTGCCGGTGCGTTGATCTTCTTCCCCCTGGGCATGTTGTGGGTCGGGGTGCTGGTCATCGGGGTGTTCGTCTTCGCCGACCTGATCGACGGGTACATGGCTCGCTCGTCGGGTCGCTCGTCGCAATGGGGCGCTTGGCTGGACTCCACCTTGGACCGTGTTGGGGACGCGGCGATCTTTGGTGGGCTGGTGTTGTGGTTCGCGGGCGGCGGTGACGACCCGGTGCTCATGTCGGTGGCGCTGTGGTGCCTGGTGATGGGTTCGGTGACCTCGTATGCCCGAGCCCGCGCGGAGGGCCTGGGTATGCAGGCGAAGGGGGGGATCGCTGAGCGGGCCGACCGGTTGACAGCCGTCCTGCTCGCCGCCTTCTTTGCTGACGCGCTGAACCTCGAGGTCTTGCTCGCTGTCACGCTGTGGGTCCTGGCCGTCGCCAGCACCGTCACCGTGGGGCAGCGGGCGTTGGCGGTACGCCGCCAGGCGGTTGAGCCGGCCGGCATGCGGTGAGCGGCCGCGACCAGGTCGTTGCCCGTGCTCTGCGGGCCGGGTGGGCGGTGGGTTCGCGAGTGCCCGACGCGTTCGCCACCCGGCTGCTGGATGTCGCTGCCGACCAGACTTGGCGAGCGCGCGGCGCGGGTGTACGCCAGCTCGAGCGCAACCTCGCACGGGCTGCACCGGAAGTGCACGGTGACCGTCTACACGACCTGGGCAGGGCGGCGATGCGGTCGTACTTTCGCTACTGGGGCGAGACTTTCCAACTGCCACGCTGGTCCGAGCAGGAGATCCGCGATCGCGTTGTGGTGCACGACGGGCACCGGTTGCATGACGCGTATGCGGCGGGGCACGGTGTTGTCGGTGCGCTGCCGCACAGCGGCAACTGGGACCTCGCTGGCGCCTGGGCATGCTCGCTCGGGATGCCGCTGACCACCGTCGCGGAACGACTACGACCCGAGAAGTTGTACGCCGACTTCGTCGCCTACCGGGTCTCGCTGGGCATGGAGATCTTGCCGCTGTCAGGCGCTGGCCCATCGCTACGCCTGCTGGTGGAACGCTTGCGCGCCGGCCGCTTCGTGCCGCTGCTCGCCGACCGGGACCTGTCTCGCGGCGGTGTGGTCGTCCCGCTGCTCGGCGAGGACGCGAGTGTGCCGAGCGGCCCTGCTCGGCTGGCCCAGCTGGCAGGTGCCACCCTGCTGCCGATCACCTGTGACTACACCGGCCCGCAGGGGGCGGCAGGTCAGATGCATCTGCGCATGCACGAACCGGTGCCCCATGTGTCTGGTCGTGCAGGTGCGGTCGCAATGACGAGCGCGGTCGCGGACGCCTTCAGCGCTGCGATTGTGGCGGCGCCCACCGACTGGCACATGCTGCAGCCGGTGTTTGTCGCCGATCCCGCTGTCCCGGGCCGCTCATGAAGGTGGGGATCGTCTGCCCGTACGCATTTGACGTGCCCGGGGGAGTGCAGCAGCACGTACGCGAGCTCGCCGAGGCGCTGCAGGGTCGGGGGGTCCAGGTGAGCGTGCTCGCACCGGTCGAGTCGGCCACATCGCAGCCGGCGCACGTGGTGACAGTGCCCGGCGTTGTACCCGTCGCCTATAACGGGTCGGTGGCTCGGCTGTCGTTCGGGCCGAGCTCGGTGCGTCGCGTGCGCCGATGGATGGCCACCGAAAGCCTCGACGTGTTGCACGTACACGAGCCCGCCGTGCCCAGCCTGTCCCTGCTGGCGCTGCGAGCCGCCGAGGTCCCCGTGGTGGCGACCTTTCACGCGGCGATGGCCAGCAACTCCAGAGCGCTGGCAGTGGTTGCCCCGGTGTTGCGGCCAGCCTTGGAGCGCATCACGGCACGGATCGCGGTCAGCAGGTCAGCCCTGGTGACGATGCGTCGACACTTCGGTGGCGCCGGTGTCGTGATCCCGAACGGTCTGCAGGTGTCGCGCTTCGCCGCAGCCCAGGCCCAGCCGCGTTGGTCGGCCGACGGCGGTTCAGTGGTGTTCCTCGGCCGCATGGATGAGCCTCGCAAGGGTCTTTCGGTGCTCCTGGAGGCCTGGCCGCGCATCCTCAATCGCCACCCCGCTGCCCGGCTGATCATCGCGGGGCCCGGTGACGTGCAACAGGTCCGAGGCCGCGTCGATTCTGCTGGGGGTGCTGTGGCACGCACGGTCGAGGTGCTGGGGCCCTTGGCGGCTCGGGACTCGGCTAGCCTGCTGGCCACGGCAGATGTTTTTGTTGCCCCACACACCGGCAGTGAGAGCTTCGGCATGGTGTTGGTCGAGGCCATGGCAGCCGGTGCGTCGGTGCTGGCCAGCGATCTGTCGGCTTTTGCCGACGTACTGGAGCACGGCGCGGCGGGGCGACTGTTCCCGACAGGCGACCCCACGGCATTGGCAGCTGGGCTCGACGTGCTGCTGAGCGAACCGGCAGTCAGGTCAGCTCTTGCCCGCCGGGCCGCCGGTGAGGTGCGGTCCTACGACTGGTCGGTGGTGGCCGGAAGGATCTTGCGGGTCTACGAGGCCGCCGCAGGCAGCGGCCGAGTCGACTCTCGACAACGCAGCCTGACGACCACCTCGGTCAGTCGCGACGTCGGGTCGGTGGTGGTGCCACCGTGAGCGCACAGGGTGCCGTCATCGTGTTGTGCTGCCTGCTCGTCGTCGGCGTGCTGGTGGTCATGTTGAGCAGCATTGCCGGTCGGCTGGACCGGTTGCACATCCGGCTGGCCACCACCCACGCGTCGCTCAACCGCCAGCTCATCGACCGCGCGGCGGCCACCGCAGATGTCGCCCACAGCGGCGCGCTCGACTCGGCGTGCTCGGTGCTCCTGCTTGCGGCGGCCGACACCGCTCGGCACGCCACCACGCAGGCCGCCCAGCGCGGCGACGTCTGGGGCCGTGACGATGTGGAATCGGCGTTGTCGGTGGATCTGCGTGCCGTGCTCGGCCGGCCGGACGCGGTGGCGGCCGCCTGGCACAGCAAGACGGCGAGGCCGCTTTTGGTCGAGCTCGCGGAGTCATGCGATCGGGTGCGGCTCGCTCGCCGCTTCCACGATGATCTCACTGCGCGAACCGCCGCCGTACGTCGGCAGCGTCTGGTGCGGTTGCTGCATCTGGCCGGTCATGCCGCCTGGCCGGTGGTCGTCGAGCTTGACGACGAGCCACCTGCCGCCCTGCTGGTCGCAGCAGACCACGCCGGTCCGATGCCGCCCGCCACGTAAACGTGGCTCGCAACCCCTTTACGGGGCACGCATGCCGCGTGAAGCGACCGCCCGCCACGTAAACGTGGCCAGCGCCGGTACGTGCCGGCGAGACCCGCGGCCTTACCATAAGTACGGCCCTAACGACCCACCATCTGCACCGCGAGGCGAGCACCCGTGACCAACAGCAGCACCGACGACGCGACCGCACCGACGACCGGCACCGCCAAGGTGAAGCGCGGCATGGCCGAGATGCTCAAAGGCGGTGTGATCATGGACGTCGTCACTGCCGAGCAGGCCAAGATCGCCGAAGACGCCGGTGCGGTCGCGGTGATGGCCCTCGAGCGCGTGCCAGCTGACATCCGCGCCCAGGGTGGGGTGTCCCGCATGAGCGACCCCGACATGATCGACGCAATCGTGGCGACGGTGTCGATTCCGGTGATGGCCAAGGTGCGGATCGGTCACTTCGTTGAGGCGCAGGTGTTGCAGAGCCTCGGCGTCGACTACATCGACGAGTCCGAGGTTCTCACCCCGGCCGACTACGCCAACCACATCGACAAGTGGCGCTTCACCGTCCCATTCGTTTGCGGTGCCACCAACCTGGGTGAGGCACTGCGCCGCATCAGCGAGGGCGCGGCGATGATCCGCTCCAAGGGCGAGGCCGGTACGGGAGACGTATCTAACGCAACCACCCACATGCGCACGATCGGCGGTGCCATCCGTCGGCTCACCTCGATGAGCAGCGACGAGCTGTACGTTGCCGCCAAGGAGTTGCAGGCGCCGTACGACCTGGTGGCCGAGGTCGCCAGCGCCGGCCGGCTGCCGGTCGTGATGTTCACCGCCGGCGGCATTGCCACCCCTGCCGACGCGGCGATGATGATGCAGCTCGGCGCCGAAGGCGTCTTCGTGGGCTCGGGAATCTTTAAGTCCGGCAACCCCGAGCAGCGTGCGGCGGCCGTCGTCAAGGCGACGACATTCCACGACGACCCAGACATGGTCGCCAAGGTCTCTCGTGGTCTCGGTGACGCGATGGTTGGCATCAACGTCGACGACATCCCACAGCCACACCGACTGGCCGAGCGCGGCTGGTGAGTCGCCGGTGAACCAGCAAACAGGGGGCTCTTTTCGTGCCGCCCCACAGGTGCCGGCCCGCGACCAGCTGACCGACCTGGCCCGTATGCACGTCCGAGCAGGTCTGCTGGACGTCAGCTCCGCGATTGCCGAGGTCGAGGCAGCAATCATGGCTGACCTGCCGACTGAGCCCGATCCGGCTGGCACTGCTGGCGCTCTGGTGGAGGCTGCGCGGGCCGAGGTGTTGGCCGAGCAGCTGGACTGGCGACGGCCGACCGACTACCAGCGCCTGCAGGAGGCCTTTACGGCACTCGGGCAGCGCGGTGTCGTCGTTTTGCAGGCGGTCGAGGATCACTGGGTTGCGGACGCCGCGCTGCGGCAGCGCTCCACATCGGATCAGCCCATCGCCGGCCTGATCTGGTTCACGGCGCCCGACGTCTGGCACGCCGTCGACCACGGCATGCTGGAGCTCAACGTTTGGCATGCCGACAGCGCGAACGTCGCCCCGGGCGAGGGGCTGCTCGATGTGGTGGTCACGGCCCTCGCCGACCAGGGCTTGGCCGCACACTTCGATGAGGGCAGGGTCGAGGTTGCCGCCCACTGGCAGCGCCCGTTGCACCTCGACTGACCGGCGTTACGGCAGGGCTGATCCCTACGATGGGTGGGTGGTCCAGCCCGTTGTCGGAGTGCTCGCGCTGCAAGGTGATGTGGCCGAGCACCTGCTCATGCTCGACGCCGTGGGCGCGCGTGCGGTCGGTGTACGCCGCCCATCCGAGTTGGAAGCCGTCGACGCCCTGGTGCTGCCGGGGGGAGAGTCCACAACGATCATCCGGCTCGCTCGGGTATTCGACCTGCTCGAGCCGCTCCGCGCACGCATCGGTGGCGGGATGCCCGTCTTCGGGACCTGTGCCGGGATGATCCTGCTCGCAGACCGTCTCGAGGGTGGCGCCCCCGGCCAAGAGAGCATTGGCGGGCTCGACGCGACGGTGCGACGCAACGCCTTCGGACGTCAGGTGGACTCTTGCGAGGTCGACGTGTCGGTTTCCGGGCTGGGCTCGACCCCGTTTCACGCGGTACTGATCCGGGCGCCCTGGGTAGCGAAGGTCGGTGCCGGCGTGCAGGTGCTGGCCAGGGTCGGCCACGGCCCCGCCGCCGGTAGGATCATCGCGATCCGTCAAGGGACGTTGCTCGCGACGTCGTTCCACCCAGAGGTCACCGGCGACGAACGGGTTCACCGGTTGTTCGTTGACGACGTCGTTCGTCCCGCGCTGCTCGCCTGATCGTACCGCCGGCGGACGCAGCAGACCGCGACTCGAGAGGACCAGCCGCATGTCCGGCCACTCCAAGTGGGCGACCACCAAGCACAAGAAGGCAGTTGTTGACGCCAAGCGCAGCAAGCTGTTCGCCAAGCTGATCAAGAACGTCGAGGTCGCGGCCCGGCTCGGCGGAGGAGACCCGCTGGGCAACCCGACGCTTTACGACGCCATCCAGAAGGCCAAGAAGTCGTCGGTGCCCAACGACAACATCGACCGAGCGGTCAAGCGCGGATCCGGTGCCGAGGCAGGCGGCGCCGATTGGCAGACGATCATGTACGAGGGGTACGCCCCCGGCGGGGTTGCGCTGCTGGTCGAGTGCCTTACCGACAATCGCAACCGCGCCGCCGGTGACGTGCGCACGGCGATGACGCGCAACGGCGGGTCGATGGCGGACGCTGGCTCGGTGGCGTACATGTTCACCCGTAAGGGCGTCGTGATCGTGCCGATTGCGCAGGACAACCGGCGGCTGTCTGAGGACGACGTGCTCGTCGCGGTTCTGGACGCGGGCGCCGAGGACGTCACCGACATCGGCGAGTCGTTCGAGGTCATCTGTGAGCCAACGGACTTGGTGGCAGTCCGCACCGCGTTGCAGGGCGCCGGGTTGGACTATGAGTCTGCCGAGGCGTCCTTCGTGCCGTCCGTCACCGTGGAGGTGGACGCACCGGGCGCCGACCGTGTGCTGCGGCTGATCGATGCGCTCGAGGACTCTGACGATGTGCAGAACGTCTTCGCCAACTTCGACGCCTCCGATGAGGTCATGGCTGAGCTGAGCTGACCCTGCCTCACCGGGAGGCTCCCCGCGGCTGATTGTGCGGCCGGACTGTCGGTGGCGGGTGGTGCAATAGGTGCATGTTGGACACCCTGCTCGATGCGTTCACCGACGTGGTCGGCTGCGATCGACGTGAGTTGGCTGCGCTGGTCGGGTCGGTGCGACAGCCCGCCGAGCCGTCTGCCGAGCGACTGGTGCGCCGGATCGCCGCCCACGAACGGCTTGCAGACGCTGCGCAGGCGGCCCAGGCTTACGATCTGGCCGCGTTCCGTGAGACTCGCGAGGCCACGGACCGCGCCGAGAGTTGTGACCGCGGGCTTGTGGGTCGAACCGCGGGGGCGGAGGTCGCGGCCACCCTGGCCGTGGCCACCATGACGGCGCAGTGTCGGTTGCATTCGGCTGGTCGCGCCGTGCACGACCACCCCCAGTTGCTCGCTCTGGTCGGTACCGGGCGGCTGTCCATGGCTGCCCTGCGTCGCGTCCTTGAGGCCACCGACGTGCTTGACGCCGCCGAGCGGCGGCGGGTGGATCACGAGTTGGCCGCCGATGTGACTCACACCCGGCTGACTCCTGCCCAGGTCGGCAAGGCCGCCGAGCGACGGGTGCTTGCCGCCGACTCGCAAGCGGCTGCCAAGCGGGCGGCCGCGGCTCGGCGTACCCGAAGCGTACGGATGGGGGATCCGCGCGACGGGGTTGCCGGGGTGTATGCGACCGTCCGCGCGGAGGAGGCCTGGGCTGTGCACGAGGTGCTGGACCGCACAGCCAGGGCGATGCGCCAGCACGGCGACCCCCGCGATCTCGATACCCTGCGAGCCGACCTATTCGTTGAGTGGATGACGGGCAACGAGGCGGCGCCGCCGGCTGCCTCCGCTCCGAGTCACTGGCGCTCGCGCGACGGGTGGGAGCCCTGGGTTGGCCCCGAGCCGCCAGCATTCGAGCCGGAGCCGGATGCCTGTGACCCCGCCTGGGACGCCCTGCCCACGGACGCGCTGCCTACGGACGACCTGCTCACGGACGACCTGGCTGAGCAGGTTCCACGCTGCCAGCAGCCGGCCAGCCCGGTGGCTGGCCCGGCGCGAGCGCTGCCGCGACCGTTGATGGCAGACGTCGAGGTGCAGGTGGTGATATCCGCCGCAACGCTGCTGGGCTTAGACGATCAGCCGGGACTCCTGCGTGGCTATGGGGCTGTCCCGGCTGCTGTTGTCCGCGACATCGTAGACGGTGCGGACAGCAACGGCTCACGGACGGCACTGCGCGCCCTGTTCGCTGACCCGGTTGACGGACGGCTGCTCGCGATGGGCTCGAACGCGCGGTTCTTCACCGGTGGTCTGCGCCAGTTCGTCGTCACCCGAGATCAGAGCTGTCGCGTCGCCGGTGGACGGATAGTCGATGTCGACCACATCGTCGACTTCCAAGACGGCGGACCTACCACCGCGGCCAACGCGCAGAGTTTGGGAAAACTCGCACACGTGCTCAAGGACCACCCGCGAGTCAGCGTCACCGCATTGCCGCCGCTCGTGATCGGTGATGGGCTTGATCATCTTCGGGTCCATGCACCGGATGTCGGCTGGACGTTGCCCACGGGTTGCTGCCGCATCCACGCTCCGCCGGGCGTTCTCGGACCGGGCAGCCAACCGCCAGACAGTTTCCTCGAGCAACAGTTGAGCGCCTGGCTCGCAGCAGCCGGCTGATGTTCTCATCAGTGGACGTATCACCGCACAGTCAGCGCACTCCTGATCTCGTGTCAGGGCGGGGGCCGGGCTATCCGGGGACGCGGCGGGAGTGGCCGGGGGACATGGCCACATCCTCCGCGGCTTGGCCCCCGCTCGGCGCGTCGGCTCTCAACTGTCGCCACCACCGCGTACGTTCGACGTCGAACAGGTGTTCTAGCGCGAGGACGGTGACGCACGTGCGGGTGTTGGGTGTCGATCCCGGCCTGACCCGGTGCGGGCTGGGTGTCGTGGATGGCGAATCAGGGCGTGGGCTGCGTTCGGTTGCCGTAGACGTGGTGCGCAGCTCCCCTGGTGCCCCGCTCGATCAGCGCCTGCTGGCGGTACATCTGGGGCTGCTGCGATGGATCGAGACGTACTCTCCAGACGCGGTGGCCGTTGAGCGCGTGTTCAGCCAGCACAACGTCCGCACAGTCATGGGCACCGCCCAGGCCAGCGGCGTGGTGCTGGCCGCTGCCGCACTGAGCGGCCTGCCGGTGGCCACCTACACACCCAGTGAGGTCAAGGCCGCCGTCACCGGCAACGGGCGCGCCGACAAGGTTCAGCTGACGGCGATGGTGACCCGAGTGCTGCGCATGTCCGACCCGCCGAGTCCGGCAGATGCGGCAGACGCCCTTGCGCTCGCGGTGTGTCACGTGTGGCGCGGCGCCGCGCAAAGCAGGCTCGCCCAAGCCCACGCCCAGATGGCTCGCGGCGGGTCACGGTGATCGCTTCGGTGCGTGGCCGGGTCCTGGCACTGACGCCGTCCACCGCGGTGATCGAGGTCGGCGGCGTCGGCATTCAGGTGCAGTGTGGACCTGGAACGCTCGCTGAGCTGCGGCTCGGTCACGAGGCCACGGTGGCCACCTCGCTGGTCGTACGTGAGGACTCGTTGACCTTGTTTGGTTTCTCCGATGACGACGAACGGGCGGTCTTCGAGTTGTTGCAGACCGCCAGTGGTGTTGGCCCCAAGCTTGCGCAGGCGATGCTCGCCGTGCATCCCCCCGACCACCTGCGGCAGGCGGTCGCCGCCGAGGACCTGGCCAGTCTTACCCTGGTCCCCGGCATCGGTCGCAAGGGAGCGCAACGGATCGTCCTCGAGCTCAAGGACAGGCTCGGCGCACCGGCCCGCCCAGCTGGCCCGGTCGGTCACGGCAGCGGCGGCACGCCCGGTCGTGACCGGCAGACCGCGGCGGGCTGGCGTTCGCAAGTACACGGTGGGCTGGTCGGCCTTGGTTGGCAGACCCGCGAGGCCGACTCCGCCGTCGACGCGGTGTCAGAGCTTGCCGAGGAGCAGACCGCCGCCGGCAGCGTCGACATCGCAGTCCTCATGCGGGCGGCCCTGCGTACGTTGTCACGGGCCTGAGCGGGCAGGGGGCGACAATGTCCATGGCGGACGAGGCACGCGAGGCGGTGACGCCTTTGGCGACGGTCGAGGATCGAGTAGAGGATTCGGCGCTGCGCCCACGCTGTCTCGACGATGTCATCGGGCAGACCCGTGTGCGAGAGCAGTTGGCGCTGGTGTTGCAGGCTGCGCGCGGGCGTGGGCGCACGCCGGATCACGTGCTGTTGTCCGGCCCCCCCGGCCTGGGCAAGACCACCTTGGCGATGATCATCGCCGCCGAGATGGGCACAACGCTGCGCATCACCAGCGGTCCGGCGCTGCAGCACGCGGGTGACCTGGCGGCGATCCTGTCCGGCGTCGCCGAGGGTGAGGTGTTGTTCGTCGATGAGGTGCACCGGATGGCGCGGGCGGCAGAAGAGATGCTGTATCTGGCAATGGAGGATTTCCGAGTCGACGTGATTGTCGGCAAGGGCCCGGGTGCGACCGCCATCCCGCTGGAGATCCCACCGTTCACCATGGTCGGCGCGACGACCAGGGCCGGGTTGTTGCCCGGACCGCTACGAGACCGCTTCGGCTTCACCGCCCAGCTCGACTTCTACACCGATGACGAGCTGGCCGCGATCGTGCACCGCTCGGCCCGGCTGCTGGCCATCGATCTGCGCACGGCTGGCGCGAGCGAGATCGCTGCCCGGTCGCGTGGCACCCCGCGGATCGCCAACCGGCTGTTGCGTCGGGTGCGCGACTTTTCCGAGGTACGGGCCAGCGGTGTTGTCGATGCGGCTGTCGCCCGTGCCGCCCTCGAGCTGTACGAGGTTGACGAGCAGGGTCTGGACCGTCTGGATCGATCGGTGCTGGATGCGCTGTGCCGGCGCTTCGGCGGCGGGCCGGTGGGGCTCGGCACGCTGGCGGTTGCCGTCGGCGAGGAGCGCGAGACGGTCGAGGAGGTGGCAGAGCCGTTCTTGGTCCGCGCCGGCCTGTTGGCTCGCACGCCGCGCGGTCGGGTGGCAACCGCCGGCACCTGGCGTCACCTTGGTCTGACTCCGCCACAGACCGCGCTCAACGACCCTGTTGGGTTCGGTGGGTTGTGGGACAACGATGCAGCCGGGGGGAGTGGCCCCACCAGCGGCTAGACTCCGCCGTTGGCCGTGACATTGTCACCGGCCCAATATCCAGTCGTCTAGGCCAGGAGCAGTGGTGAACGCCGAGCAGATCTCGGGGATACTTCCCCTGCTGCTGATCGTTGTGGTCTTCTGGTTCCTCGTTCTGCGGCCGGCGCGCCGTCGACAGCGAGACGCGGCCGAGTTGCAGCAGAGGTTGGCACTGGGCGACAAGGTCATGCTGACAAGTGGCATCTTCGGTGCTGTGCGGGCGCTCGACGACGAGTCGCTCGAGGTTGAGGCGGCCCCCGGGGTGCTGCTGACCGTGCACCGGCAGGCGATCGCCAAGATCGTTCCGCCGGACAACGGGGGCAGCGAGGGACAGCTCGGTGGCGGATCGACGGCTAGCGACCCCGGGGACGACCCTCGGTCATGAGATGTGTGCGACTGACTACGGGAGAGATCTGAGTGGCGACAAACGCGAGCCGACCTGGCCGCGTCCTGGTGATGCTCGCCGCTGTGATGGCGATACTGCTTGGCCTGGTCGCCTATGGCGGGGACTGGTCACCGCGGCTCGGGCTCGATCTACAAGGCGGCACCCGGATCACGCTGCAGGCGAAGTCTGCCGACGGTGACGACATCACCCCAGAGAAGCTCGACCAGGCACAGGAGATCATCTCGTCGCGGGTCAACGGAAGCGGAGTCGCAGCCGCAAAGGTAGGCACCCGCGGTGGGGATCAGATCATCGTCGAGATCCCCGGTGAGCGTCGCAACGACATCGTCGACGAGGTCGGCCGGACTGCCCAGCTGCGCTTCCGGCTGGTCTGGGGTGGTCCGGCTCCGGGTGAGACCGCGCAGCAGCCGGAGACCGGGACGTCGGGTGGCGGCAGTAAGAAGGACAAGGGCAAGAGCGACGAGAAGAACAGCGACAAGGGCAAGAACGACCAGGGCAGCAACAACCGGGTGCTCAGCCCGTGGATGACATCCGACACCGACCCGGAAAAGGACAAGGGAGGCGGCGCAGACAAGCCGGCTGGCGGTGCCGAGGTCAGCGACATGAGCGTCGACGAGATGGTCGAGACCACGCTGGCCGGCGCTCCGCCAGCGCAGTACTCCGACGCCTTCGCCCAGCTCACGCGCGAGTTCACCCAGTACACCTGCCCCGACACCAGTAACGACACCGAACCGGTGGACGACCGCTCTGGCGCTGCCCTCATCACCTGTGACGAGGATGGGCTGAAATACCTGCTCAGCCCCGCCATCATCGAGGGCACGTCGCTGGAGGAGGCAACCGCAGGCCTGCTCCCGCAGTCACCGGACTGGGCGGTCAACCTGGATCTCGATGGCGAAGCGACCAGCGTGTTCGCCGATGTGAGCCGCGAGCTGGCAGGCACCGAGAAGCTCTTCGCGATCGTGCTCGACGGTCAGGTGTTGACCGCGCCAACGATCAACAGCCTGATAAGCAACGGGCAGGCGCAGATCTCCGGCTCCTTCACCCAGACAAGCGCCACCGCGCTGGCCAACTCGCTGCAGTACGGCGCGCTGCCGCTCAGCTTTGACATCAACGGTGTGACCCTCGCCGGGCCCACACTGGCGGGGTCGCAACTGTCGGCGGGGATCCTGGCCGGCATCATCGGGCTCATTCTCGTGGTGGTCTACTGCATGTTCTACTACCGCGGTCTTGGTCTGGTTGTCATCGCCTCACTGGGGGTCGCGGCGTTCTTGACCTACGAGTTGGTGATCCTGCTTGGCAAGGGGGTCGGGTTCACCCTGACCCTGCCCGGTATCGCCGGTCTCATTGTGGCGGTGGGCATCACCGCCGACTCGTTCATCATCTTCTTCGAGCGGCTGCGGGACGAGGTGCGTGAAGGCAAATCGCTGCGGCTGGCGGTCGAGGCCGGTTGGCGACGCGCGCGAGCAACGATCCTGGCCGCAGACGCGGTATCACTGCTGGCGGCGGTGGTGCTGTACACCTTCGCCATCGACGAGATCCGTGGATTCGCTTTCGCGCTCGGCCTCACCACGGTGATCGACGTAATCGTGGTGTTCGTGTTCACCAAGCCATTGGTGACGCTGCTGGCCAAGACGAAGTTCTTTGGTGAGGGGCACAAGCTGTCCGGGCTGGACGCTGCACATCTCGGTATCGAGGGGCGCCGGGTCACCGAGTTCGCCAAGTCTGCACGCCGACCGCAGGGGGTGGGCTCATGAGCAGGATGGCGACATTTGGGCAGCAGCTCTACACCGGCAAGGTGTCGTTCGACTTCGTTGGCCGACGCAACCTGTGGTATCTGGTCTCGGCCCTCATCGTGGTTGCCGCAGCCGTCGGCTTGATTTTCCGCGGGCTCGACCCGGGCATCGAGTTCAAGGGTGGTGTGGAGTTCAACGCGAGTATCACGGCGAACGACGCGAGCGTCGAATCACTCCGCGACGCGGCGATCAACTCCGGCGCCAACGTCGGCAGCCCGCTGGTGACCACCTCCGGGCCGGACGCCGTGCTGGTGCAGACTCAGCCGTTGGACCAGGCGGCCGCCGACGAGGTCGCGGCTGCGCTGCAGAGTGCCGGAGCCCAAGACGTCAGCCAGGAAAGGGTCGGACCGACCTTCGGAGGTCAGATCCTCAACCGGGCGTTGCTCGCGTTGGGCGTGTTCTTGGTGCTGGTGGTGCTGTTCATTGCCGGCTACTTCCGTGAGTGGAAGATGTCGGTGGCAGCGATCGTGGCGTTGCTGCACGACGTGCTGATCACTGTCGGCGTCTACGCCTGGTCGGGTTTCGAGGTGACGCCGGCGACGGTCACCGGCCTGCTCACCATCTTGGGCTACTCGCTGTACGACACCGTGGTGGTCTTCGACAAGGTCCGTGAGAACACCCGCAACTACCAGACAAACCTGTCGCGCACGTACGCCGAGCACGCCAACCTGGCCGTCAACCAGACGCTCGTACGGTCGATCAATACGACAATCACTGCTTTGCTGCCAGTCTTGGCGCTGCTCATCGTCGGCACGGTGGTGCTGGGCACCGGCCCGTTGAAAGATCTGGCGCTAGCACTGTTCGTCGGCATGACCGCCGGTGCCTACTCGTCCATCTTCATCGCCACCCCGCTGGCGGTGCACCTCAAGGAGAACGAGGCGGTGGTCAGCGGCCAGGCCGAGCGGGTCGCGGCGCGGCGAGCGCACGCCGTCGCCGCGACCGGTGGGGAACCAAGCGGTGGTGCCACTCGGGTCACATCTGGCGGTGCGCCAGCCAGGGTGGCCCGGCCCAGCAGGGCCGTGTCGGAGGGGCGCCGCCAACCCCAACGCAAACCGCGCTCGCAACGCGGCCAAAACAATGGACGGAGCAGTTGATGACGACGCCCTTGGACGCCGCACTCGACCGACTGGTGCGTGACATCCCCGATTTCCCGAAGACCGGGATCGTCTTCAAGGACATCTCGCCGCTGCTGGCCGACGCCGAAGGGCTCGCCACCACGGTGGCAGCGCTCGCCGAGATGGGGCGTCGGCTGGTGCCGGACGGGATCGACGCCGTCGTCGGCATTGAGGCTCGGGGGTTCATCTTCGCCGCCCCGGTTGCGCTCGCACTGGGGGCCGGCTTCGTACCGGTCCGCAAGCCCGGGAAGCTCCCTGCGGCCACCCATGAGGTGTCGTACGCGCTGGAGTACGGCGAGGAGACACTGCAGATCCACCAAGATGGCCTGGTTGCGGGTCAGCGGGTGCTGGTCGTGGACGACGTGCTGGCCACCGGCGGCACCTTGCGAGCCACCGCCGAGCTGGTGCAGCAGTGTGGCGCGCAGGTGAGCGGGGTGGCGATGCTCTTGGAGTTGTCATTCTTAGATGCTCGATCCCGCCTCGACGGGCTGAACGTCGAAGCGCTCCGTGTGGTCTGACCCAGCTAAGCAACCGGCCTAGACTGGGCCTCTGCGTCAGGAGGTCCAGTTGGCTGAGGACAGGTCGGTCGGCGTCGATGCGCCGCCGGCAGTTGCCCCCGTTGCCACGTCCAGCGTGCGCATGCGGAATCGGATCGCGCGGTTGGGCAACCGCACGCAGCAGACCCACCCCGTGCTCGAGCCGTTGCTGGCGATCGTGCGCAGCAACGATCCCCGTGCCGATCTGGTGTTGCTGGAACGCGCCTACACCACCGCAGAGCGCTGCCACCAGGGTCAGTGGCGCAAGAGCGGCGACCCTTACATCACGCACCCACTAGCGGTCACCACCATCCTCGCCGAGCTTGGCATGACCGTGCCGACCCTGTGTGCCGCGCTGCTGCACGACACCATCGAGGACACCTCGTACACCCTCGCGCAGTTGCGCGATGACTTCGGCGGCGAGGTCGCGGCCCTGGTGGACGGCGTCACCAAGCTCGACAAGGTCAAGTACGGCGACTCCGCGCAGGCCGAGACCATCCGCAAGATGGTCGTTGCGATGAGCAAGGACATCCGCGTCCTGGTGATCAAGCTTTGCGACCGGCTGCACAACATGCGCACGCTGCGGCACGTCAAGGCTGAGACGCAGGAGCGCAAGGCACGCGAGACGCTGGAGATCTTCGCCCCGCTGGCGCACCGGCTCGGCATGAACACCATCAAGTGGGAGCTCGAGGACCTCGCCTTCTCGACGCTGCACCCGAAGGTGTACGACGAGATCGTGCGGCTCGTCGCCGACCGCGCCCCGGCACGCGACGACTTTCTCTCCTCGGTTATCAACGGGGTCACAGACGACCTCAAGACAGCCAAGATCCGGGCTACCGTCACCGGCAGGCCCAAGCACTACTACTCCATCTACCAGAAGATGATCGTCCGCGGCCGCGACCTGACCGACATCTACGACCTGGTGGGTATCCGCATCCTGGTTGAGTCGATGCGCGACTGCTACGCGGTGCTCGGGGTGCTGCATGCCCGCTGGAACCCGGTCAGCGGTCGCTTCAAGGACTACGTCGCGATGCCGAAGTTCAACATGTATCAGTCGTTGCACACCACTGTTGTCGGTCCGCAGGGCAAGCCCGTCGAGTTGCAGATCCGCACCTACGCCATGCACCGTCGGGCGGAGTACGGGGTCGCCGCTCACTGGAAGTACAAGGAGGATCTCAGCGACGCGGTCCAGCCGCCCGCTGCGCGCGCGGGGGCCACGGCCGACGAACGGGACGGCGCGCAGGCCGAGATGGCCTGGCTGCGTCAGGTCATCGACTGGCAACAGGAGGCCGGTGACCCCGGGGACTTCCTCGACTCGCTGCGGTTCGAGATCAGTAGCGGTGAGGTCTACGTATTCACCCCACGCGGCGACGTCCAGTCGCTGCCCACAGGATCGACTCCGGTCGACTTCGCCTACGCGGTGCATACCGAGGTCGGTCACCGCTGCATCGGCGCGCGGGTCAACAACCGCCTAGTGCCGTTGGAGAGCGTCCTGGACAACGGTGACGTGGTGGAGGTCTTCACGTCCAAGGCCGCGGGTGCCGGGCCGAGCCGAGACTGGCTGAACTTTGTAGCCAGCCCGCGGGCGCGTACCAAGATCCGTCAGTGGTTCACCAAAGAGCGGCGGGAGGAGGCCATCGAGCAGGGCAAGGACTCCATCGCCCAGATGATGCGTCGCGAGGGGGTGCCACTGCAGCGGCTGTTGAGCCACGACACGCTGCAGACGATCGCTGAGGACCTGCATCTGAGTGATGTGTCGGCGTTGTATGCCGCCGTCGGTGAGGGCAATGTCGGCGCGCAGAACGTCGCCCGCAGAGTTATCGACCTGCACGGTGGCGACGCCGGCTCGGAGGAGGATCTCGCCGAGGCGATCGTGCCGACCGAGGTGGACCGCCGCCGTCGGGCGCTGCGCGGCGACCCCGGAGTCGTGGTGCGTGGCACCAGCGACGTGCTGGTCAAGCTGGCGCGTTGCTGCACGCCAGTGCCCGGGGACCAGATCGTCGGTTTCGTCACGCGTGGAGCGGGGGTATCGGTACACCGGGACGACTGTTCCAACGTTGCCAACCTGCAGACCCAGTCTGAGCGGATCGTCGAGGTCGACTGGGCGCCGTCGGCACAGAGCCTGTTCCTCGTGGCGATCCAAGTCGAGGCGTTGGACCGGGCTCGGCTGCTGTCGGACATCACCCGGGTGCTGTCCGACCAGCACGTCAACATCCTTTCAGCGAATCTGCAGACCAGCCGGGACCGGATCGCCAAGAGCAAGTTCACCTTCGAGATGGGGGACCCCGCCCATCTCGATCACGTGCTTGCCGCGGTTCGGCTCATCGACGGTGTCTTCGACGTCTACCGCGTCACCCAATAGCCCGCGATCCGTCACTTCTGGTGTGCCGATCCGTCACTTCTGGTGTGCCGATCCGTCACTTCTGGTGTGCCGATCCGTCACTTCGGTCACCAGCGGCGCGGCAAAACGGGCTCCATGCCGAGCAGGCGCCCCACCTCCGACTCCAGCCAAGGGTCGTGCCCCAGGACGTCTGACTTGTGGAGGATCATCAAGCGCCATCGCCGGACGTCGCGCAGCCAGGCGCGGCGACTCGTGTCCGCCCGCACGTCGGCACCATCCGAGTGGTCTAGGACACCGTCGTACTCACATCCGACAAGAACGTGCGGGTAGGCAATATCCAACCGGTATCGCCGCTGACCGTCGCGACCTAGTACCCAGTGCTGAGCCACCGGCCGTGGAAATCCCGCGTCCAGCAAGCGCAAACGGGTCCACGACTCGCCCGGTGACTCGGTGAGTGGCTCCACCCACCGGGCGAGCTGTCGGGCCTGGACGATCCCGGGATAGCCCCGCAGTCCATCGATTCGATGCTGCAGACCGTCGGCCGACACGAAGCCTGCCTGCGCCAACGCGTCGGCGGACGACAGGGCGAAGGGGCGCCTCAGTCGTCGGAGCAGATCGACCGCCGTTCGCTCCGGGACGGTCGTTCGCAGGCCGTCTATTTCGGTCACGTCGGCCGGCTCGATCGCCCCTTCAACGGTATGAACGCCGGCACGACGGCAACGACCGGTGCCATGCGGGACCACGCACTCCGGGGTAAGTACGAACCGCTCGGCCGGTTGGAACGCGTCGATGCCAAGCACCCACGCGGCAGATGTTCCGAACAGCACTGCTTTCGCTGGCATGACCAGGTGCAAGCTCGCTGCTCGCAGATCCCGCGAGTCGGGGACACCCTCGTCGACGTACACGGATTGGAGTACGCGGCGAAGCGCACCCCACCGCACTGCTTCCCGTAGCTCTGCGGCTCGCAGACCGAGGTCAGCCGCCTGCGAGCGGGTGAACGGCCTACCTTCGTTGAAGTACGTCTGGGGCTTGGTCTCGGTGAGCATCGCGGCAGTGTGGCGCGGTTCGGCCTTCGCCCGTCAAAGTTGTCCACAGGCTCACACTGGAAGTGACGGACGGGCACGCCAGAAGTGACGGACGGGCACGCCAGAAGTGACGGATCGCGGCACGTCAGAAGTGACGGACGGGCACGTCAGAAGTGACGGATCGCTGGCTAGGGGGTGGGGGTGAAGTCGGCAAGGGCGAGGCGGGCCTGCTCGAGCCATGATTCCCGGGCCTCGATCGCATCCCGGGCCTCGGCCAGTCGCTTCGCGTCGCCGGCCGCCTCCGCGCGGTCCGCCTTGGTCCGCAGGTCCGTCAGCAGCGTCTCCAGCTGCTCGACCGTCGCCGCCGCGCGAGCGCGCGCCTCCGGGTTGTTGCGTCGCCAGCGGTCCTCCTCGGCCGCCCGCAAAGCGGACTCGACCGCCCGCATCCGGCCCTCCAGCTCACGCATCTGATCGCGCGGCACTTTTCCTGCCACCTCCCAGCGCTCGGCGAGCCCGCGAAAGGCGACCTTGGCACCCGCAAGGTCGGTGACCGGGACGAGGGCCTCGGCCTCTGCCAGCACGGCCCGCTTCACCTCGGCGTTGGCAGCAAACTGCGAGTCGACCTCGGCGTTTGCAGCGTCTCGAGCGCTGAAAAACGTGTCCTGCGCGGTACGGAACCGCTTCCACAGCTCTTCCTCGTCGCGCCGGGCCGCCGACCCAGCGACCTTCCACGCGCCCATCAGGTCGCGGAAGCGACCGGCAGTGGCGCCCCAGTCGGTCGAGTCCGCGAACGTCTCCGCCTCCGCGGCGAGCTTCGCCTTGATCGCCCGTGACTCCTTGCGCTGTTCGTTCTGCTGCGCAAAGTGCTGTTTGCGCCGCCGGCTGTATGCCGAGCGGGCCGATGAGAAGCGGTGCCACAGGGCGTCGTCGGTGGGCTTGTCGATGCGTGTCTGCGACTTCCACGTGTCCATCAGCTCGCTGAGACGCTCCGCCCCCGCCCGCCAGTCGTTCGAGGTCGCCAAGGTCTCCGCCTCGGCGACGATGGCCTCCTTCGCCTGTCGGGCACGGTCCTGCTTGGCCTGGCGAGCCGCCCGGCGTTGGTCTTGTTGCTCGACCAGCACTGGGGTCAGCGCATCGAGGCGCTCCGTCAGTCGCTCGAGGTCGCCGACCGCCTGGGCGTCCACGATGGTGGAGCGCAGATGGGCCACGGCCGTACGCGCGTCGTCGGGCGCCAGTGCACCCTGACGGACCCGTCGCTCCAGCAGATCCACCTCGACCGCCAGCCCCTCGAATCGATGCACGTACAGCGTCAGGGCCTCCGCGGTATCTGCCCCAGGCCACTGGCCAACCCTCCGCTGGCTGCCGTCGCGACTGCGGACAAAGACCGTGCCGTCCGCGTCCACCCGCCCCCAATTGCTGGCGTCTGCCACGTCCGCCGCTTTGCCGGGCCCTGGGTTGCCGGCCGCCGGTGGTCGCGGCAGGGGCGCGCCGGCGGGAGGTGGCCCAGGACGGGGTACTGCCCGCCCGGGTGCGGCGGAGTCCGGCGGCTGCTGCGCCATCGGGAGTCACTCCTCGTTGCCGAGACCCGGATTTGCCGAGCCTCGTTGTCGATCCGCAGCAGTGTAGGTGGCCGCTGCGGCGGGACGGTCGAGGTGCTGCCGTTAGGGTTACCACCATGCTTGTCGCCGGATTCCCCGCTGGCCCGTGGGGGACCAACTGCTGGGTGCTGGCATCGGCCGCTGGCAGTGAGTGCGTCGTCATAGACCCCGGCAAGGACGCGGCGCCGGCGGTGGCCGAGGTGGTGCGTGAGCACCGGCTCAAGCCGGTGGCGGTGCTGGTCACCCACGGCCACATCGATCACATGTGGTCGGTGGCTCCGGTGGCCGGCAGCCACGATGCGGCAGCCTGGATTCACCCCGCCGACCGGCACCTGTTGAGCGATCCGATGGCCGGCATCTCACCGGACACCGCGGCGATGCTGCTAGGCGGCGAGCACTCGTTTGCCGAGCCCGACGACGTTCGCGAGCTCGCCGACGGACAGCAACTCGAGCTGGCCGGGGTGGGTTTTCAGGTCGACCATGCCCCCGGACACACCCAAGGCTCGGTCACCTTCCGCACCCCGTACGACGGTGCTGAGGACGTGCCCGAGCTGATGTTCTCGGGCGACCTGCTGTTCGCCGGCTCGATCGGCCGTACCGACCTTCCGGGCGGTGACCACGAGCAGATGCTGCGCAGCCTCGCCCGCACCGTCTTGCCGCTCGACGACCGGGTGGTGGTGCTGCCCGGGCACGGCGAGCAGACCAACATCGGCCGCGAGCGGGTGGCGAATCCCTACCTGCAAGACCTGCCCTCGCCCGCCCGGGGGCTGTGAGCCCGATGTCCAGACCCACCCCACTGTCGGGGTTTCCTGAGTTGCTGCCGCGCCACCGAGCCGCCGAGCTGGCGATCCTCGACTCGCTGCGGGAGACCTTCGAGCTGCACGGTTTCGCCAGTCTGGAGACGCGCGCGGTGGAGCCGCTCGACCAATTGCTGCGTAAGGGCGAGACCTCCAAAGAGGTGTATGTGCTGCGCCGGCTGCAGGCCGACCCCCAGGGCGACTCCGACACCGACACCGCGTCGTCGGCTGCGGGGCTGGGGCTGCACTTCGACCTCACCGTGCCCCTGGCACGGTACGTGCTGGAAAACGCCGGCCGGCTGGAGTTCCCTTTCCGCCGCTACCAGATCCAGCGCTGCTGGCGCGGTGAGCGACCCCAAGACGGCCGCTATCGCGAGTTCACCCAGGCCGACATCGACGTGATCGGCCGCGACGAGCTGTCGTTCGATGCGGACGTTGAGGTCACCGAGGTGCTGGCCGAGGCGCTCAGCCGACTGCCGCTGCCGGCGGTCACGCTGCACGTGAACAACCGCAAGCTGATTGAAGGCTTTTACCGCGGCATCGGAGCGGACGACCCGGCGGCAGTGATCCAGGTGATGGATAAGCTGGACAAGGTCGGCCCCACCGCCGCCGGCCAACTGCTCCGCGAGCGAACCGGACTTGACGACGTGCAGGTCAAGCAGTGCCTCGCCTTGGCGAGCATCAGCGGGGTTGGCGCCGAGGTCACCACCCGGGTCCGGGCGCTCGGCGTCGAGCACCCCATGCTCGACGAGGGCCTTGCCGACCTGGTCTGGGTGCTTGAGGCTGCCGGGCAGACCGTGACCGACCGGTTCGTCGTGGTCGCCGACCTGAAGATCGCCCGCGGACTGGACTACTACACCGGCACCGTCTTCGAGGGCCGGATGGCCACCCATGGCGACCTCAGTATCCTGGCCGGCGGACGCTATGACGCGCTGGCCAGCGACGGTAAGACGACCTACCCGGGTGTCGGGATCTCGTTCGGGGTCACGAGGGTGCTGGCTCCACTGATCGCCCGTGGCCTGCTCGACGCCAGCAGGGCGGTGCCGTCGGCGGTGCTTGTCGCGCTGCCGACCGACGACGACCGCCCCCGCGTCCGCACGGTGGCACGCGCGCTGCGTGCTCGCGGCATCGCGACCGAGCTGGCGCCGACCGCGGCCAAGTTCGGCAAGCAGATCCGGCATGCCGAGCGGCGAGGCATCCCCTACGTCTGGTTTTCCGGCGCTGCCGGTGCACCAGATGAGGTGAAAGACATCCGCAGCGGCGAACAGGTGCAGGCAGATGCCGACATCTGGACGCCGCCGCCAACCGACCTGCACCCGCAGATCGTCACCACGTACGACCCCGAGGAGCCAGCACCGTGATCCGCAGCCATGACGCCGGGAGCCTGCGCGCCGAGCACGTCGGGGACCACGTCGTGCTGGCCGGCTGGGTGGCCCGCCGCCGTGACCACGGCGGCGTCGCGTTCGTCGACCTGCGGGACGCCAGCGGGGTCGTGCAGGTCGTCATCCGCGACGAGGAGACGGCCCGCCCGTTGCGCTCGGAGTTCTGCCTGCGGGTGAGCGGCGAGGTGGCGCAGCGGCCGGCGGGCAACGCCAACGACGCCTTGCCGACCGGCGGGATCGAGGTGATAGCCGACGAGGTCGAGGTGCTCAGTGAGTCCGCACCGCTGCCGTTCCCGATCGAGGAGCACCACGCCACGCCGGTCGGCGAGGAGGTCAGGCTGCGCTACCGCTACCTCGACCTGCGCCGACCCGAGATGGCCAGGGCGATCCGGCTCCGTGCCCAGGTCACCCGCATCATCCGCGAACAGATGGCCGAGCACGACTTCCTCGACGTCGAGACACCGTACCTCACCCGCTCGACCCCTGAGGGTGCGCGCGACTTCCTGGTGCCGGTGCGCCTGCAGCCCGGCCACTGGTACGCGTTGCCGCAGTCTCCGCAGCTGTTCAAGCAGCTGCTGATGGTCGCCGGGGTCGAGCGCTACTTCCAAATCGCCCGCTGCTTCCGCGACGAGGACTTTCGCGCCGACCGGCAGCCGGAGTTCACCCAGCTCGACGTCGAGCTCAGCTTCGCCGACACCGACGACGTGATCGCGCTGACCGAGGACGTGCTGACACGGCTGTGGCGCGAGGTACTCGCGCACGAGATCCCGACGCCGATCCCGCGGATGACCTACGGCGAGGCGATGCGCCGCTTCGGCATCGACCGGCCGGACCTTCGCTTCGGCTGCGAGCTCGTCGACTGCACCGACTACTTCGCCGAGACGCCGTTCCGGGTGTTCAGTCCGCAGGGCGACGACTGGTACGTCGGGGCCGTGGTGATGCCCGGGGGCGCTTCGCAGCCGCGCAAGCAGCTGGACGCCTGGCAGGAATGGGCACGGTCCCGCGGCGCCAAAGGGCTTGCATATGTGCTGGTCAGCGAGGACGGCACGCTCACCGGTCCGATCGCCAAGAACCTGTCCGACGGTGAGCGCAAGGGACTGGCCGCGCACGTCGGCGCCCAGCCAGGGGATTGTGTGTTCTTCGCCGCCGGGCCCAGCAGGCAGGCGCTCGGACTGCTCGCCGCGACCCGGCTGGAGGTGGGGGAGCGGTGTGGGCTGATCGACCACGACCGCTGGGAGTTTGTCTGGGTGGTCGACGCACCGATGTTCGAGCCGGTCGACCTGCCCGACGGCAGCGTCGGCTGGACCGCGATCCATCACCCTTTCACCGCCCCGCTGCCCGAGCACGCCGCCGACTTCGACCAGCGGCCCGGAGAGGCGCTGTCGCAGGCCTACGACATCGTGCTGAACGGATCGGAGATCGGCGGTGGCAGCATCCGGATCCACCGCAGCGAGATGCAGCAGCGCGTCTTCGACGTGATCGGGTTGTCGACCGACGAGGCACGCAGCCAGTTCGGCTTCCTGCTGGACGCGTTCGAGTACGGTCCGCCGCCGCACGGCGGAATCGCGCTCGGCCTCGACCGACTGTGTGCGCTGATGGCCGGGGTGGAGTCGATCCGGGACGTGATCGCCTTCCCCAAGACGGCGTCTGGCGGTGACCCGCTGACCGGCGCGCCCAGCACGATCACCAGCGCCCAGCGGCGCGAGGCGGGAGTGGACGGCGAAACGCCCCGGCCCACGCAGTGAGCGCTAGACTTCTGTACATGACGACGATCCCGCTGGCCGAGGTCAGGGCCAACCTGTCCCGCTTGGTGGACGAGGCGGTGCGCACTCACCAGCGGGTCGAGGTCACTCGCAAGGGCCGTCGTGCTGCGGTGCTGCTCAGTGCCGAGGACTTCGACTCCATCATGGAGACGCTCGACATCCTCAGCGACGCCGACGACGTTCGAGCGATCACTCAGGCACAGGCACAACTGCGGGCGGGCGAGGGTCACTCGCGGGGCGAGGTCGAGGAGGCCATGCGCGCCGTCGGGCGTCTGTGACCCACACGGTCCGGCTCTCCGCACAGGCCCGGCGCGCCCTGAGCCATGACCTGCCGGAGAGCGTGGCGGTGGCCTGCTTCGAGTTCATCTACGGGCCGCTGGCCGAGAACCCGCGTCGAGTCGGCAAGCAGCTGAGGGAGCCGCTACATCCGCTCTACTCCGCTCGTCGCGGCGAGTTCCGCGTGGTCTACGACATCCGTCCGGCGGAAGTGCTCGTGGAGGTCGTGACGATCCGGCATCGTCGGGATGCCTACCGCGGGTGACGGCTGGCTGTGAACGCGCGCCCGAACGCAAACCGTGGCGATTAACGCTTTCTCACGAATCGCTAACGATGCCCCGCCGAGCCATGACAGGTCTGGCACTCGAGGCGCTGGAGTGTAAGGGTGTGCTCGGCGTCGGCTCAGGGCCGGCGTGGACGGCGCACCGGCTAGATCCCGGCGCGACCGTGCGGGTGACGTTCTTAGGTGGAGGATTCATGCTCAGCATGAGACGGAGTCGGTTGACGGCCGGGCTGGCCGCGGTTGCCCTGCTCACCGCGGCGTGCAGCGGCGGAGGCGGCAGCAGCAGCAGTGACAGCGGTGACGGGGGGGACAGCGGCAGTTCGTCCGGGGCTAGCGGCGGCAGCTTCAGCGCCCAGTCGGGGGAGCCGTCGGCCTTAATTCCCACGTCGCAGTGCTATGAGACCGAGTGCTCGCGAGTGTTGACCAATGTCTTCGCTCCACTGGTCGCGGTGGACCCCGAGACATCCGAGCCGGCTTATATCGCCGCCGAGTCCATCGAGTCCAAGGACGGCACGACGTGGACGGTCACGCTGCGCGAGGGCTGGAAGTTCCACAACGGCGAGCCGATGGACGCCGACTCCTACGTCCGGTCCTGGAACTACAGCGCCTATGGTCCGAACGCTACCCAGACCGGCTTCTTCTTCTCCCCGGTCGAGGGCTATGACGACCTGCAGGGCAAGAAGCCGAAGGCCAAGGAGATGTCCGGCCTCAAGGCCGTTGACGACACCACGATCGAGATCACGCTCAGCGAGCCGTTCTCGCAGTGGCCGCTGACGATGGGCTACACCCCGGCTTTCGCGCCGATCGCCGAGGAGTGCATGAAAGACCTGAAGGCCTGCAACGAGAGCCCCATCGGCACCGGTCCGTACATGATGGACGGCCAGTGGCAGCACAACGACAAGATCATGCTGAAAAAGTATGCGGACTACCAGGGTGAGAACGCCGGCAACGCCGACCAGAGCGAGGTCAAGATCTACGGCAACCTGGTGACCGCCTTCAAGGACTTCCAGGCCGGCAACCTCGACATCACCACACCCGACCCGACCCAACTGACCCAGGCGAGGGCGCTGGTCGGCGACCGGATCGTGGAGGTCGACAGCGGCTCGTTTGCCTACCTCGGCTTCCCGTTCTACGAGGACGCGTTCCAGGACCCGAAGCTTCGCGAGGCGCTCTCGATGGCCATCGACCGCGAGACCATCATCGAGAAGGTCTA
>Ga0136640_10000131_pt1 | contig 26302 bp, 23 predicted proteins | sample AntDrymUQ8642106_2_FD_105498 | JGI IMG/M metagenome (GOLD analysis project Ga0136640, IMG submission 105498) | Polar desert sand microbial communities from Dry Valleys, Antarctica - metaG UQ864 (21.06) | ecosystem: Environmental > Terrestrial > Soil > Desert | place: Antarctica: Dry Valley...
CCCCAGGGTGTCGCCGCGGGCCAGCAGCGCGAAGGTGTTGTCGTCGTCGGGGCGAAGATCCTCCAACACCACCGTCTCACTGCGATTGGTGACGATGTTGGCCAGCGCGTCGTCGAGGACCGTCAGGTTGCGCAGCCCGAGAAAGTCCATCTTGATCAGGCCGAGCTGCTCACAGGTCGGGTAGTCGAACTGGGTGATCACCGCGCCGTCCTGCTCACGCCGCATGATCGGGATGACGTCCAGCAGCGGGTCGCTCGACATGATGACGCCAGCGGCATGCACTCCCCACTGCCGTTTCAACCCTTCGAGGCCGCGGGCGGTCTCGACGACCTTGGCGACGTCGGCGTCGGACTCCACCAGCGCCCGCAGCTCGCCACCCTCGTGGTACCGGTCGTGGCTGCTGTCGAACAGCTTGGCCAGCGGGACGTCCTTGCCCATGATCGCCGGGGGCATGGCCTTGGTGATCCGCTCCCCCATGGCGAACGGGTAGCCGAGCACGCGGGAAGAGTCCTTGACCGCCTGCTTGGCTTTGATGGTGCCGTAGGTGACGATCTGGGCGACCCGGTCGTCGCCGTACTTGTCGCTGACGTAGCGGATGACCTCGCCCCGGCGGCGCTCGTCGAAGTCGACGTCGAAGTCGGGCATCGAGACCCGGTCCGGGTTGAGGAAACGCTCGAAGATCAAGCCGTGCTCGAGCGGGTCGAGGTCGGTGATCCGCAGGGCGTAGGCGGCGATCGACCCTGGCCCGGAACCCCGGCCGGGGCCCACCCGGATCCCGTTGGTCTTGGCCCAGTTGATGAAGTCGGCGACGACGAGGAAGTACCCCGCGAAGCCCATCTGGGTGATCACACCCATCTCGTAGTCAGCCCGGGCACGCACCGCTTCGCTGCCACCGCCCGGGTAGCGCTCGGCCAGCCCGCGCTCGACCTCGGCCATGAACCAGGACTGCTCGGTATGCCCCTCGGGCACATCGAAGCGTGGCATGTAGTTGGCCGACTCGTCGAAGGCGACCTCGCAGCGTTCGGCAATGAGCAGCGTGTTGTCGCATGCCACGCCAAGATCGTGCTTGTCCTCCCACAGCGAGCGCATCTCGGCTGCCGACTTGACATAAAAGTCGCGGGCGTCGAACTTGAACCGGTTGGGGTCAGCGAGCGTCTTGCCCGACTGCACACACAGCAGCGCCTCGTGCGCCTCGGCGTCGTCGACGTGGGTGTAGTGCAGGTCGTTGGTGGCGACCATCGGCAGGTCGAGGTCGCGACCGAGTCGCAACAGGTCGTCGCGGATCCGCTGCTCGATGGCCAGGTCGTGGTCCATCAGCTCGAGAAAGTAGTTCTCTTTGCCGAAGATGTCCCGGAAGTCGGCGGCGCTGCGGCGGGCTTGCTCATAGTCGCCGATGCGCAACCAGGTCTGCACCTCACCGGACGGGCAGCTGGTGGTGGCGATGAGGCCCTCGGCGTACTCAGCCAACAGCTCACGGTCGGCGCGGGGCTTGTAGAAGAAACCTTCAAGGCTCGACCGCGAGGACAACCGGAACAAGTTGTGCATCCCACCGGTACTGGTGGCGAGCAGGGTGAGATGGGTGAAGGCGCCACCACCAGAGACGTCGTCGCCCCCGCCGGAGGACCAGCGCACCCGGCGACGCTCGGAACGGTGGGTGCCGGGTGCCAGGTAGGCCTCCATGCCGATGATCGGCTTGACCCCGGCGGCCCGGGCCTGCCGGTAGAAGTCGTGCGCCCCGAAGACGTTGCCGTGGTCGGTCATCGCGATCGCGGGCATACCTAGCTCGGCCGTTCTGGTGAACAGCTCGGGCAGCCGAGCCGCCCCGTCGAGCATGGAGTACTCGGTGTGCACGTGCAGGTGCACGAACGACGAGTCGCTCGGCATCAGGCGGCGCCTCCTCGGGCGTACGAGCGGACAGCAATGCTGGGTGCGCGGACTCGTCGTGGCAACGAGGGTCAGCACCCGGCCGGGAAGGCACCGTGAGCCTACTGTGCCGCGTTGACCGCCCGGGGCGGACGCCACGCGTATCGGACATCTGGAGCGCCCTCTTCGTTCCCCTGCCCGTCCCCGAACTCGACGGCGATCAGCCCGTGCTTGGCATACAGCGCCCGAGCGGGCCGATTGCTGGCGAAGGTCCACAGCTCGAACCCGTCCGGACGCAACGCCATCGCCAACTGCAGCAGGTTGGTTCCGATGCCAGCTCGCGCGTGGTGCGGCAGCACGTAGAGGTGGTCCAGGAAGGCAACATCGAGCACCAGCACCGCCACGGCGCAGGCCGACTGCACGTCGTGCGCGACCCAGACCTCGCGATGCGGGACCACCTGCTCGGCGAACCAGCTCTCGACATCGGCAGCGGAATGCAGCGCTTGCGGCATGGTCCCAGCCGACACTGCGGCCCGCCGCGACTCGGTCAACACTGCTGCGGCGGCAGTTGTCTCGGTCGCCGACAGCGGTCGCAGCAGCACCTGCGATGCGTCGCCGCTCACGTGCTGCCGCGCACCCGCTCCAGTGCGCCGGCGAGATCGGCCGGCAGCGGTGACTCGAACTGGACCGGTGCCTGCGTCGACGGGTGGGTGAAACTGAGACGGACGGCGTGCAGCCACTGCCGGGTCAGCCCCAGGCGCTCGGCCAGCACCGGGTCCGCGCCGTAGGTAAGGTCACCCACGCAGGGATGGCGCAACGCGCTCATGTGCACCCTGATCTGGTGCGTGCGACCAGTCTCCAGCCGTACCTGCAGCAGGCTCGCCCACCGATGTGCCTCCTGGGTCTCATAGTGGGTCACACTGTCCTTGCCGCCGGCGACGACCGCCCAGCGGTATTCGTGCCGCGGGTGTCGGCCCACTGGCGCATCGATCGTGCCGCGCAGCGGGTCGAGGTGGCCCTGGACGAGCGCAAGGTAAACCTTGTCGACCGCGCGGTCCCGGAAGGCACCCTTCAGCGCGGAGTAGGCGCGCTCAGACTTCGCCACGACCATCAGCCCGCTGGTGCCGACGTCGAGCCGATGCACGATTCCCTGGCGTTCGCTGGCCCCGGACGTCGCGATGGAGTAGCCCGCCGCAGCGAGGTGACCGACGACGGTGTACCCGTGCCAACCCGGGCTGGGGTGGGCTGCCACGCCGACTGGCTTGTCCACCACCACCAGGTCGTCGTCGTCGTGCACGATCCGCATTCCACCGGCGAGCGCGGCGGTGCTCACGGTGGCGGCTGGTGGCGCGGGCAGGTCGACGTCGAGCCAGTCGCCGGCCCGGACCCGTTCAGACTTGACCGGATGCTGCCCATCAATGCGGACTGCACCTGCGACGACCAGGTCTGCGGCGCGGGTGCGGGACAGACCGAGCAGTCGGGCGAGCGCACTGTCCAACCGGTCCCCGTCCAAGCCGTCTGGCACCGGCAGGCCGCGGTGCTGGCTCACGTCGGCTGGTCGTCCTGGGCGCGGCGCCCGTCGAGACCGACCGCGCGCACCGACTGCACGGCGATGAGCACAGCCGCCACCACGATACAGCTGTCTGCGAGGTTGAAGACCGGCCAGTTGGGCAGCCGCAAAAAGTCCACCACATGGCCGCGGAACGGGCCGGGCTCCCGCAACAGCCGGTCGGTCAGGTTGCCAAGCGCACCACCGAGGAGTAGTCCGAGGGCAACCGCCCAGACCCGGCTGCGGATGCGGGGCGCGAGCCAGCCAAGAACGAGCACCACGCCGAGTGCCGCCACGGTCAACACCGCGGTCAGTGACGTCGCGATGCTGAAAGCGGCGCCAGCGTTGCGGGTCAAAGTGAGGTCCAAAACGCCCGGTATCACGCTCAGTGGCGCGCGACCTGTGAGCGCGTCTACAGCCACCACCTTGGTGACCACATCGGTTAGCCAACCGACCAGGGCGACGACACCGAAGAGCATCACTCGGCGGCGCGGCGGACGCGACGCCGCGGCATCGTCACCGACGTGGCCCTCCGGCGTCAGCGACGCTCCTGCTGCTGCTTGCATGACAGGCACAGTGTGGCACGCGGGAAGGCCATCAACCGGAGCTTACCGATCGGCTCCCCACACGACTCGCACCGGCCGTAGGTGCCGTCGTCGAGCCGCGCCAGGGCATGCCGGACCTGCAGCAACATCTCACGGCTGTTGTTCGCCAACGACATCTCGGCGTCTCGCTCGAGCGTCTTTGAGCCCAGATCGGCCTGGTCGTTGCCCGCCCCCTCGCCGCCGTCGCGCAGCAGCGTCTTGATCTCCCGCTCGGCAATGGCAACCTCGTCAAGCAGGCGAGTCTCGTCAGCCTCAAGCTCGGCCCGCACCTCAGCCACTTCGGCGGCCGACCACCGCTCTTCGCCCTCGCGCACCGGCAGTGACGCAGCCGCGCGCTTGGCCGACTGCTTCTTGGGCTTGGGCGTGTGCTGTGCGTCTGCTGCTTGGGCCATGGAGCCTCATCTCGTCGTCGGTGCGGAGAGGATAAGGCAAGAAGTACAACCGGACACGTGGCGGCACGGATGCCCTGGCTGAGTCGTTGTCGCGGGCGCTATCTCAGCTGTGCTGGTCCGGCTCCTCACCCAGCAGCGACTGAAGGCGCGACCGCGGCTGCTGGCCGTCGCCGGCAGGGTCTGCCTCGGAGTTGTCAGTGTCCGCAGCGTCCGGGTCAGCCGACCGGCCCACCGCGGTCTCGTCCCTGCGGCTTTCGCCGTCATCGGTGTCGCTGAGCGCCGTGCTCGCGGTCTCTTCGCCTTCGAGCTGGGCCAGCTGTGAGCTGAAGTACAGCTTGAGGCGGCTGCGGTACTCGCGCTCGAAGGCACGCAGGTGCTCGACCTCGGCGCCGACCGCATCTCGCTCGGTCTCGAGCTCGGCCATCAGCTCTCGGCGGCGAGTGCCGACCTCGGTCTCGACGCGCTCGGACCGCTCGCGCGCCTCGGTCTGCATCGTCTCCACCTTGCTAGTCGACTCTTGCTCGAGCCGCTGTGCCTGCGCGCGAGCCTCCGAAACGATCGATTCGGCTGAGGCCTCGGCCTCGGCAACGACCTGGTCGGCGTTGCGTCCCGCCAACTCCATCAGCCGTGCCGCCGCCACCGACGCCGCGGCAACGGTGTGCGGCTCAGCGTTGTCGGCGCCGGCGACAACCGGTTCTGAGGTCGGCTTAGCAGCGTCCGTCGTCCTCGCCGCCGCGTGTTCGGCAGTCTCGGTGGTCACCGGCTCGCTGTCCGAACCGTTGCCGGTCGCTGCCAGTCGCTGCAACTCCGACTCGACCTCGTCCAGGAACTGGTCGACCTCCCCCATGTCATAGCCCTCGCGGAGGCGGACTGGGGTGAAGCGCTTGTTGCGCACGTCCTCGGGCGTCAATGGCATGGCTCACCTGTTCGGGTCATGGGATGGATTGTTACTGCTCGTGGTGCTTGCTGGCGGGTTGGGTGACAGCACCCACACGCAGGGCCATCAGCCAACAGCGACGGCGTTCAGTAACGATAGCGAGACCCTCACGCACCTTCCCGCCGGGTCGGCAGGCGGGAACGATCGGGCCGCTCTCAGAAGAACACTGCGCTCTCAGAAGAACACTGCGGCGTTGACACGACGCAGGATGAACAGCGCCAACAGCAGCACCATCGGCGACAGGTCGAGAGCGACCGAACCCAGCCGTACCGGCTTGATCACGCGCCGCAGCGCTTGCAGCGGCGGGTCGGTGACGGTGTAGACGGCCTCGGCGATCACCAGGACGAACCCTTGCGGCCGCCAGGAGCGAGCCAGCACCTGGACCCACTCGATGATGAACCGGGCGATGAGCACGAGGACGGAGATCCACAGAACGGTGTCGACGACCTGACCTACGAGCACCATGGCGCCATTGTCCGCTGTGTGGTGCTGAGCAGAAGGACCGGGGTAACGATGCGCTCAGCTCTGATTGAAAAAGCCGCCCTCGGCGATGCGTTCCTTGTCCTCCGCGGCGACGGTCACGTTGGGCGGCGACAGCAGGAAGACCTTGCTGGTCACTCGCTCGATAGAGCCCTCGACGGCGAACACCAAACCAGCGGCGAAGTCAACCAGTCGCTTGGCGTCGTTGTCGTCCATCTCGGACAGGTTCATGATCACCGGGATGCCCTCGCGGAAGTGCTCGCCGATCGTGCGGGCCTCGTTGTAGGTGCGGGGGTGCAACGTGGTGATTCGCGACATCTCTACTCCTACCGGGCGCGGACGTCGCTCTGCCAGATGCGCCACCGGGGCGGCGGACTCGGTCCGCACCGCGCGCACCGGCCGCGGGGAGTCGCTGTCGCCGGACCCCGGACGCTGGGGGTCCATACGCTGGGGGTCCATACGCTGGGGGTCCACACGCTGGGAACCCCGTGGCTGAGGTGCCTGCTGGGCGAAGTCGCTGCGCCCGGTGTCAGCCGAACCGTCGTCATCGTAGTAGTCAGCATCCTCGACCAACCCGAGGTAGACACCCATCTTGCGCACTGCGCTTGCCATTGCCGTCACCCTCCGGGGAAGCGTTGCCGAATCCTCGCCGACACTAGCGGAGCGGAGGCCGCTCCCCGAGCACCGCGCGGCCGACACGCAGGTGTGTCGCGCCAGCTGCAACTGCCTGCTCGAGGTCGTCGCTCATCCCGGCAGACACCAGGTCCGCGGCGGGATGTTCGGCGATCATCTCGGCGGCTAGGGCGGAAAGCCTGTCGAAGCTCTCCGCCGGGTCGCTGCGTGGCGGTGCCACGGTCATCACCCCACGCAGCCGCAGCCAATCCGCCGCGGCCACGGCCGTCAATACCGCGGGCAAGTCGGCGATCGATGTCCCCGAGCGCTGGCCGGTGCGCCCGCGGTCGCTCGGGTCGAGGTCCAGCTGCACCAGGCAGTCCAGCACGCGTTCGGCCCGTTGGGCGCCCGCGTCCAGGGCATGAACCAGCCGAAGCCGGTCCACCGAGTGCACTAGGTCGGCGTAGCGTGCGATGTTGGCTGCCTTGTTCGTCTGCACCGCCCCCACGAAGTGCCAGGTCAGATGCAGCCCTGCGGCAACGCACGCGGCCACCTTGCGGCCCGCCTCGGGGTGTCGGGCTTCGCCGACGTCGGTGACACCCAGGCCGGAAAGCAGCTGCACGTCGGTGGCCGGATACGTCTTGGTCACCACTATCAGCGTGACGTCGGCGCGGGACCGGCCGGCTGCTTCGCAGGCAGCCTGGACACGCTGCTCGACCCGTGCCAGCTTGGTCGCCAACTCGTTGACGCGGTCATCGTTCACGGCTGCACCTGCGCGAATACTCCCATCCGGCCGGACGTCGCGCCTTGCCGGCGAAAGGAGAAGAACTCCTCCGACTCCATGGTGCACATCAGCCTTCCCCCGACCGGGTCAGCCAGGTCAGCAAGGTCATGGACGTCGACGCCGGTGCGCTGCAGTTGGGCCCGTACCCCGGCCGCAAGGTCGAGGCCGGGGGTGTCGTCGCGGGTGGTTGACCAGGTGGCGGGCTCGACGGCGGCGACCTCGTCGCGCATCGCGGTCGGGACCTCGTAACAGGACCCACAGACCCGCGGCCCGATCCAGGCGTGCAAACCGTCTGCACCCAGCCCCCGCAGTCGCTGGACGGCAGCCAGCACCACGCCGGCCTGCGTACCTGGCCGACCGGAGTGCACGACCGCTGCGAACCCGCGTTCGGGGTCGGCGATGGCCACCGGCACGCAGTCGGCTGCCCGGGCCACCAACACCAGGCCAGTGGTCGCTGTCACCAGCGCGTCGGCCGTTGGCTGCGGTCGGCCGACGGCCGACCGATCCACAACGGCCACGTCGAGGCCGTGCACCTGGTGCATCAGCAACACCTCGGCCTCCTTGACACCGAAGGTCGCGGCCAACCGGGCTCGGTTGGCCGCGACCGGGTGGTCAGCCAGATCCAGCGACTCCCCTGTGCCAGCGTCGGCGCCGCCGTGTCGGTCGGTGAAGGCGACCCGGACCCGGCCGACGCGGCTGTCGAAGCAGAACACTGTCAGGACAGTACGGCGCCGCCTGGCGCGCTACTTCAGGAAGTCCGGGATGTCGAGGTCGTCATCCTCGAAGTGCACCGGCCGCGGCCGCTGCTGAGCTTGCCCCGCACCCACCCCGACCGGCGCCGGATGCTGGGGCTGCTGAGCCGGCTGCGGCTGACGCGCCGGCGGTGCCTGCTCTGGTCGCGCACCCGACCCATCGGGGGCCCGCTGCGGGTCCGGCTGCTGCCCCCGCGGTGCACGATCTCGTCGCAGCGCCGGCTCACTGGTCTCACGTCGTTTGGGCATGCCACCCTCGAAACCGGCCGCGATCACCGTGACCCGCACCTCGTCACCCAGTGCGTCGTCGATGACTGCACCGAAGATGATGTTGGCCTCGGCGTGCGCCGCCTGGGACACCAGCGCCGCGGCCTCGTTGATCTCGAAGAGACCCAGGTCGGAGCCACCGGCGATCGACAGCAAGACGCCGTGCGCTCCATCGACCGAAGCCTCGAGCAGCGGGCTGGAGACCGCCATCTCGGCTGCGGCGACGGCACGGTCCTCGCCACGTGCCGAGCCGATGCCCATCAATGCCGAACCGGCCGCGGACATCACCGACTTGACGTCGGCGAAGTCCAAGTTGATCAGGCCAGGGGTGGTGATCAGGTCAGTGATACCGGAAACACCCTGCAACAGCACCTGGTCGGCCTGCTTGAACGCGTCCAGCACGCTCACTGACCGGTCGCTGATCGACAGCAACCGGTCGTTGGGGATCACGATGAGGGTGTCCACCTCTTCCCGCAGGGCGGCAATGCCTTCTTCGGCCTGGTTGGCCCGGCGGCGGCCCTCGAAGGCGAACGGCCGGGTCACCACACCGATCGTCAAGGCCCCGAGAGACCGAGCGATCTTGGCCACCACCGGCGCACCGCCGGTGCCGGTCCCGCCACCCTCGCCGGCCGTCACGAACACCATGTCGGCGCCCTTCATGACCTCTTCGATGTCCTCGGAGTGGTCTTCGGCGGCCCTTCCACCCACGTCGGGGTCAGCACCCGCACCAAGCCCGCGCGTCAGCTCCCGACCGATGTCGAGTTTGACGTCGGCGTCGCTCATCAGCAGAGCCTGCGCGTCGGTGTTGATGGCGATGAACTCTACGCCCTTCAACCCGACCTCGATCATCCGGTTGACCGCATTCACGCCGCCGCCGCCGATGCCGACGACCTTGATCACGGCCAAGTAGTTCTGCGCTGCCATGTCGGCACCTCTCGTCTCGGTTCGACTCCGGTCGCCGAGGCCGACTAACTGTCACTCTCAACTAGAGGGTTATAGTTATGTCAACCTCGACCTGAGAAGGGAACGTACGCAGCAGGGTCACTCGTGGTCGCGCGACACGCGGGCGGCACGCAGACTTTTCTCGCCGACTCGGCGGCCCACCGGTCCAGCTCAGGACGCAGGTACCTAGCCGGAGGTCGTGGGCATCGTCGGCACCGACACGTCATAAACGGCAGCCGGGACCTGCATCAGCGCGTCCAGCACGTCGGCCTTGACCTCGGAGTCGGCGGCACTCCCCCACTGAACTCGCACGCCACTGCGCAACACGAGTTCGATCGCGTCGAGACTGCTGACCTGGACGTAGTCGACTCGGCGGGCCATCGAGTCGTCGAGCGCGGTCACCACGGCGGCAACCTCACGCAAGGCGTCGTCGCGGGCCGCACCAGCCGACACCGCTGCCAGGTCGTCAGCCTGCACCCGGGGCAGCCCCGGCGGAGGCGTTGGATAGCGACGGAAGAGCACCCCATTACCGTCCAGAGCACGCGACGTGTCGCCTTCGGTCAGAACGGCCACCGGCTGTCGCTCGACCACGGTGATCATCACCGAGCGCGGCCACTGGCGAGTCACCTGGACCGACAAGACCGGCGCGAGTTCGCGCACCCGTTGCTCCGGACCCTCGACATCCACCCGAATCAGAGGGGTACCGACCGCGACGTCGGCGATGTCGAGGACTTTCGCCGTCGGCAGCTTGTCCAGCCCCTCGACCGCCACCTCGTCGGCCACGACGTAGTCCGAGAACCACAACAGCCAGCCCAGCGTGGCGGCCAGCAACACCGCCACGCCCAGCAGCAGCGCCGTCCGCCAGCGCGCAAGCCGACCTCGCCATCGTCGCCTGCTGAAGCGCGGATGGGCCGCTGCCGCCGTCGAGCCGGCAGCTGCTGCAGTGGGGCGGGGGTGCTTGCGCACCCGCTCACCGACGCTCATGTCGCCCCCCCCAGCTCGGCCAGCACCAACGGCGCGAGCGCGGTGACGTCACCGGCGCCGAGGGTCAAGACCAGGTCACCTGGGCTGGCCCGCTCAGCCAGCATCGCTGGCACAAGCCCCGGGTCCGGGGCCAGCTGCACGCGGTCTGCCGGCAGCGGCACCGCCCGGGCCACCAGACCAGCATCGACGCCCGGCTCGGGATCCTCACGGGCAAGGTAGACGTCCATCACGATGACCTCGTCTGCGGCCCCCAGGGCTGTTCCCATCGCCTCGCCGAACGCCCGCACCCGGCTGACCAGATGCGGCTGGAAGCACACCAACAGGCTGCCGTTGCCGACCAGGGTGCGGGCTGCCGCCAGGTCGCCGGCGATCTCCACCGGGTGGTGCGCGTACGAGTCGTAGACCCGCACACCCGCGGCCTCCCCCTTGCGCTCCATCCGACGGCGCGTCCCGGTGAATGCTGCCAGCCCGTCGAGCAGCAGCCGCTCCTCCAGCCCGAGCCGCAGACCGACACCAAGAGCCAGCGCTGCGTCCACGGCGTAGTGGCGCCCCGGCACCTGCAGGTGGAGAGCGAGAGCCGAACCGTCGCGGCGGTGTACCAGGGTGTGCGAGCCATCGCCGTCCGGGACGGTCGTGTCGAGTCGCAGTTCGGCCGCAGAGCCGGAACCCACCACCAGCACCTCGATGCCGCGAGCACGCGCGTGGTCGCCGAGCTTGGCTGCGCCCGGGTCGTCGCCGGCCACCACCAAGAATGCGCCGTCGACCAGCCGGTCGATGAAACTGACGAAGGCCGCCCGGTAGGCCTGTTCGGTGCCCCACACATCCAGATGGTCGGCGTCAACGCTGGTGACGACGGCAGCGTGCGGGGAGTAGACCAGGAACGCGCCGTCACTCTCGTCCGCCTCGGCGACGAACAGGTCACCCATGCCCAGGTGAGCATTGGTGCCGGTGTCGGCCAACTCGCCGCCGATGGCGTAGGACGGGTCCACCCCGGTGGTCAGCAGCGCCATCGTCAACAGGGAGGTGGTGGTGGTCTTGCCGTGCGTACCGGCAACGGCCAACACCCGTCGATCCGACATCACTGACTCGAGTGCCGCCGAGCGAGGCAACAGTCGCAGTCCGCGGTGCCTGGCCTCCAGCACCTCAGGGTTGTCATCACGGACCGCGGTCGAGACCACGACGGTGTCCGCGCCAGCGACCTGCCCGGCGGCATGTCCCACGTGGCAGCGGACGCCCTCGGCGGCCAACGCCTGCAGGGTCGCGCTGTCGGTGGCATCGGATCCGCTCACTGCAACACCCCGGGCATGCAGCAGCCGGGCGATGCCGGAAAGCCCAGCGCCACCGATGCCGATGAGGTGGACGCGGCCCAGCTCGGCAGCGGGCAGGATTGGGTCAGGCACCGGCACCCTCATGGTCGCCCCGCTCGCGGCCCCGCTCGCGGCCCAGATGGTGGCCCAGATGGTGGCCCAGACCGTGACACCGCCGCCAGAATGAGTTCGGCCAGACGACGGTCCCCGTCGCGCGGCATCAGTCCGGCCGCGGCGGCCGACATGGCGGCCAACCTGCCCGGGTCCAGGGCCAGCGCGACCACCTGTCTGCGCACCCACTCGGCGGTCAGGCTGGCGTCGTCGACGGTGAGCCCACCGCCAGCGGTGACCACTGGCGCCGCATTGCGGGCCTGCTCGCCGTTGCCGATGGGCAGCGGGACGAACACCGCCGGCAGCCCGACGGCGGCCACCTCGGTGACTGTGCTGGCGCCGGCTCGGCAGATCGCCAGGTCGGCCGCCGCGTAGGCGAGGTCCATCCGGTCGACGTAGGGCACCACCACGTACCCGGGGCCGGTCGGCACCTCCACCTGCTGGTCAGGACCGCTCACGTGCAGCACCTGCACGCCTGCCGCCAGCAACTCGGCAGCGGCCGAAGATACCGCCTGGTTGAGCCGGCGGGCTCCCTGCGATCCGCCGAACACCAGCAGCGTCGGCAGGTCGGGGGCCAAGCCGAACGCTGCCCGGGCCTCGGCCCTGGCAGCTGATCGGTCCAGCCGGGAGATCAACCGCCGCAACGGCAGGCCGACCATGGTCGCGTGCGGTAGCGGGGTCTCGGGAAAGCTGACCGCGACGTGCTGCGTACATCGGGCCCCCAGCCGGTTGGCCAGCCCGGGCAGCGCATTCTGCTCGTGCACCACCAGCGGCAACTGCCGCCGCCGACTGACGAGGTAGGCGGGGACGCTGACGTACCCGCCGAAGCCCGCGACCACGTCCGGTTGCACCCGGTCGAGCACCGCCGCGGTCTGAGCGAGGGCACCGCGCAGCCGCAGCGGCAGTCGGGCAAGGTCGGCCGACGGCCGACGCGGCAACGGGACCGGTGCCACCAGTTCCAGCGGGTATCCGGCCTCTGGCACCAGCCGGGTCTCGATGCCACGCGGGGTGCCGAGCACGGTGATGTCGACGGCTGCCAGCTCTTCCAGAGCCGCGGCGGTGGCGAGCAACGGCGAGGTGTGACCGGCCGTTCCACCGCCCGCCAGCAACACTCTGGTGGTCACCGGCGCCGCCGTCCGAGTGCTGTTGCGCCAGAACGTACCCGCACACCGACCTGCCGGCCGCGGTGTCGCCGCCGAGCGCGCAGCGCATCCTTGGCGCCCGGCTCGGTGGTGGCAAACGCCGACAACATACCCAGCGACATCAACGTGGGCAGCAGAGCAGAACCGCCATAGGAGACCAGCGGCAACGGTATCCCGATCACCGGCAGGAAGCCGAGCACCATGCCGAGGTTGATCAGCGCCTGGGCGAGTAACCAAACGGTTATGCCAGCAGCGGCATAGCGGACGAACGGCTCGGTGGTGCGCATCGCGATGCGGAAGCCGGTGAAGGCCAGCAGCCCGAACAGCGACAGCACAACCAGGGTGCCGAACAGCCCCAGCTCCTCGCCGATCACGGCGAAGATGAAGTCGGTGTGGGCCGCAGGCAGGGTGCCCCACTTTTGTCTGCTCGCGCCGATACCGACGCCGAAGAACTGCCCGGAGGCCAGCGCGAAGAAGCCATGCGCTGCCTGCCACCCACCCCCCTGCAGATCGGAGAACGGATCCAGGAAGGTGGTGATCCGCTCCACCCGCTCGCGGTCGGTGCTCGCCAAGAAGGCAACGACACCGACCGCGGCCAGGAACGCCCCGACGAACAGCCGCAGAGGCGCCCCGACCACCCACAAGGTGCCAAGGATGATGGCGAACAGCACCAATGCAGTGCCGAGGTCCTGCTGGCCGACGACGAGCAACGCGACCAGTAGCGTGACCGGAATGACCGGCACCAATAGATGCCGCCAGTCGTCGAGCAGCCGGTCCTTGCGGGCGTACACGTCGGCCGACCACAGCACGATCGCGAGCTTGGCGACCTCGGAAGGCTGGATGGTGACCGGGCCGAGGGCGACCCAGTTCTGGTTGCCGTTGACGCTGATGCCGAGCCCTGGCACGTAGGTGAGTCCGATCAACACGATGGATACCAGCAGTCCGGGCCAGGCGAACGCCCGGATCACCCGCACCGGCAATCGCGAGACCAACCAGGCGGCCGGGAGACCGATGGCCACCCACATGGCTTGCTTGGTGAAGATCGCGTACGGGTTGTTGGTCGCGGTGAGCGAGGTGACCGAGCTGGCGCTAAGAACCATCACCAGGCCCAGCGACAGCAGCAGCGTGGTCACCCCGAGCACCAGCTGGTAGGACGTCAGCGGTCTGTCCAGCAGGACCCGCAGGGTGGCGATCCACGGGTGGCGTTCCTCGACTGCCGGTGGCTGTGCTGTCGGTGACTGTGCTGCCGGTGACTGGGCTGCGGTCGAGCCGGTCGCCCGGCTCTTGCGCCCGGGGGACGTGATCGACATCTGCGCCTCCCGTTCGTCATCTCACCGGTCACTGCGGCGGCTGGCTGTCCTGCCGGTCACGGACCGCCGCCGCGAAGGCCTCACCCCGTGCGCCGTAGTCGCGGAACTGGTCCTGCGACGCGCACGCCGGGGCGAGCAGCACGGTGTCGCCGGGGCGCGCCGCCGACATCGCCGCGGTGACCGCATGCTGCATCACCCGCGCGCCAGTCTCGCCGTCCGCAAGCTCGATCACGGGGACATCCGGTGCGTGTCGCCGCAACGCCTCGGCGATGAGCCGACGGTCGCGCCCGAGCAGCACTGCTGCCCGCAACCTCTCCCGGGTGGCGACGGCGAGCTCATCAAACTGAGCCCCCTTGGCCAGTCCCCCGGCCACCCATACCACCGACTCGTACCCCGACAGCGACGCCTGCGCCGCATGCGGATTGGTCGCTTTTGAGTCGTCGACGAAGTCGACGCCGGCGATGCGGCCGGCCAGAGCGATGCGATGCGGGTCGGGCCGGAAGCTGCGCAGACCGTCCCGGACTGCGGCGGCCGGGACGCCATGGGCGCGCGCAAGTGCAGCCGCGGCCAGTGCGTCGAGCAGCGTATGCGGTGCCAGTGGGGTGATGTCGTGCACCGAGCCGAGCTCGGCGGCCTCACGGACCCGCCCGGCAAAGAAGGCCCGGTCCGCGATCACCCCGTCAACCACCCCGAGCGACCCCACCGGTGGCACACCAGCGGTAAATCCCACCGCCCGGCATCCCTCGATCACGTCGGCGGAGCGGACCAGCTGTTCGATCTCGTCATCCGCCAGTGGATATACGCAGGCAACCTGGGTGCGCTCATAGATACGCGCCTTCGCGCCGCGGTAGGCCGCGTACGAGCCGTGCCAGTCGAGGTGGTCGGCGGCGACGTTGAGCACGACCGACGCCTGCGCCGACACTGACGACGTGCTGTGCAGCTGGAAGCTGGACAGCTCGACCGCCAACACGTCGTACGGCTCGGGGTGCCGCACCGCCTCCAGCACGGGTGTGCCCACGTTGCCGGCGGCCACGCTGCGCAGGCCGGCAGCCCGCAACATCGAGTCCAGCATCCGAACCGTCGTGGTCTTGCCGTTGGTGCCCGTGACGGCCAGCCATGGGGCGGGCAGTCCGTCAGCGCGCTCCGGCCGCAACCGCCAGGCCAGCTCGACATCGCCCCACAACGGCACCCCGCGCTGCCCGGCCTGCCGCAGCAGCGTGGAACCGGGTGGCACCCCTGGTGAGGCGATTACCAGCTGGGCATCTGCAGGAAGTCGTTCGGTGGCACCCTCCCCCAGCAGCACGTCCGCGCCGAGGATCTCCAGGATGGTTGCCCGTTCGCGGGCGTCGGCATCGTCACGGTCGGCGACGACCGTCACGGCGGCACCGAGCTGCAGCAGCGAGTCGGCCGCGGTAAAACCGCTCACGCCCAAGCCGGCGACGACAGCTCGCAGGCCCGGCCACGGCGGCGCAGGAGCCGGCGGTGGCGATTGGGCGCTCATACGCCGGCGACCCACTCGGCATAGAAGATGGCCAGCCCGCCGGCGACGCACAACCCGCAGATGATCCAGAAGCGGATCACGATCGTCACCTCGGCCCAGCCCTTGAGCTCGAAGTGGTGTTGCAACGGCGCCATCCGGAACAAGCGTTTGCCCTTGCTGAGCTTGAACCAGCCGACCTGCAGGATCACTGACATCGTGATGGTGACGAACAGGCCGCCGACGACGAGCAGTAGGAGCTCGGTGCGGGTCATGATCGCCAGTCCGGCCATCGCAGCGCCAAGCGACAGCGAGCCGGTGTCGCCCATGAAGATCTTGGCCGGGGAGGCGTTCCACCACAAGAAGCCGAAGCAGGCGCCGGTGATCGCCGCCGCGACCACTGCAAGGTCGAGCGGGTCACGCACCTCGTAGCAGCGCGGGCCGGGCCGGGTGGCGCAGTTCTGGTTGTTCTGCCAGATGTTGACCAGTGTGTACGCACCGAAGACCATCACCGAGGCGCCGGCTGCCAAGCCGTCCAGGCCGTCAGTGAGGTTGACCGCGTTGCTGGTGCCAGCGACCATCACCAGCACCCAGATCACGACGGCCACGGCGGGAAGCTGCCAGGAGAAGTCGCGGATAAAGGACACGCCGGCGGAGATCGGCATCCGGCCGTTCTCGTCCTCGAACTGCAACGCCAGCAGGGCGAAGATCACCGCGATCACTGTCTGCCCGGCCATCTTGGCCTTGCTCCGCAGGCCAAGGCTGCGCTGCTTGGAGATCTTGATCCAGTCGTCCAGGAAGCCGACCAGTCCGAGCCCGGTGAACAGGAACAGCAGCAACAGGGCGGAAGCCGACGGGGCGTCCTGGGTCAGCACCTTGGCCAGCGCGTAGGCGATCACGACGGTTGCGAGGATCACCAGCCCGCCCATCGTGGGGGTGCCGCGCTTGGTGTGGTGGGTGGTGGGTCCGTCGTCGCGGATGAGCTGCCCATAGCCGCGGGCGACGAGCAGCTGGATGGCCAGCCGGGTGCCCAGCAGGGTGCCCAGCAGGGCAAGGCCGCCACCCAGCAGGATCGCTCTCACCGAGCCACCCCGGGATCGCTCGGCGGCGGCTCGGCTGTGGGCTGGTCGGCGAGCAGGGCCGTCGCAACACGTTCTAGGCCGGCGGCGCGGGCGGCCTTGATCAGCACGACGTCTCCGGGGGCCAGCTCGGCGCTCAGGTAGTCGATGGCGGCGTCGACGTCTGCGACGAGCAACGACTCGCCGTCCCAGGACCCCTCGAGGCAGGCGCCCAGGTGCAGCGGGCGGGCCTGCTCACCCACCACGACCAGCTGGGAGATGTCCAGGCGCACCGCGAGCCGACCGACCGCGTCATGCTCGTCGCGGGCGGTCGCCCCGAGCTCGCGCATCTCCCCCAAGACGGCGAAGGTTCGACCGGCGCCTGGCGCACGGCCGAGCACCGCGAGCGTCCGCAGCGCTTCGCGCATCGCGTCCGGGCTTGCGTTGTAGGCATCGTTGACGACGACCACGCCGTCGGCCCGGACATGTCGTTCCATCCGCCATCTCGACATCGGCGTGGCGGCGCTCAGCGCACCGGCGACCTCGTTCAGCGGGCGACCCAGCGCGAGTGCGACGGTGGCGGCAGCGGCACCGTTGAGCGCCTGGTGGGTGCCCAGCAGCGACATCGACACCTCGGCCTGACCGTTGCTGGTGGCCAGGGTGAACTCGGGGCCGCCGCTGACGTCCAGTCGCAGGTCTTGCACGCGTACGTCCGCGTCGGTGCATTGACCGAAGGTGCGCACCCTGGCGTCGGTGTGCGCCGCCATCGCCGCCACCAACGGGTCGTCGGCGTTCAGCACCGCGATCCCGTCGGGGGGGAGTTCCTGCACCAGCTCGGACTTGGCGCGGGCGATCGCCTGCTGGCTGCCGAACTCACCCAGGTGGGCGGTGCCGACGTTGAGCACCAGGCCGACGGTCGGCTGTGCGACTGCACACAGCTCGCGGATGTGACCGGACCCGCGGGCACCCATCTCCACCACCAGGTGAGCGGTCTGCTCGTCTGCCCGCAGCACGGTCAGTGGTGCGCCGAGCGCGTTGTTGAACGACCCCTGCGGCGCCACCACCGGGCCGGCGGGGGCGAGCAGCTGAGCCAACAAGTCCTTGGTAGACGTCTTGCCCTGGGAGCCGGTCAGTCCCACCACCGACAGCTCGGGCAACCGGCGGCGAACGTAGGCGGCCAATCGCCCCAGCGCCTGGGTGGTGTCGTCGACCAGCACGGCGGGGCCGTCGACCGGTCGCTGTGCCAGCACGGCGACCGCGCCTGCGCGGGTCGCCGCGGCTGCGAAGTCATGGCCATCAACGTGCTCCCCAGGCACAGCCACGAACAGTGATCCCGGCGTGGCCTGCCGAGAGTCGATCAGCACCGGTCCCCGCGCGAGGCTGTCCGGGTCAGCCTGTTGCAGTCGACCGTTCACCGCAGCCGCCACCTCGGCCAGACGCAGCGCGATCACGCCGGAGCCTCCGCCACCCGTGCCCGCAACAGCCGGCGCAGCACCTCACGGTCGTCGAAGGGATGCACCACGTCGCCCACCTGCTGCCCGGTCTCGTGACCCTTGCCGGCGACAACCAGGGTGTCCCCGGCTCGGGCCAGCCTCACCGCGCGGGCGATGGCGCGGGCACGGTCGGGTTCCTCGATCAACTCTGCGTGCGAGCGTGCGGTGTGCACCCCGGCCAGCAGTTGCGCCCGGATCGCGGCGGCGTCCTCAGAGCGGGGATTGTCGTCGGTCACCACGAACACGTCGGCCAACGCCGCCGCCAGGGCAGCCATCAGCGGTCGCTTGCCCGGGTCGCGGTCGCCGCCGGCACCCAGCACGATCAGCAGCCGCCCGGTGGTCGCTGGACGGAGCGCCGTGAGCACCGCCTCCACGGCGTCCGGCTTATGCGCGTAGTCGACGATTGCGGTGAAGTCCTGCCCCTCGTCCACAGACTCCATCCGGCCGGGCAGGCCGACGGCCAGGCTGAGGCCGGCGGCGACAGCCGCCAGTGGCAGCCCGGCCTCAACCAGCCCTGCGATTGCGGCCACCGCGTTGCGGACGTTGAACGAGCCCGGCAGCGGAAGCTGACACATCTGGCGGTGCCCGCCCGGGCCGAAGACGGTGAACTGGCTGGCCTGCGGGTGCAAAGTGACCTCGTGCACGGTCCAGTCGGCGACCGGCCCGGCATCCTCGGGCGGCCCGGCGACCGAGGTGCAGGTGGTGTGCGCGACGCCGCGTGCGGCCAGCTGCTCGGCAAGCCGCCTACCCCACGGGTCGCCCACGTCGATCACGGCGCGCAGGCTACGCCCGGGGGCGAAAAGCTCGGCCTTGGCCGCGAAATAGCTCTCCTGGTCGCCATGAAAGTCGAGATGGTCGCGGCCCAGGTTGAGGAACACCGCCACATCGAACCGCACGCCGTCGACCCTGCCCTGCACCAGAGCGTGGCTGGAGACCTCCATCGCGCAGGCGTCAACTCCCTGCTCGACCATCACCGCCAAGATGGCGTGCAGGTCGGGTGCCTCGGGTGTGGTGAGCCGCGAAGCGATCGGCCGACCGGCCGCCAACGAACCGGTCGTGCCGACCAGCCCGGGACGATGCCCCGCCGCGCGGAGAGCAGCCTCCATCAGGTAGGTGACGGTCGTCTTGCCCTGCGTACCGGTGACGCCGAGTGTCAGCATCGCGTCGGCTGGCTGACCATAGATGGCCGCTGCCAACGCCCCAAGCATTGCGCGGGGATCGTCGGCGACGATCACCGGCACCGGCAGCCGGCCGGCCAGCTCGCTAGCTCCGGCCGGGTCGCTGAGGACTGCGCTGGCGCCCGCCTCGACGGCAGCGTCGGCATAGCGCACCCCGTGTGTGCGCTGCCCAGGCAGCGCCGCATACAGGTCGCCTGCACGGACGTCGCTGGAGGCGAGGGTGACCCCGGACACGCGGGTCTGCGTCACGGCACCGGGCAGGTTCTGCAGGACCGGTGACAACGCTGCGAGATCGCCCAGCCGCACCGCAACGGCCCCGCGGGGCCGCGGGTCCAATGCGGGGGGCGTGGCGGTCAAACGGCACTCCGTCAGGTCGTGGCCGGCGCAGCGGCGGGGGTTGGAGGGCGCCGCCAACCGTCGAACGCCCCGCGGAACGCTACCTTCTCACCATTCGGTCGGCTGTCGCGGCGCGCGAGTACCGCTCGGCGCCACCGCATACCGTTGCAGCGCGAAGCCCATCACGTCACGGAAGACCGGTCCGGCACCAGAACCGCCACCAGCGCCGGACTTCGGGTCGTCCAACACGATGTACATCGAGAACCGGGGATCATCGGCCGGCGCGAATCCGGCGAAGGACACCACCGTTGCCGTGGCGTCGTACCCGCCGGCCTCCGAGACCCGCTGGGCGGTACCGGTCTTGCCGGAGACCCGATAGCCGGGGATGGCGGCGGCGGGAGCGGTGCCGTCTTCGGCGGTCACTGCCTCGGTCATCTGCTGCAGGGTCTTGGCCGCTCGTCGGGAGACCACCCGGTGGGACTCGGGCTCGGCTGCTGGGGTGAGGCTGCCATCGGGAGCAACGCGCCCGGACACCAGCGTCGGGGCGACATAGACGCCGTCGTTGGCCACCGTGTTGACGGCCGCCGCCATCTGTACGGCAGTGACCGACAGCCCTTGGCCGAACAAGATGTTCGCCCGGGTGATGTCCGACCAGGTGTCCGCCGGGGCAAGAATGCCGCCGGACTCCCCCGGCAGTCCGATCCCGGTCGGCTCCCCCAAGCCGAAGCTGCGCAGGTACGGCTCGAGGTCACTGCCGCGCAGCCCCGACGCGGCCCGGATGGTGCCAAGATTGGACGACTGTGAGATGACGCCGGTCGCGGTCAGCCGGATGGGCCCGTGGTCCCACCAGTCGCCGACGGTGGCGCCATCGAAGGTCATCTCACCGGGCACCCGAAGACGGGTGCGAGCCGTCACCTGCTCGCGATCGAGCAGCGCGGCGAAGGTCATCAACTTCTGCACGCTGCCAGGCTCGTAGACGTTCTGTACCGCTCGACTACCGCGATCAGCCTCGGCAACCGTCTGCGGCTTGTTCGGGTCGACGGTGGGCCACTCGGCCAACGACAGCACCTCACCGGTACGGACGTGGGTGATGATGGCGGTGCCGGTGCTCGCCTTGGTCTCGCGGACCGCTTGCTGCAGTCTTCGCTGGGCGTACCACTGCAGGTCACGGTCCAGAGTGAGTTGCAGCCCGGTGCCCTGCTCGGGGTCATCGACGCTGTTGGGCGCCAACGGGATCTGGGCTCCGCTACCGGCGACCATGTACGTCTCGGAGCCGTCGGTGCCGCTCAGCCGTTCATCTGCCACCGCCTCAAGTCCGGCGATCCCGGTGCCGTCAATGTTGAGGAAGCCCAGCACATTGCCGGCGACATTTCCTGCCGGATAGGTGCGGAAGGGGTCCCGCTGAGCGAAGACCCCGGTGATGCCCTCGCTGGCCAGCAGCTTCAGTGCGCGCTCGGACTGCCACGTCGGCACCTGCCGCTGCAACCAGACGAAGCGGGTGTTGGGGGTGCGCAGCTGCTCGACCGTACGGAAGTAGTCCATGCCGACGACGCGGGACAGCACCGCAGCGATCTGAGGTGCGTTCTTTTCGGTCATCGACGGGTCGGCGGTGAGCGCGACCCCGTCGACACTGCTGGCCAGCTCTTCGCCGTCACGGTCGCGGATCACCCCGCGCTCGGCATGCAGCTCAACGACCCGGGTGCCCTCCTGGGTGGCCATGGAGGCGTAGGCCGAGGCGTCCACACCCTGTAGTTGCACCAGCCGGGCAGCGAACAACGAGAGCACGAACGTGGTCAGCACGAACACCACTCGGATCCGCACCTGCATCCGGCGGGTGCGCCGGTCAGTGGCCGTCGTACCGCGGGCACTCGGTGCCTGTGTCATCGACCTGCGCCCTCATCTCCTGCCCCGGCGCGCTGTGACTGCTGGGGTTGCTGTGACTGCTGAGGTCCATCTTGGGCTGCGGGGCGCCGCTGACCGGCCCCTGTAGCAGGCGTGTCGCGGTTGTTTCCTGCCGACGACCCGCCGGCGACACGCTCAGCACGCCGGTCCGTTTGGCTCGGCGCTGGCGTCCGGGTCGGCTCGGCCACATCCGGTGCCGGCGGCACCCGGACCAGCTGTGGCCCGGTGCCGGCAACTGCGGCACCCGGCTCGCCCAGCACCTGCCCGTCGGCCAGTTGGACGAAGCCGGGCGAGGTCACCGGCACCATGCCGAGCCCGGCTGCCTGGGAGGCGAGGCGATCCGGCGAACGCAGCCGCTCCACCTGCAGATCGAGCACCTGGCTGCGGACGTCCAGGGTGGCGGCGCGGGTACGCAGCTCCTCCAACTCGAACGCCGAGCGCTGCATGGCGGTGTTCAGCAGCAGCAGCCCCACCAGACCACCGGCCAGCACGAGTACGAGCATGATGACGAACGACCCGCTGCGGGTGCTCGGTTGCGGCGGGGTGACCGCCCGCAACCGAGGTCTGGGGGCCGGCCGGGCCGGCGGGCGCAGCCGTGGGGAGATCCGCTCCTGGGTCACCCGCGAGCCGCGGGAGCCGCCGGGTGAACCGCGCAACGCGGTGCTCATGCTGCCTCCCTGATCCGTTCGACCGCTCGCAGCCGGACCGACCGGGCTCGCGGGTTGGCTGCCACCTCGTCCTCTCCCGCCCGCTCCGCACCTCGGGTCAACAGCCGCAGCTGTGGCTGGCGACTGGTGGGCACCACTGGGAAGTCATCGGGCACGTCTGCCCGCGCACCGCTCGCGAACGCCCGCTTGACCATGCGGTCCTCTAGCGAGTGGTAGGCCAGCACCACCACCCGGCCATGCAGCAGCGTCAGGTCCAGCGCCGCCGGCAGCGCGAGACTCAGCGCGGTCAACTCGTCGTTGACGGCGATCCGCAGGGCCTGGAAGGTGCGCTTGGCCGGGTTACCGCCGGTGCGACGGGTGGCCGCCGGGATGGCGTCGCGCACCAGGTCGACCAGCCGTGCGCTGCTGCTGAACGGCTGCTCGGCGCGAGCACGCACAACCGATGAGGCGATCCGGGCCGCGAAGCGCTCCTCGCCGTACGTCCGCAGGATCCGAGCAAGCTCACGCTGGTCTGCGGTGTTCAGCAGGTCGGCGGCGGTCCGACCGGTGCTGGGATCCATCCGCATGTCCAGCGGCGCATCATGCGCATAAGAGAATCCGCGATCCGCTCGGTCGAGCTGCACCGAGGACACACCCAGGTCGAACAGGACAGCATCCGCGCCGTCCGGCACCACCTCAGTGATCGAGTCGTAGACGGCGTGCACCAGCCGCACCCGGTCACCGAAGCGGGTCAGCCGCTCTCGGGCGAGCCCCAGCACCATCGGATCCCGGTCAAGCCCCACGACCCGGGCCTGCGGGCACCGGTCGAGAAGCGCGGCGGTATGCCCGGCCAAGCCAAGTGTGGCATCGACGAGGACCGCGTTCGGGTGGTCGAGCGCGGGGGCGAGCAGACCCACCACCCGCTCGACCAGCACTGGCAGGTGGCCGGCGTCGGCGACTCTCGGCATGGCCGAGCTCACCCGGCCAGTCGGACGAGCAGCAGAAGTGCCATCGCGACGGCGGTGGAGGCCAGCCCGGAGAAGGCCATCACCATTGCTCCGTCGCGGACGTCCTCCCGGATCCGTCGCTGCGACGGTGTGTCTCGGCTGGGCGATGCGCTCATTGTCTCGACCCTTCTGCGTCGCGGCGAGCAAATTCAGCTGGGTATGTGCTGGTCAGGTCGCTCGTAGGGCCAGGTCTTCGCCCGCCGCCTCAGGCATGCCGGCTGGCACCGGGGAAGGTGCGCCAGCTGGCACAGAAGGTGGGCGAAGGCCTCGTCACACGAGCGGCGAGAGGCGCAGTGGCTCAGATCACACCGGGGACCACCTCGTCCTCTAGCTCGGAGAATGCCTGCTCCTGCGCGGCCATGAACTGCGTCCAGGCGGCGGTGTCCCAGACCTCGATCCGCGCATTGGCGCCGATGACCGTGCAGTCACGCTCGAGACTGGCGTAGGTGCGCAGCCCCGGCGGGATCGTGACCCGTCCCTGCTTGTCCGGCACCTCGTCGGTAGCGCCGGAATAGAAGACCCGCAGAAAGTCGCGAGTGCGCTTGTCCGTCACCGGCGCCGCGGCCAGCCGCTCGGTGGTGTGCGTGAAGTCCGCCCGCGGGAAGACGTACAGGCACCGGTCCTGTCCCTTCGTCATCACCAACCCCTCCCGCAGCGCCTCGCGGAACCTGGCCGGCAACGTCAGCCGGCCCTTGTCGTCCAGGCGGGGGGTGTGCGTGCCGAAGAACATGCCACCACCTCCCCGTGTGAATCACCACTTTCCCCCACTGTACTCCACCTTCCCCCACCGTCAACCGAATCGCCGCTGCGTACAGGTGCTTCTGCCAGCCCGTACGCTGGCGACACAACGCCCGCCGCCCCGAGGTGGCCGGCAGATTGAGACACGGCGGTTCCGGTGGTCCGGCTGTGTGCTCGTGCGAAAATGCAGGCGAGAGACGTCTGCGCGGCGGTGTGCCGTCAGCTGAGGAGGTCCGGTGAGCGACGCGAACCCGGCTGCCCGCACACCGCAAGCCGGCGGTGACTTTGCCGCACTGACGGCCACCGCCGCGGCATTGCAGATTGCGATCGAGTCGGTGATCGAAGGCAAGGCCGAGGTGGTCCGGGCGGCGCTGGCCGTGTTGTTCGCCGGCGGGCACCTGTTGATCGAGGACGTGCCCGGCGTTGGCAAGACCATGCTCAGCAAGACGCTGGCCCGAGCCATCGACGGCACAGTTCGCCGCATCCAGTTCACCCCGGACCTGCTGCCCAGCGATGTGACCGGCGTGTCCATCTTCAACCAGAACACCCGCGAGTTCGAGTTCCGACCCGGTGGCGTCTTCGCCAACATCGTCGTCGGTGACGAGATCAACCGTGCCTCCCCCAAGACCCAGTCGGCGCTGCTGGAGTGCATGGAGGAGCGGCAGGTGACCGTCGACAGCTCCACCTACCAGCTGGACGAGCCGTTCATGGTGATCGCGACGCAGAACCCGATCGAGATGGAGGGCACCTACCCACTGCCGGAGGCGCAGCGCGACCGTTTCATGGCACGCATCTCGATGGGCTACCCGGTGCCCAGCTCCGAACTGGCGATGCTGGCCGGGCACACCGGCCTCAGTCCGCTCGAAGAAGTGGAGCCAGTCACCAGTGCGGCCGAGGTGGCCAAGCTCATCGACGTGGTGCGCGGGGTGTTCGTGGCACCTGCCGTGCAGCGCTACGCCGTCGACATCGCCACGGCCACCCGACGCTCACCTGAGCTTCGTCTCGGTGTCTCCCCACGAGCAACCCTGCACCTGATGCGTGCCGCCAAAGCCTGGGCCGCCTTGGAACAGCGCGACTACGTGGTCCCCGACGACCTGCAGCGGCTGGCGTCGTCGGTGCTGGCGCACCGGCTGCTGCTCGCCCCCGAAGCGGCCATGGGCGGGCGTAGTGCCGAACAGGTGATCGACAGCGCACTTCGTGCCGTACCCGCACCGACCGGGCGGGCGGTCGGCCGGTCGGTCGACAGCGGGGGTTGAGCCGGGTGCGTGAGGCGCTGGCGGCGCTCACCACCCGGGGGCGGGCGTTTCTCGCCGCTGGCGGTGCCACCGTGGTCTGCTCAGTGCTGCTCGGCTACGACGCGCTGCTGCGGGTCGGCATCTTGGCCGCTGCGGTGCCGTTGCTCACCGCAGCGTTGGCGAGCCGCGCTCGTTACCGACTGCGCGCCGACCGGGTCATCGCACCGGGGCGGGTTGCGGTCGGTGAGGTGGCGACGGTCACGCTCGGGCTTGTCAATGAGGGCCGGATGCCCACCGGGCTGCTGTTGCTCGAGGACCGGGTGCCGTATGCGCTCGGCACCCGACCGCGTTTCGTCGTGGACCACATGGGCAGGCACTGGTCGCGAGAGGTGAGCTATCCGGTGCGCTCCGACGCCCGCGGGCACTTCGACGTCGGCCCGTTGTCGGTGCGGGTGAGCGACCCCTTCGGCATGATCGAGTTGATCCGTACGTTCAGCGCCACCAGCCACCTGGTGGTCACCCCCACCGTGCACCGGCTGGCGCCGGTGCGTGCGGTCAGCGACTCGACGGGGGCCGGTGATCGGCGGCCGCGCGCCTTCAGCGTCGGCAGCGCCGAAGATGTGACGGTTCGCGACTATCGGCAAGGCGACGATCTGCGACGTGTGCACTGGCGCAGCACGGCGCGGACCGGTGAGCTGATGGTGCGACGCGAGGAGCAACCCTGGCAGAGCCGCGCCACCGTGCTGCTGGACGCCAGGACGGTGGCGCATCGGGGCAACGGGCCTGGGTCGTCACTGGAGTGGGCCGTGTCGGCGACCGCATCGGTGTCGGTGCATCTGGCCCAGGCCGGCATGTCGGTGCGCCTCATCACTGACCGCGCGGATGCGGAGGCGTCGACCTGGCACGACCATCCCGCCAGCCCACTGGCCCAGACCGGCCCGGTGCTCGACCAGCTGGCGGCATTGCAGGCCTCGCCGCACCATCGGCTCGAGAATGCGGTCCAGGCGATCAGCCAACAGCCGGGGTTGCTGGTCGCCGTGCTCGGCCACCTCAACGACCACGATGTGTCCGAGCTGTCTCGTGGCCTCGCGCCGGGCCGCCGCAAGCTTGCGGTGTTGGTCGACAGCGATGACTGGCACGGCAGCGGGACAGAGCCGGAGGCCGGCTCGGCCCGGTCCCGCACACCTGAGGTGA
>Ga0136640_10000132_pt1 | contig 26287 bp, 23 predicted proteins | sample AntDrymUQ8642106_2_FD_105498 | JGI IMG/M metagenome (GOLD analysis project Ga0136640, IMG submission 105498) | Polar desert sand microbial communities from Dry Valleys, Antarctica - metaG UQ864 (21.06) | ecosystem: Environmental > Terrestrial > Soil > Desert | place: Antarctica: Dry Valley...
AGGGCGCCCGACAGGGAGTAACCCGCGCTGAGCAGGAGGCCGACCTGCTCACTGACCACCGGCAGCTCGAGGAACAGGCGTCGCTGCCAGCGGGTCGAGGCGCCGGAGATCCGCTGCTCCAACAAGAGGAACGCCAGCATCGGGGCACCGAGCACGCCCAACACGCCCACCGCGGGCGGCAGCCCGAGGGCCACCGCGGCGAAGCCACCGACGCCGAACGCGGCCACGACCCAGCCGAGCTGGCGCACCCGGAACGACGTCACGTCGAGGGGGGAGTGGATGCGGGCCAACCGGACGCTGAGGTCCTCGCTGACCCCGAACAGGCGGGCTATCTGCTCACCTATCCCACGTGACAGAGGACCGACGACCTCGGTGAAGCTCTCGACCGACAACATGCCGCCGCGGTGGCCCGGCGCCAGCCCGCCCGGCGTGTAGGGCCGCAGCCGCTCGGTGAGGGGACGGCGCGAGAACCAGCGGGTGGTGGACAAGATGAGGGCCACACCGACCCAAAGGAGCAGGCCGCACACGACGAAGAGCCGGATCACTGGTGGAACACCCGCTCTTCCTCGGGGATGCGCATGATCGATCCGGCCCACACCCAGCACAGCACGACGAGACCGATGGCGACGACCACCGCGAGCTGGCCGACGGGCTGGCGGTAGGCGTCCTTGCCCTCACCGACGGACACCCCGGCCGCAGCCATGCCGAGAGGTACGAGGAGCACGAACTTGCGGGCGAAGCGCACCCCGGCCTGCTTGGCCCGGGCGTCCTTGCGGCCCTGGACGTCTTGGATGCGGTCCTCGATGAGGTCGCGCAGGCGCACGTCGAGGTCCGATCCACCGATCTCGTGGGCCACGAGCAGCGTCTCGCAGGTCGCATCGGCGGTCGGGTCGGCCAAGCGGTCCTTCAAGACCTTGACGGTCCGCGGGAAGTCGGTGGAGATGAGCCACTCGCGATGGGCGGCCTCGAACGCAGGCTTCATCTCGTCGGGTCCGCGGCGGCCGACCTCGAACAGGGCGTGGGGGACTGACCGGCCGAGGGAACCGGTGAGGATGCGGATCTCCTCGATCATTCGGGGCCACGCCTCCTGGGCGATCGCCCGGCGTGTGCGGCGACGGTTGCGGTAGGTGGCGATCGGGAAGCTCCCGGCGAAGATGGCCAGGGCCAACGCCGGCAGCACTGAGCCGAACACGGCGAAGCCGAGCGCGAGTCCGAGCACCACGAGCACGCCGACGACAGCGAGGAACTCCGGCGGGCGGACGTCGTCGAGGCCGGCCTGCACGAGCCAGTCCTGCGGGCCCCGCTTGGGTCGGCTCGTGTCTTTGGTGGTGCGGGGGCCGGGTCCGATGCCGCGCCAGCCGAGGGCCACGGCGCTGTAGAGGAGGTGCACCCCGTAAGCCCCAGCCAGGGCGAGGAGGAGGGCGACGGGGGGGCTCACCGGGCGCTCACCGGCGCATCCCGCCGTTGCCGATCGGATCGGGTCGGGCGTCGTCGAGCAGGGCCCGGATGTCGTAGCCGGCGTCGCGGAACGGGCGTTCGAGGCGGTTTGGGAGCTGGCCGGTCCACGTGAGCGGAGCGTCGACGCCGTCGCGCCCGAACACGTCGGTCGTGGTAAAGGCGGTGCCGTCGGGGCTGGCCGACAGGTCCTCGACGGTGATGACCTCGGTGACCTGCGGCCCCTCTGGGCCACGGGCGAGGTGGACGACGACGTCGATGGCCTCGGTGACCAGGCTGTTGAGGGCGGTCAAGGGCAGCTCGTTGTCGGAGAGCTGGCAGATGAAGCGCAATCGGGACAGGGCCTGACGTGCCGAGCCGGCGTGGATGGTGGTGAAGCCCTTGACCCCCGACGACAGGGTCAGCATCAGCGGGAGGGCCTCGCGGTCGCGGACCTCGCCCACTATGGCCACGTCGGGCGCCATGCGCAGGAACCCGGCGACGAGGCGTCGGAGGTCGACCTCGGCGCGCTCGGGACGAGCGGCCCGGGTCTGCATCGACGCCACGTTGGGCAGCGGGATGTCGACCTCGAAGACCTCTTCGGCGGTGACGACGCGCAGGCGCGGATCGAGCTCCGCCGCGCAGCACGAGAGCATGGTCGTCTTTCCCGACCCCGGTGCCCCGGCGAAGATCACCGAGGCCCCCGACCGCACGCAGGCCTTGAGGAACACCGCGACCGGGCGCGACAGCATTCCGCGCTCGACGAGCTGGTCGAGGTTGCGGAACATCACCCCCGTGAACTTGCGGATGTTCACCATGACGTGGCCCCCGCGGGCGATGTCCTGGTGGACGATGTGGAGGCGGGCCCCGGTGTCGAGCTGGGCGTCCTGCAGGCCGTCGGCCGGGTCGAGCTTGCGGTGGGCGCCCGAGGCGTCGTCGATGATCTTGGTCAGGGTGCGGATGACGTGGGCGTCGTCGTGGAACACCTCGTCGTGGTAGCCCGACGAGCCCATGTGGCGCTTGACGAAGATCTCGTCGGGCGCGTTGATCATCACCTCCCACACGTCGTCGTCCTCGAGCAGCGGAGCCAGCGGTCCGTAGCCGCACAGGTTGCGGTAGGCCCGCTCTACGACGCCGCCGGGGTCGGAGAGGTCGAAGGACCGCAAGCCCCGCTTGTGGTCGACCGACCATTGCGCCACCTCGGTGTCGATGAGGGCCCGCATGCGGGACTTGCCGTCGGCGCTGCCCATGTCGAGGGCCACGCCCTTGGCCCGGTCGAGCACGGCCCGCTCGATCTCGACCAGCGGGGAGATGTCGGCCATGGGCTCAGGTCACCCCCTGCTCGGCCCACGAGCCGAGCTCGCCGGGGGTGATGGCCACCGGCGCCGGTTCCTCGCCGGTGCCCTGCTCGGGTGCCCGGTCGAGGAGGGCGGTCACTGCGCTGGTGAGGGGATCGACCAGCGACTGGGGCAGCCGGGCCGTGTCGCGGAGCACCTCGTCGAAGCCGCGGCGTTCGGCCACGTGTACGGGTCCGACCACCGCCACGCCGCTGGCACGCGCGCCGCTGAGGTCGGCGAAGCTGCGGGTGAGCTCGGCTCGGCCCTTGGCCGTCTTGGCCGAGCGGTTGAGCACGGCCAGGATCCGCTCGGGTGCGACGCCGTGATCGCGCAGCTGATTCACGGTGCGGACGAGGCCGTGGAGCCCCTTGACCCCCGGCATTCCCACCGCGACGACGGCGTCGGCCCGGGCGACGACGGTGCGGGCCATGAGGTTGCGCTCCTCGACCTCGATGGAGCCGCAATCGGCCTCGCCCTCGAGGTCGGAGTCAAGATCCGCAACCACCGCCCCGAAGGCCAGTCGCAGGCCCTGCACCGCTGCCTCGAACGATCGAGGCTTGAGCACGGCCCAGTCCCGGTGACGCCTGAGACCCAACAGCAGGTTGTAGCCGCGGTTCACCACGTCGAAGGTGAGGGACCGGACCTCGTCGTGCGACGGGCGGGCGCTGCGGTGGGCGTCGACCAGCTCCTGCACCCCGGGCACGATGTCGCGCGCGTCGTGCAGCATGGCCTGCTCGCCGTCGAGGCACATGTCGGCGAGCACCGCCCCGCGCGGATCGCGCCGGGCCAGCCCCTGGGCCAGGGCCATGGCCACCGTCGAGACCCCGGCGCCCCCGCTGCCCGTCACAGCCACGAGGGTGCCTCCCCGGAACGTGATGGCGCTGCTGGGCTCGTCCGCGTCGAGGGGCAGGTCGGTGGCCCGTCCGATCATCTGGGCGTGCTCGGCCAGGGCGTCGAGGAGCTGCTCGCGCCGCAGGTCGGGCGGCAGGACCCCGGCTGCACCCAGCTCCACCCAGCGGGTCCCGCTGGCGGCATCGACGACCAGCACGCTGACCTGGTGGCGAGCTGCGGTGTCGAGGAGGTCGCGGTCGACGGCACCGGTTGCGGCGTCGATGAGCAGCGCGCTGAAGGGCCGGCCGCTGGACAGCCGGACCCGCAGCTCTTCGGCCGAGATGCACTTGACGAACTCCGCCGGCAGCGATCCGACCGTGGCCCAGCGGGCGACCTCGGTGAACCAGGGGGAGCGGGCCGTCCCCAGTCCGAGCAGGACGTAGCGCTCGGGGGCCATCAGCCGCCGCCCGAGCCGGAGCCCGAGCCACTGCCTTCCTCCGACGATGCTTCTGTGGTCGTCGTCGACGCACCCTCGGCGGTGTCGGGATCGACCGGGGGCCGGAAGCGTTCGCTCGTCGTGGGATCCTCCGAACCGGTGGTGCGGACCACCGCCAGACGGCCGGTGACGGTGGCGTTGATGATGGCCGAGCGCTCCTCGGCCGACTCCACCTCGAGGCGCAGGACGATTTGGCCGGACTCCGACACCGTCTCCTCGGCCGTCGAGACCCCGATGACCCTGGCCTCGGAGCTGAGGGCGACGGTCGTGCCGGCGGTGTCGCTGCCGTAGGTCGCGAACACCTGGACGATGTCGCCCCGCTGCAGCTCGCCGGCGTTGGCGTCGGCCTCGTCCAGGGACACCGAGAACGTCGGCACCACAGCATCAGCACCGTCGGCAAGGGCGCCGGCCTGGACCAGCTCACCCTCCGACATTGGCCCGACGGCCACCGCCCCGTCGACGGAGGACAAAGACGTGAACACCCGGCTCTGCTGGACGCGAGGCAGGTCCATGGCCACCAGCTCCAGGTCGTCGGCGCTGAGGATCGACCCTGGGGCCACATCTCGGGCGGCGACGACATAGGAGGTGTCGGGACCCCGTCCCGCCCCCGACACGGCGGCGAAGATGCCGACGGCGGCCACCGCGACCAGCAGGCCACCGACGACGGCTCGACCGCCGGGCAGGCCCCGGCGCGGTCGGAGACGCCGGGCCTCGGCCGGAGGCTGCCCACCGTTGCTCTCGATGCGCCCCGGTCGGGTCTGGGTGGCAGCCACGTGTCCCCTCTCGCCGCACCCGTCCCGGCCCTCAGCTGCAGCTTCTTCATCGTCGTGTCGCGGGTTAGCCGGTTGTACCGTCCGCCGACGAGCGACCAAACCTCGGTCCTCCGTCCCCGGGTGACCGCGAGACAGCATGAGAGTGTCGGAGACAGACCGTGGGGGTAAGGTGGCGCGGTGACCAACGCAGCCCGATGGCTCAGCACCGCCGAGGCGGCCAAGAGACTCGGGATCACTCCCCGCACCCTGTACCGCTTCATCGACGGGGGCCAGCTCCCGGCCTACCGGTTCGGCCGAGTGATCCGCCTGCAGGAGAACGAGGTCGATTCGTTCATCCAGACCTGCCGCATCGAGCCCGGCACCCTCGAGCACCTCTACCCCGAGGCCGTCACCACCGAGGCGCTCACCGCCGACGCCGACTGACCCGCGAGGGCCGTCGCCCCGCCAACTGGGCGCAAAATCGCACCCCAGGACATGCAGAAGTGCGCCCGGTTCGCGGCCAGGTTCGCCGGTCAGCGTTCGTCGTCGCTGATGGTCAGCTCGGCCAAGGAGGCGAGCGGCACGTAGAGGGTGCCTGCGGCGGCGGCCAATCGCAGGACGAGCACGTCGCGACCGGCCGACAGCAGGTCGCCGGAGAGGCCGGTGCCGTCTCGACTGACGAGCAGCACGCGGGGCCGGTCCCCGGCGACGGCGGACACGGCCTCGGCGAAGGTCAGGTCCAGGGCCTGGGCCCGATCTGCAGGGCCGACGGGGCGACCCTCGGGGCGGATGGCCACGACGGCGTCGTAGGGGAGCAGGCTGTCGGCCCGGCCCGTGCGCAGGGCGACGAAGTCCTCGCCCACCCCCCGCACCCGGCCTCGGTGGGTGCGGCCACCCGGTCCCTGCACGACCACGGTGTCGGCCCTCTCGGCCAGGTCGAGCAGGACGCCGGCCACCATCGCCTCCTCATCCGCGGCCTGGCGCAGCCATCGCTCTCGGGTTCGGGCCGCAACGGCGGCGTCGGCGCGCTGCTCGGCCAACCACCGGGTCAGGTCGGCGACCAGTCCGTCGCCGTCAGGCTGGTCGAGGTCGGGCGCAGCGTCGCCGTCGGGCTCCACGGCCCCCGAACCTAGGCGGGAGGTCGGGGGACCGGCAGTAGGGTACGGGCGCTGTGCCGCGGGCCGGATGGGCCGGAGCTGCGGGGCGGAGGAGCGTTGGCGTCGACCCAGCTGAAGATCAGTGTCCCGGACAACGACCTCATGGGCCCGCTGGTGGGCGCCCACGACGAGCACCTCCGCCTGATCGAGGCCGCCTTCCCCGGCACCCGGTTGATCGTGCGAGGCAACGAGGTCTCCATCGATGGCGACGACGCCGGTGATGTGGCCCGCCTCGTCGACGAGCTGGTCAGCCTCGTCCAGCAGGGCGAGGCTCTAGAGCCGACCACCCTGGCCCGCACCATCGACATGGTCCGGGCCCACGAGAGCCCATCGGAGGTCCTGACCGCCGAAGTGCTGCGCGCCGGTAGGGGGCGACGCGTGCGGCCCAAGACCGCCGGCCAGAAGCGCTACGTCGATGCCATCGCCGCCAACATCATCACCTTCGGCTTGGGCCCGGCCGGCACCGGCAAGTCGTGGCTGGCGGTGGCCACGGCCGTGCAGGCCCTGCAGGCCAAGGCCGTCGACCGCATCATCCTCACCCGCCCGGCAGTCGAGGCCGGTGAGCGCCTGGGGTTCCTGCCCGGCGACCTCATGGCCAAGGTCGACCCGTATCTCCGTCCGCTGTACGACGCCCTGCACGACATGGTCGGCACCGACGGCTCGGCGCGGCTCCTCGAGCGGGGGGCGGTCGAGGTCGCTCCTCTTGCCTTCATGCGGGGCCGCACCCTGAACTCCAGCTTCATCATCCTCGATGAGGCCCAGAACACGACCCCTCAGCAGATGAAGATGTTCCTCACCCGCATAGGGTTCGGGTCCAAGGTCGTCGTCACCGGCGACACGACCCAGGTCGACGTTCCCGGTGGGCGCAGCGGGCTCGACGGTCTGCAGGAGACGCTCGGGCCCATCGACGGGCTCACCTTCGTCCACCTCGACCGGCGCGACGTGGTCCGCCACCGCATCGTCTCCGACATCGTCGACGCCTACGACCGGGCCACGCCCCCCCGTCCTCACACCGATCCGCGCCGGTGATCGGCCGCACCCCACTGCGATCTCCTGCCGCAGCTGACCCGATCGTCGGCTCCGCCGCCGCGGGCCCCGACGCCGTGACGGTCGAGCTGAGCGTCGATGTCGATGGTGACGGCGGCCTCGACGGTGCCCGGTGGGCGCAGCTGCTGGCCGACGTGTTGGCCGCCGAGGGCGTGCCCGACGGCGCCGAGGTCGGGTTGAGCTTCGTGTCGGCTGAGGCCATGACCGACCTCAACGAGGCCCACATGGGAGCGACCGGACCCACCGACGTCCTCGCCTTCCCCATCGACGGTCCGACCGTGGCCGCAGGTGGCGTCGTGGGCGACGTCGTCATCTGCCCCTCGGTGGCCGCCGCGGGAGCGGCCGACCACGCCGGGACACCGGAGGACGAGATCGCCCTGCTCGTCGTCCACGCCGCCCTGCACCTGCTCGGCCACGATCACGGTGAGCCGGCCGCCCGATCGGCCATGCAGGCCCAGGAGCGCGCTCTGCTCGCCGCCCACCACGGGCCCCTCGGGGGCGACCCGTGGGCTGCTCGATGACCGGCGTGCTGGGCCCGGCCGAGCTGGCGCCCGGCGTGTTGGCCCGCGCCGCTGGTGGCGACGACCCCGCCTTCGGGTCGGCCCAGGTGGCGATGCTCGTGGCCCTCGGCGTGCTGCTCCTCGGCCTCGGGTACCTGGCCCTGGCCGAGACCGGCCTGACGCGCATGACCCGGGCCCGGGCCACTGCCCTCGAGGGTGAGGGCCGTCGGGGGGCCCGGTCGCTCCGCTGGCTCGTCGCCCACCCCGAGGAGTTCATCAACCCGCTGCTGCTCGTGGTCCTGGTCGTGCAGTCGGTGCAGACGGCGTTGACGACGCTCTTGGCCGAGCGTCTCTTCGGCAGCGCAGGTGTGGCCGTCGGCATCTTCGTCAACGTCGTGGTGGTGTTCGTGTTGGCCGAGGCGGCGCCCAAGACCTGGGCCGTGCAGCACCCGGAGCGGGCCGGCCTCATCACGGCTCGTCCGGTGCGGGCCCTGGCCCGGTTCTGGCCCCTGAGGATGATCTCGCGCGCGCTGATCGGCCTGACCAACGTGATCCTCCCCGGCAAGGGGCTGCGCAAGGGGCCGTGGGTGTCGGAGGACGAGCTGCTGGCCTTCGCCGAGGAGGCGGCGGAGTCCGAGGCGATCGAACACGAGGAGCGCCACCTCATCCGCCGCATCCTCGAGTTCGGCGACACGATCGTGCGCACGGTGATGGTGCCCCGCACCGACATGGTGGGCGTACCGGCCGACTTCCGGGCCGTCGACACCATGGAGGTCGTCCTGCTCAACGGCTACAGCCGCATCCCGGTCTACGACGCAGACAAGGGGGTCGACGAGGTGGTGGGGGTGGTCTTCGCCCGGGACCTCATGCGCGTCGAGCGTGACGGCCGCCAAGACGAGCCGGTGACCGAGGTGATGCGCCCAGCGCGGTTCATCCCCGAGACCAAGCGTGTGACCGAGCTGATGCGGGAGATGCAGGCCGAGCAGTTCCATATGGCCATCGCCGTAGACGAGTACGGCGGGACCGCGGGGCTGGTCACATTGGAGGACCTGATCGAGGAGCTGGTGGGCGAGATCGTCGACGAGTTCGACGTCGAGGCGGCCCGGGTCGAGCCCCTGCCCGGTGGCGACTACCGGGTCAACGCCCGCCTGACGATCGACGACGCCAGGGACCTGCTCGACATCCGCCTGCCCGAGGGTGATGTCGACACCGTCGGGGGGGTGTTGTTCAGCGCCCTGGGCCACGTGCCAGTCGAAGGCGAGGAGGTGGTCGTCAACGGCGTGACCTTGCGGGCCGAGCGGGTGCAGGGCCGTCGCATCCAGCGGGTGCGAGTGACCAGGGCCCCGGCGCCCGAGCCCCGGGATGGCGACGGCGACGGCGACGGACGCGACGGCGACCGGCGCGACGGCGACCGGCGCAACGGGGCCGAGGCGACGGGCGATCGGCGGTGAGGTCGGGCTTCGTGACCATCGTGGGCCGGCCCAACGTGGGCAAGTCGACGTTGCTGAACCGCATACTCGGCACCAAGGTGGCGATCACCTCCGACAAGCCCCAGACGACCCGGTCACAGGTGCGAGGCGTGCTGCACGTCGATGCCGACCACGGTGGAGACGCCGACGGCGGCACGCAGGTCGTGTTCGTCGACACTCCCGGCATCCACAAGCCTCGGACCCCGCTGGGGGTGCGCCTCAACGACACCGCATCGAGCGCCCTGCGCGAGGTCGACGTGGCCTGCCTGGTGATCGACGCCACGGCCAAGCTCGGTCCAGGCGACCGCTGGGTCGCGGCCAAGGTGCCGGCCGACGCCATCGTCGTCGTGAACAAGGTCGACGCCGCCTCGCGGGACACCGTGGTGGGTCAGCTGGGGGAGGCCGGTGAGCTGGATCTGGGTGACTACGTGGCTGTGTCGGCTCTCACCGGTGAGGGTGTCGACACCCTGGTGCGGCTGCTGCTCGACCGCATGCCCGAGGGACCGCCCTACTACCCGCCCGACGTGGTGAGGGAGTCCGACGACGAGGTGTGGGTGGCCGAGCTGGTCCGCGAGCAGCTCTTGGCCGTGACCCACGACGAGGTCCCGCACTCCATCGCCACCCGGGTCACCGAGTGGGAGTGGCCCCGCATCCGCGTCGAGATCCTCGTCGAGCGCGACTCTCAGAAGGGGATCGTCATCGGCCACAAGGGCTCGGTGCTCAAGGAGGTCGGCACCCGGGTCCGGGCCCAGCTCCCCGAGGGCGCCTACATCGAGCTCGCCGTCAAGGTCGAGAAGGACTGGCAGCGCCGCCCCCAGTCCCTGCACCGCCTCGGTTTCTGACGCCGGACCTTGAGTTGTCGGCGCGCTACCGGCCGAGAGTGATCTCTCTCAGGAGCTGCTCGGCCTCGGCTCGGACCTTGGTTCGGCGCATGGGCGGGAGCGCCCGCACCAGGTCCCAGCGGTAGCTGGCGGTCGCCAGGCGGGGGTCGAGGACGGCGACGACGCCCCGGTCGGTGGCCGAGCGGATGAGCCGGCCCGCGCCCTGGGCAAGGAGGGTGGCGGCCCGGTCGAGGTCGACGAGGCGGAACGCGTCGGCCCGGGCGGCCTCGCGTCGGGCTTGCATCAGCGGCTCGTCGGGGCGGGGGAACGGGAGGCGGTCGATGGCGACCAGCGACAGCGAGGGGCCGGGGACGTCGACTCCCTGCCAGAAGCCCATGGTGGCGAAGAGGCAGGTGGGCTCGTCGTCGGTGAACGCGCTGATGAGGGCGGGCTTGGGCCGCTCGCGCTGGCTGAGCACCGGCACCGACAGCTTCGGACGCAAGGCGTCGACTGCGGCGTCCATCGCCCGGTAGGACGTGAACAGGGCCAGGGTGCGACCACCGGCCGCCTCGATCAGGGCGAGCAGCTCGGCGTGGGCGGCGGGCTCCCAGGTCGGCTGGCGAGGGTCGGGCAGCTGCGCTGCGCAGTAGAGGAGGGCATGGCCCTCGTGGTCGAAGGGACTGCCCACGTCGATCACGTCGACGGAGTCGGGCGGCAGGCCGAGCCGGGTCACCGCTGCAGGAGGGACGGTGGCGCTGGTGAGGATGGCCGTCGTCTCCGACCAGAGCCGAGCGGCCAGCGTCGGGCCAACGTCGACCGGCGCCATGCGCAGCGACGGCGACGCCTCCGGACCCTCGACCCAGGTGACGTGGCCGGTCGGGGCGGCCAGCACGGCGTCGAGCTCGTCAGCCAGCATCCCGGCGGTCTTGGCCGCCCGGACAGCCCGGGTCGAGACGTCGTCACCTCGGTCGGTCGGCACCACCTTCAGGGCACCGAGCAGCCCGTCGACCGCTATCCGCGCCGAGACCACGGCGTCGGCGATTTCGGGCTCCATGGAGCCCCGCAACCGCCGGCCCACGTGCTCGGCCAGGGCGCCGGCCAGCACCACCCCAGCGGCATCGACGGCATCGGAGGCGGAGGAGTCCGCGAGCACCGATCGACCGGCGCGGGCCAGAGCGACGAAGCGCCCAGCGGTGAGGTCGACGCCGAAGGTGGCCGAGATGATGTCCTCGAGCTGGTGGACCTCGTCGATGACCACGACGTCGTGCTCGGGCAGCACCGCTCCGGCGGTCTCCAGGTGGAGCCCGTAGAGGTGGAGGTTGACCACGACGATGTCGGCCTCCCCGGCTGTGCGCCGGGCCGCCTCGGTGAAGCAGGAGTCGCCCTGGGGGCAGCGGGCCGCGCCCGGGCACTCGCGTGACCCGACGCTCACCGCCGCCCACGCCTCCGGCGACGGCTCGACGGGCAGCTCGGCCCGGTCGCCGACGAGGGTCGTGGCCGCCCAGGTCCGGATCTGGACCAGCTCGGCCTCCGACGCCCGCTCGGCCAACCCGTCGAGGGCGAGCTGCTCGGACCCGCCGTCGATCTCGGCCAGGCGCTGGCGGCACACGTAGTTCGACCGGCCCTTGAGCACCGAGAAGGTCAGGGGTTCACCGAGGTGGTCGGCCAGGAACGGCAGGTCCTTGCCGGCCAGCTGGTCCTGGAGGGCCTTGGTCGCGGTGGCCACGACGACGGGCCGCCCCGACAGAGCGGTGGGCACCAGGTAAGCCAGCGACTTGCCGGTGCCGGTGCCGGCTTGGACCACGAGGTGCCGCCCGGTCTCCACGGCCCGAGCCACGGCGTCGGCCATCTGGCGCTGGCCGGGCCGATCCTCGCCGCCGCCGGGCAGCTCCCGGGTCGTCCGGGTGAGAGCGGCGGTGACCGGTGACGTCGTCGAGGACGAGGCCGAGCCCGTCGAGTCCGGGCTCAGGACTGCTCGGCGGCGGGTCGCTCGGCGTCGACCACCGCACCCCCCCGATCGGTCTCGACGGGCACCTCGTCGTCGAAGCGCAGGGCCTTGATCTCCAGCGTGGTGAAGCCGTTGTGCGCCTCGTGGCGCACGGCGTTGAGCGCCGAGGCGTAGACGATCAGCCGGGCGAACAACGCCAGCCAGGCCAGGATGGCGAACACGATCCCGATCGGGCCGTAGAGCGACGACGACGAGGCCACCATGCGCGGGAGCGCCACGGTGCCGAGGAGCTTCAGGATCTCGAAGCCGACGGCGCCGACGATCGCCCCGGGCAGCAGGGCCCGCCAACCGGCGCGCCGCTCGCCGAGGGCCCAGAACGTCCACAGGAAGAAGGCCAGCTCGAGGGCCAGGCCGAGCAGGATGAGCCCGGCGGAGACGACGGGCCGGGGTACGACCTCTGGCGTGCGGTTGAGGAGGGCGCCGGTGAGGAGGGCGCCGCCGAAGGTGACGGCTCCGCCCAGCACCCAAGCCAGCCCGGCCGCCCTGGCCTTGAGACCCACGACCTTGCGCTGCCACGGGGTCTTCACCGCCAGTGAGATCGCGGCGGTGACGCCCAGACCGCTCCACACCAGGCCGACCAACCCGATGACCGACGCCGAGCGACGGCTCTCTCGAGCGGTCTCGATGGCTTGGACCACCTCATCGGCGGCGTCGCCCTCGAGTGAGAGAGCGTCGATGATGTCACCGGTGACGGTGGGGTCGTCGCTCGACACGAACCCGACGATGGCGATCACGGAGAGGATGAGGGGGAAGATGGCCAGGAAGAACATGAGCGTGGCCGCCGAGGCGGTGGCTGCACCGTTGGTCTCGCCCACCCGGGCGTGGACGGCGAGGACCGTCTTCAGCCACGGCCACCGCTCCGCCAGGGCGTTGAGCCGTTCCACGCCTGCACGCTACCCAGCACCCCGTGGCGCATCGGCGGCTCCCTCGGCCGGCCAGGCGCCGTCGGTAGCGTGATCCGGTGCGCCCCGTGGGACCGATGACCTGACGTGGCTGAACCAGTCGGCCTCTATCGCGACCACGCCATCGTCCTGCGCACCTACAAGCTCGGCGAGGCCGACCGCATCGTCGTCCTGCTCACCGAGCACCACGGTGAGGTGCGGACGGTGGCCAAGGGGGCCCGCCGGACCAAGAGCCGATTCGGGGCTCGCCTCGAACCGCCCACCCACATCGCGGTGCAGCTCTACCGGGGCCGAGGCGAGCTGGACACCGTTGCCCAAGCCGACACCGTTGATCACTTCCGGGCCCTGCGCGACGACCTCGTGGGGCTGGGCCGGGCTCTGACCATGGTCGAGGCGGCCGATCAGGTCGCCCTGGAGCACCAGCCCAACGCGGCGTTGTACCGGCTCCTGCTCGGAGCCCTGCGGACCCTGGCGGCGACGCCCTCGCCGGTCGTCGTGGCCGGGTTCTTGTGGAAGCTGCTGGCCCTGGAGGGTGTCGCTCCCGTCCTCGACCGCTGCGTGGTGTGCGGGGCGACCGATGACCTGGTCGCCTTCGACCTGATGGAGGGCGGCGTGGTCTGTCGTGACGACCGGCGGGGCCAGCCCCTGTCGGCCGCCGCCCTCGCGCTGTTGCGCGACATCCTCGGTGGCCGGCTCGGCGCCGCCCTGGCCGCTCCCGTCGACGGCGCCACCGCCGAGGTCGACCGCCTGGCCGTCCGAGCCACCGAGCACCACCTGGAGCGGCGTCTTCGCTCCGTCGGCGTCCTCGACGGCGCCTGACGGGTATCGCCGGCGAGGCGGTCGGGTCCGGGGAGTCGTCCCCGGCCGGAGTCCTAGACGGCAAGGTCGACACTCGGCCAGACTCGCCCTGTGCCTCTCGTGACCAGCAGACATCGGTCGGGCGAGGCCGTGGGTTGAGCGACGATCCGACCCGGGTCGAGGGCCGTGACCCGGCACCCGACGAGACGGTGGCCTTCGGCGCGTCGTCAGCCGACGGGAACGATGCCGGGTCGGCGCCGAGTCCCTCGCCCGACGCTGCGCCCGGCCCGCCGAGCGGGCCGGCGCCGCCTCCGGGCTTCACCGGTGCGACATCACCGCCCGGCCACAACGCACCGGCCGACGTCGGTCCCTGGACGGGTTACGCGCCCGCCCCGGGGTACGCCCCCTTCTCGGGCCCGTACCCGCCGGCCTATGCCCCGGTCGCGTACCCCCCGGGCGCCTACGACCCGCGCAAGTCGAAGATGGCGGCCGGCCTCTTCGGCATCCTCCTGGGCGCGTTCGGGGTGCACAACTTCTACCTCGGCTACAACGGCAAGGCCGTCGCCCAGCTCCTGATCACCCTGCTGTCGTGCTTCATGCTCTCGTTCGTCTCGAGCATCTGGGGCATCATCGAGGGCGTCCAGATCCTCACCGGCAGCATCAACACCGACGCTGCCGGTGTGCCGTTGAAGGAGTGACCGAACCCATCGGAGAGCCCACATGAGCGAACCTCCCCTGCCGCCCCCGCCGTCGAGCTTCGGCGCGTCGCCTCCTCCGCCGCCGCCGAGCGCCCCGAGCGGGCCGCCACCGGTGGGCGCGACGGGAACCCCGCCGCCCCCGGCCGGGTTCGCCCCTGGCGCCCCCGGCTTCGCTCCGCCACCCGGCGCCTACGCGCCCGGTCCGGGCGCCTATGCGCAACCTGGCGTCCCGCCCGGGTACCCGCAGAAGGAGAAGATCGTTGCCGGTCTGCTCGCCCTGCTCATCGGCGGGTTCGGGATCCACAACTTCTACCTCGGCTACACCGGCAAGGCCGTCGCCCAGTTGCTGCTCACCGTGCTGTCGTGCGGCATCCTGTGGTTCGTCTCGTGGATCTGGAGCATCATCGAGGGGATCCAGATCCTCACCGGCAGCATCAACACCGACGCCAACGGCGTCCCCCTCAAAGGATGACCGCACCTGTCGGCGGGGCGCATGTGCGACAATGCCGCCGTCCACCACCGACCCATCAGGACTGACTGCCCATGAGCAACGTTCCCCCTCCGCCGCCGCCTGGCCCTCCGTCTTCCGGCCCTTCGGGACCCGGCTCCTCGGCCCCTCCGCCGCCACCATCAGCGCCGCGCAGTGCACCGCCGTCGGCCCCGGGTGGATACAGCGCGCCCGGTGGTGGGAGCCCGGCCGTCCCGCCCCCAGCGGGTGGCCCACTGGAGCCGACATGGAACATGACCGACCCGGCCCCTGCGGGCTGGGTCCCGAAGCAGAAGATGGTCGCCGGGATCCTCGGCATCCTGCTCGGCGGGTGGGGAGCCCACAGCTTCTACCTGGGCAACACGAAGAAGGGCATCATCCAGCTCGTGGTGAGCCTCGTCACCTGCGGCATCGGTGGCCTGTGGGGCCTGATCGAGGGCATCCAGATCCTCACCGGCAGCATCAAGACCGACGCCTACGGGGTCCCGCTGACCGAGTAGCCCAGCGGGGCGGTCTTGACCCTGCCCCACCTGCTAGTGCCGTGTCAGGTGATGTTTGCGCTGTTCACGGCGAGTCAGGGGCGTCGCTCGCAAGGACGCAGGACGAGGGCATAGCCGTAGCTACGTCGAGGACGAGGACGCCGCGAGCGGCGTTCCTGGCCGTCGTGACAGCGAGTGGACGTTGCCCGACACGGCACTAGCGGCACTGGCAGGTGGGACACCAGGTCGTGCCCCGAGCATCGATCACGGCGCGACGCAAAGACGCGCCACACCGGGCGCACGGCTGACCGGCGCGGCCGTAGCACGTCAGCGCGTGCTGGTGGCGACCCTCCTCGCCGTTGGGAGTCCGGTAGTCGCGAAGCGTCGTCCCGCCGTTGGCCAGGCCGACAGCCAGGGCGCCGCGCACGCTGGCGTGGAGTCGCCCGGCGCGCTCTCGGCCGACCCGGCGCGCGGCCGGGTGGATCCGGGCCCGCCACAGGGCTTCGTCGGCGTAGATGTTCCCGACACCGGCCACCACGCGCTGGCCGAGGAGCTGGGTCTTGACCCGGATGGCGCTGCGAGCCAGGGCTCGCCACAGACCGTCGGGCGTGAACGCAGCCGAGAAGGGCTCAGGGCCGAGGGCGGCGAGGGTCGGCAGGCTGCGGTGATCTCCAGCCGGCACGACTGCGATGCGGCCGAAGCGGCGGACATCGCGGTACACCAGAGCGCTTCCGTCGTCGAGGTGCCACCGGGCTCGGACGTAGGGGTCGTCGGGGTCGAGGTCGGGACCGAGGTGCCCGGTCATGCCCAGATGGATCACCAGCTCCCGGCCGACGGTGCCGACCCGGGCCTCGGAGAGGGGCTGGAGGTCGGCGAGCAGGTACTTGCCGCGCCGGCGCACGGCCCTGATCCGGTGTCCGACCGCCTCGGGCGCAGCCGCGAACTTGGGTGACGGGTGAGCAGCAGCGTCGATCACGCTGCGCCCGACGAGCAGAGGCTCGAGGGCGGCGCGGATCGTCTCGACCTCGGGCAGCTCGGGCATCGACTTTCAACCTAGGGGCGCCCGGCGACGTAGCCCCGGGCGCTCGGGGGGTGACGTCGATACCATCCGGCGCGCCTCGCGCACCTCTGTGACCACTCCCCCCGACGCCTCCTCACCGCACGGTCATGGCGACCGAGGCGTCCCCTCGTCGGTGCGCGACGAGATGGTCGCCATCGTCGGGCGCCGGCGTGGCGATGCCGCTTCTCCGTCGGCGGTCGACGACGCCCTGAGCGTCCTGGCGTGGCGGCAAGACGGCCGGTGGTTGGTGCGTTGCCGCGCGCCGGGCACCGATCTCCTCGCCGGCCATCCGGCCCGGGGCACGGTGCTCGAGATCGCGGGCGACGATCGACCGCTGATCGTCACCTCCGTGGAGGAGGAGCTGCGGGCCCATCGCGTGAGGGTCCTGGACCTGACGCCGCTGTCGTTCGGAGCCGAGCGCGACGGTGACGGCGGGTTGCGGCGCATGGGACCGGCCCGGACCGCCGAGCACCCGGAGGCCTTCCTCCAGATCGAACTCGACCACGAGGTGGATGAGGCCGGGACCGCCGAGCTGGTTGCGTCGCTGCGGTCGCTGCTGTCGCGCCTCGTCGTGGTCACCGACGACCACGCCCCCATCCGCGCTCGGTTGGCCGAGGCCGCCCGGTCTCTCGAGGCGAGCGAGGGCGAAGCGCCCAGGGCGGTCACCGACGCTGTGGCCACGGTGGAGTGGATGCTGGACGGCAACGCCTTGATGCTGGGCCTGGGCCGCCGTGCCCTGTCCGGGGACCGAAGCGGGGGACCGGTGGCCGGCGCGCCGGACCTCGGTCTGTTGCGGGCCGAACCTCCGACCGACCTGGAGACCGACGGGTGGGGAGGTGGCCTGATCGGTCGGGACCAGCCTCTGCGCGTCTCGCGCCTGGCCACGCTCAGCCCGCTGCACCGTCGGGTGCCCCTGCTGCGTCTCGACCTGTGGGTTCCCGGCGACGACGTCGACGGCGGGGGATTCGTCGAGCACCTCTTGTGGGTCGTGTCGCGCCGGGCAGCGGGAGCGCCGTTGGCGTCGGTGCCGCTACTGCGCCAGAAGCTCGATCGGCTCCTCGAGGCCGAGGACGTGATCCCGGGTTCCTACGACGAGCAGCACCTCACGCTGCTGTTCCAGTCGCTCCCCGAGGATGACCTGTTCAGCCTCGACGCGGATGTCATCAGATCCCTGGTCGCCGAGCTGAGCGCAGAGGACCGAGACCACAGCGTGCGTGTCGTCATGCGGCCGGTGGCCGACGCCCGGGCCGTGGCCGCCCTCGTCACGGTCCCCGTGGAGCGCTGGAACCGCACCCTGCGCGAACGCCTCGAGCGGTTCCTCCTGGCCCAGCTCGACGGCGAGCGCGTCGACGTGGCCCTTTCCATCGGTGGCGGATCGTCGGCTGTGACGGCCCGCTTCGTCGTGCACGTGCAGCCCGACCACGACGTCCCCGAGCACCTCGACGCCGTGGCCCGCGAGGTGCGCATGGTCTGCCAGTCGTGGGAGGAGCAGCTCGTCGCCGGAGTGGCCGACGAGGCCGCCGACACCCCCGGTCTCGACATCGATCCCACCGTGGTGGGGGCCCGCTGGGCCGGGCGTCTCCCCGAGTCCTACCGCGACGCGGTTGCCGCCCGTGACGCCGTGCCCGACGTCCTGCAGCTGGAAGCCATGGCGGCGGCGGCGGCGGCCGCGCCGACGATGGGCGACGCCCTGGGATCCATGCGGGTCTGGTTCGGCCGGCGCCGGGCCCCCGACCAGCCCGAGCGGTTGTGCCTGGTCGCTGACGGGAGCATCGACCTGTCGAGCCTGGTGCCGGAGCTGGAGAGCCTGGATCTATGGGTGACCGACGAGGCTCGCTGGCCGGCCGGCGACGGTCTGTTCCTGCACCACCTCGGCGTGCGCATCCGTGCTGGCGGCGGGGGCTTGGCCGACGGCTCGCCGGGTCGACCCCCGACCCGACGGCTCGCGGGCGCCGAGGACGGAGCTCGGCTCGCCGACGCGATCGTCGCCCTCGTCGTCGGGCCGGCGGAGGTCGATGGTCTCAACCGCCTCGTGCTCCACGCCGGGCTCACCTGGCGAGACATCGCCGTGCTACGGGCCTATCGCCGCTATCGCCACCAGGTCGCGCCGGCAGACGACGAGGCTTACGTCGACGAAGTCCTCGTGAGCCACCCCGACATCGCCCGGGCCCTGATCGCCCAGTGGCACGCCCGGTTCGATCCATGCCCGAGCTCCGGCGAACGCACCCTGCGCGCAGCCGTCGCGTCTCGCGCGGTCAACACGGCCTGCGACGCTCTCCCACGCCTCGATCACGACCGCATCCTCCGCGGCCTGGTCGGCACGATCGACGCCACCCTCCGGACCAACCGCGACCTGCGGCCCGAGGGACCACTGGCCCTCAAGCTCGACCCAACGCTGGTCCCCGGTGCCCCTCACCCGCGGCCCCATCGTGAGGTGTTCGTAAGCGGGGCCACCGTCGAGGGCGTCCACCTGCGCGCCGGGCCGGTCGCCCGGGGTGGTCTGCGGGCCAGCGACCGAGACCAGGACTACCGGGCCGAGGTCCTCGACCTGATGCGGGCCCAGGTCCTGAAGAACGCGGTGATCGTTCCCACCGGCGCCAAGGGCGGCTTCGTCCTGCGCGACGGTGGCCGGCATCGACGAACGACATCGGGACCCACCGATCGCCGGGCGCAAGTCGAGGCCGCCTACGACGCCTTCGTCGGCGCCCTCCTCGACATCACCGACGACCTGGAGGGCGATGCGGTGCGTGCGGTGCCCGGCCGGTGGGACGACGACGACCCGTACCTCGTGGTGGCCGCCGACAAGGGGACGGCGACCTTCTCGGACCGGGCCAACGCCCTGGCCGAGGCGCGGGGCTTCTGGCTGGGCGACGCCTTCGCGTCGGGCGGCTCGCAGGGCTACGACCACAAGGCGCTCGGCATCACGGCGCGGGGCGCTTGGGTCGCGATCGGGCGCCATCTCCGAGCCCTCGGTCTCGACCCTGACCGCGACGAGATCACCCTGGCCGGGGTGGGCGACATGTCCGGCGACGTGTTCGGCAACGGCCTGCTCCGCTCGAACCGGCTCCGGCTGGTGGCTGCGTTCGACCACCGCCATGTGTTCCTCGACCCTAACCCCGACCCCGAGATGTCATACCGGGAGCGCCGCCGGCTCTTCGAGATGGCGGGCTCGTCGTGGGCGGACTACGACCCGAAGCTCCTGTCGGTCGGCGGTGGCATCCACTCCCGGTCGGCCAAGGCGGTGCCCCTCACCGCAGAGGTCAAGGCCGCTCTGCGGGTCGGCGACGACGAGCTGACCCCCGCTGGTCTGGTCCGCGCCGTCCTGTCGGCGCCGGTCGACCTCCTCTACTTCGGTGGGATCGGCACCTACGTTCGGGCCTCTACCGAGGATGACGCCCGCGTCGACGATCGGGCCAACGCTGAGGTGAGGGTCAGCGGGCGCGACCTGCGGGCGCGGGTCGTGGGCGAGGGGGCCAACCTCGCCCTCACCCAGCGGGCTCGGGTCGAGGTCGCCCGGCGCGGTGGTCGCATCAACGTCGACGCCATCGACAACTCCGCAGGGGTCGACTGCTCCGACCACGAGGTGAACCTCAAGGTCCTCCTGAGCGGGGCCGAGTCCGACGGGCGCATCGACCGGTCCGAACGTGACGCCCTGCTCCAGGCCCACGCCGAGGATGTGGTCGCAGCTGTCCTCGACGACTGCGCATCCCAGAGCGACGCCCTCGATCGGGCCGAGCGGGCCACCCCGGCGGGGATGGACGTCGTCGCCGTCGTGCAGCGCCGACTCGTTGCCGACCGTGTGCTCGATCCGGTGATCGAGGCCCTGCCCGACGATCGCGAGATCGAGGCTCGAGCCTCGGCCGGTGCCGGCTTCACCCGGCCCGAGCTGGCCGTGCTGCTCGCCGGGGTCAAGCGACGTGTCGTCGCCGATCTCCTCGCCTCGGACCTCCCCGACCACCCGGTCACCCGCGACGCCCTCGTCGGGTACTTCCCTCCGGCGCTCGCGGAGCGCTTCGACGACCTGCTCGACGGGCACCGACTCAGGCGAGAACTCGTCGCCTCGGAGGTCGCCAACGACCTCGTCGACCACCTGGGGTTGACCGCCGTGGTCGAGCTGGCCGACGAGGTCGGCGTCGGGACCGACGACGTGGCCGTCGCCTACTGGGTCGTCCGAGCGGTGGTTCGAGCGCCCGAGCGGTGGGCGACGCTGGCGTCGGAGCGGGGCGCGACCGACCCGGACCTCGACCCCGAACCGGCTGACGGTGGCGACCTGCTCGCCGCCCTGCTCCGCACGCTCACGCGGTCGGAGCTGGTCCGGCGTCGGCGCGACCTGCGTCGAGGAGGCACCTGGGACCCGGTGGCCCGCATCGAGGCCGACCGGCTCGTCGCCGATGCCGTGGTGGCGCACCTCGACGATGACCCCGAACCTCGCCGCAGCCGTGAGCGGGCCCGGCTCGGCACGAGGCTGGTGGCCGGGGGGCTGGCTCCGGCGGCGGCCGCCGCAGCTGCTCTCGCGCCCGAGCTGGAGATGGTGGCCGACGTGGCCGAGGTCGCCCGTGACCTGGATCGTGACGTGGTCACCGTGGTCGGCGCCTTCCGTGCCATCGACGACCGCCTCGGCCTCGACGAGCTGCGCCGCCGGACGGCCGCAGCCGACGCCGTGGGCGAGTGGTCGCTGCGGGCTCGTCAAGGCCTCGTCGACGACCTGGTCGGTCTGAGGCGCGAGGCGGCGCGGCGCGCGCTGGAGGAGGCCGGTCCCGGGCCGTCCGCCGACGACGCCGTCGAGGCCCACCTGGCCACCAACCCGGTGGCCCTGACCGAAGCCGACGCCGTGCGTCGACGACTCGCCTCCGACAGCGACGCCGGCCTCGACGGCCTGGCGGTGGCCGTCCGCGCCGTCCGCCGCGCCGCCCTCTGACCTCCACCGCGCTCGATAGGTTGCCCGGCCATGCCTCCCGCAGAGTCAGAGCGCTGGAGGGTCCGCCCCGGATCTTCGCTCGACCTCGCGGCGATCGACACCCGCGCCCCCACCGGCGCTCCGGGCGACAAGCAGGCCACGGTGGCGGCCTCGGCGCTGCTGACCATCCGTCTGGCCGAGCTGCAGGAGCGGCTCTGGGCCGAGGACCGGCGCAGCGTGCTGCTGATCCTCCAAGCCCTCGACGCCGGAGGCAAGGACGGCACCGTCAAGCACGTGTTCCGAGGGCTCAACCCCGCTGGCGTGCACGTCACCTCGTTCAAGGCGCCGAGCGAGGACGAGCTGTCCCACGACTTCCTGTGGCGGGTGCACAACCGGGTCCCGGCCCGAGGCGACATCGGCGTTTTCAACCGGTCGCACTACGAGGACGTCCTCATCGCCCGGGTGGCCAAGCTCGTTCCCGAGGGCGTGTGGCGGCCCCGCTACGACACGATCTCGGCCTTCGAAGGTCTCCTGGCTGCGGAGGGCGCAGCCGTGGTCAAGATCTTCCTCCACATCTCCCGCGACGAGCAGGCCGAGCGACTCCGCCAGCGCCTCAAGGACCCCACCAAGCACTGGAAGTTCCGAGTGGCCGACCTCGATGTGCGGAGCCAGTGGGACGAGTACCAGGTCGCCTACGCCGAGGCCATCGAGCGCACCTCGACCGACGAGGCGCCTTGGTACGTGGTCCCGGCCAACCGCAAGTGGTACCGCAACTGGGCCGTCAGCACGATCCTCGTCGACACCCTCGAGCGCCTCGACCCCCAGTACCCGGCCAGTCCCGACGACCTCACCGGCATCGAGATCCTCTGACGAGCCTTCAACCGCCCACGGGGCCGACCCACACGCCGCGCCGGGCTCGGATCCCGAATGGCTCCCACAAGATCAGGTAGTCGCCCTCGTCGGCGCGCCCGCGATCCTCGAAGCAGATGCGCCCCTCGGTCGATGCCCCCGCGGCGATGCTCGACGCCTCGATCTCAGAGGCGAAGTTCGCCGTCGCGATCGCCCCGTCCGGACGCTGGAGATCCCAGTCCGTGGTGCCCAGGCGCTCGGCCTCGTCGGAGCGGTTGCGGAAGGTGACGTCGGTGCACAGCACGCCTTCCTCGAACTCGTCGGTGTCGCGCTCCAGGGCGCTGGCGGTGACGGTGAGGCCGTTGGCCTCGACGGAGTCACCGGGCCGGGCGCAGTGGTCGAGATCCTGGCGACCGACGTAGCTGAAGCCCTCGCAGGTCTTCTTCGCCTCGCGCTCGGCCTCGCCCGCCTTGTTGCTGATGAAGGCCACCAGGCCCACGATGGCGGCGACGCCGAGTAGGCCGAGGACCCCGACCACGACCGCAGCGATGAGGCATCCCCTTCCTCCGCCCTTGCGAGGCGGAGGCGGTGGGTAGCCTCCTGGCCCGTACCCGGGTGCGCCATATCCCGGGGCGTAGGAGGGTGGTGGGTAGCCGGGCGCAGGGCCGAAGCCGGGGGGCGGGCCCTGCGGAGAGGTGCCGCCTGGGGGTGGGGGGCGCTCGCCTGGGCCTGCTGGGTCTGTGCTCACCGCGTGGTCCTCCTGCTCGCCCTGTTCGGCTGTCCACAAGTGATCCGTGGCGGCCGCACCGTACCCATCGAGCCGCCGAGCCGACGGGGGTGGGTCACCACATCGCGGATGTTGACACTGCGGCGATGGCTAGCCGCCGTCGTGGTGGTCCGCGGGGTCGATGAGGTGGACGAGGACGTCGTCGGCGAAGCGGTGGAGGCCGTCGATCTTCTCCGTCAGCCCGAGGTCGAAGCCGCCGTAGAACACCCAGGGCATGGTGAGGATGTCGGTGACCCCGACCGATTCGGCCCGGCGGTAGTCGTCGACCGTGGCGGCGTCGTCGAGCGACACGATCATCGAGAAGTCGACGTCGGATCGGCCCAGGCGGTCGCGCTCGTCGTTGATGCGCCTGCGGAAGTCGGCTGCGACGTCGGTGCTGATGAGGTCCGAGATCCACCCGTCGTGGCGAGCCGCCCGGCGCGCCGCGGCATCGGACATGCCGCCCACGTAGATCGGTACCGGGCCGGGCGGCACCGGCGTCATCTCCAGGCGGGGAACGTCGTAGAACTCGCCCTGGTGCGCGTGCCAACCCTCGGTCCACAGCTCGGCGAGCAGGGCGAGCATCTCGTCGGCTCGCTTCCCCCGGCCGCGGAACGGCTCGCCGAGCAGCTCGAACTCCTCCTCACACCAACCCATCCCGACACCGAGCGCGACTCGCCCGCCGGTGAGCACCGACGCGGTGGCGACCGTTTTGGCCACGGTGAAGGGATCGCGCATGGGCAGCACGTACACGTTGGTGAAGAACCGCATTCGCTCGGTCACTGCCCCCAGGGCGCCGACGGTGACCCACGGGTCGACCCAGGGCGTGAACGGCTCCCAACGTCGCTGGCCGTCGTCGGTGTAGGGATACGGCGTTCGCAGGGTCTCAAGGTTCACCACGTGATCGGACAGGGCCATGGCGTGGAAGCCGCGCTCATCCGCGGCCCGGGCGATCGGGATCAGCTCCTCCGGTGGGAGGAAGGCGGTCGCGACGGAGAAGCGCATGCGGCTACAGGCCCGAGGTCATGCGTGGGTCCCGCCGTCGATGCGGATGATCTCGCCGGAGATGTGGGCCCCGTCGTCGCTGGCCAGCATGGCCACCACCGAGGCGACCGACGCCGGGTCGCCCGGTCCGATGGGCGACATGATGCGACCGACCAGCTCGAAGTCGGCGTCGGGTGGGAACTCGAGGCCCTTGGTCATGGAGGTGAGGACGCTGCCGGGGGCGATCGCGTTCACCCGCACCCCTCGCTTGGAGTACTCCACGGCGAGGGTGTGGGTCAGGGCGGCGACGCCTCCCTTGGACGCCGCGTAGGCGGCCATCCACGGGTGGCCGAAGGAGGCCGACGTCGAGGCCGAGTTGACGATGACCCCGCCGCCGTCGAGCAGGTGGGGCAACGCCGCCCGACAGACGAGGAAGGTGCCGGTGAGGTTGACCCGGATCACCTGGTCCCACAGCTCGAGGGAGTGCTCGGTGCTGTGGGCGGCGCGCAGGATGCCGGCGATGTTGGCCACCACGTCGAGGCCGCCGCCCTGGGCCACCGCCTCGGCGACGGCCTCGGCCACGGCATCCTCCGAGGACACGTCGGCCACGTGGGGGGCCACCGTCCCGACGGCTTCGACCGGGAGGGCGTCGACGGTGCGCTTCAACCCCTCGGCATCGAGATCGACCGCCAGCACGGTCGCTCCCTCCACAGCCAGCCGGAGGGCCGTGGCCGCTCCGATGCCCGAGCCCCCTCCGGTGACGAGCGCCGAGCGACCTGCCAACCGCGGCCCCGGCATCGGCGTCCAGGGATGTGAGAGCTCGGCCACGGCCGCAGACTCTAGGTCCGCGAACTAGAACGTGTTCCAGTTCCGGTCCTGGTCGGCCCCTGATCGACCCGCCACCTAGGCGGTCGGAGCGGTGGGCTCGTCCCAGATGCCGAGGCGGCGCCAGAGCATCTTCGAGGAACGGGTGACGAGCCCGAGGTCGGTCAGGAGGGTGCGCACCTTGCGCAAGGAGTTCCGGACCTCCTGGCGGCTCGGGGTACCGGGGCCGTAGGCCTCGTCGATGACGTCGGAGGGGATGGCGTAGGTCCGCACGATCTCGCGTGGCGGACGCATCATCACGCCGGCCATCACCCCGAGGATCATCGGGGCCCGGTGGGCGATGACCTGGCGTCGCCACCACGGCAGCTGAGGGACGTGCTGACGCAGGTACTGGCGGGCGAAGGAGAGGTGCCGAGCCTCCTCGGTGACGTGGATGCGCATGATCCGCTCGATGAGCGGGTGGAGGTCCTTGTCGCTGCGCAGGGTGCGGCGCTGCACGTGGTCGATCGGGTCCTCACCCCCGAGCACGAACACGAAGAACATGGCCGGGAAGCTGCGGGCCATGCGCACAACCATGCGGGACCCGATCTTGAGATCCCAGGTGAGTCCGGCGGCCTCGAGTCCGCTGCGGTTCACGAACTCCTGGAACATCAGTGAGTGCTGGGCTTCCTCGATGACCTCGTGGTAGGTGTAGCGGAACTCGGGGGAGTGGTCGGGCAGCCCGAACGCGTACTCGAGCAGCCCCCGCTTGAGGACGTTCTCGAACTGGAGCCCGGACTTCATCTTGCACACGATCGAGTGCAGCCCCAGCCGGGCCCGCACCTCTGGCGGCTGCGAGCGATACCACCCGGTGGATCCGAGTGGATCGTCGCCCGCGAGCTCCCAGCGCGGATCGGTCGGGTCGATGGCGAAGTCGGGGTCGTCCCACGCCACGTCGGCGTAGGCGTCGAAGTGCTTGACCACCGACTGGTGGCTGAGGCGGGCGACGAGCTCGGTGTATCGGTCGTTGTCCACCTCCTCGTCGAGACCGTCGGCGCGATCTGGCCGGTCGGCGGGCGGACGGGTGGTCATGGTGGTGGCGGTCATGGTTGATCTCCGGTGGTGGCGTGGGTGGATGGGGCTAGGTCGGGCGGGTGTGGGGGCGAGCCGGGAGGAAACAGGGGGTCGACGAGCGACGCGAAGGCGGACCGAATCTCGGCCAGGTGTTCGGAGTCGACGCCGATGAGGCGGTTGAGGGCCAGGCCGTCGAGGACGCAGAAGGCCAGCCGCAGCCCCGTGCGGGCGAACGCCTCGTCGGCGATCTCCGGGAACAGCTCGCGGAACGAGGCGACCGCAGCCTCGAAGAAGCGGGCCTCGAGCTCGACGAAGGGGCGGTGCAGGGCCGGGTCGGTGCGCGCTGCGACGGCGAGCTCGAGCCACGCATCGAAGGAGGACCCGAAGCACCTGGTCCACATCAGCTCGAGGGCGACGCCGGGCGACCGCTCCTCGCCCGGGACGGCGGCGAAGGCGGCCCGGAAGTCGGCCATCCGTGTCTCGAGGAGGTGCTCGACGGCGGCGAGCACCAGGTCCTCCTTGGTCGGGAAGTGGTGCACCTGAGCGCCACGGGAGACCCCGGCCCGCCGGACCACCTCGGTCGTGCTGGTCCCGGACCACCCCTCCTCGACGAGGGCGGCGATGGTGGCGTCGAGGA
>Ga0136640_10000133_pt1 | contig 26268 bp, 24 predicted proteins | sample AntDrymUQ8642106_2_FD_105498 | JGI IMG/M metagenome (GOLD analysis project Ga0136640, IMG submission 105498) | Polar desert sand microbial communities from Dry Valleys, Antarctica - metaG UQ864 (21.06) | ecosystem: Environmental > Terrestrial > Soil > Desert | place: Antarctica: Dry Valley...
CAGCGTGATCAGCTCGCTCACGCCACCGGCTCCTTCGCCCGCGCCGGCTTGGCCTCGACGGGGCGGTCGCGGCCCTCGACGATGTCCGCGATCTCGACGACCTCGCGCTCGATCCGGCTGAGCTTGTAGGCCATGATCGCGAGATAGGAGAGGATCAGCGTCAGGAACACGATGTAGGCGCCCGCGACATACCCGTCGCCTGCGGCGATCGCGAGGGCGTCCATCACAGTTGCGGCGCGGCGCTGCGGCCGGCCGTCGAGACGAAGTCGTCGTCGCCGGCGAGCCGCCGGCGCAGGGAGCGCAGCTTGGCCGTCGCGTTCTTGGACGCCATCTCGTACTTGCACAGCGTCACGAACAGCAGGCCCATGCCGACCAGCGACACGAGGAACGTCGTCGTCACGCTGGCCGGCCCGCTGGTGGTCATCGTGGCGGCCTGCGGATGCGTCAGGTTCTCCGCCATCCGCACGGCACCGAAGCACAGCGGCACGAAGGCGCCCGCCGTGACCGCGAAGACCGAGGCGTAGCGGGCCTGCTTCTCGCGGTCCTCGATCGAGAAGCGCAGCGGCTGGTAGGTGGCGTAGAGCAGGAAGACGATCAGGAAGACGACGAGCATCGGCTCGTCCCAGACGAACCACTGCCCCCACGAGGCGCGCGCCCAGATCGAGCCGGTGATCAGGACGCCGACCGCGAGCACGATCGACAGGTGGATCACGACGTAGGAGCGCATGTCCCAGCGCGCGTCGCGCGTGCGCAGGTGCATCGCGCCGAAGATCCCGCCGGCGACGAAGCCGCACAGCGCGACGATCGCCAGCGGCACGTGCACGTAGAAGATCTTCTGGATGATCCCCTGGTCGGCGTCGACCGGCGCGTAGAAGAACGCGAGGGCGAAGCCGGTCGTGAGCACGGCGACGGTGGCGATGGAGAGGCCCTTGAGGCCCTTGCCGTAGACGATGGGTCAGTCCTCCAGCAGGAAGTCGAAGACCGCATAGGCGATCAGCGCGAACAGCAGATCATAGAGCGCGAGCAGCGTCAGCCAGTCACCCGGGAGCGCTGCGGCGCCGCCTTGGTCAAACAGCGGCGCGGACGCCTGCGAGGCGCCGAGCACGACCGGCACGAGCAGCGGCAGCGCGAGCAGGGGGACCATCAGATCGCGCGCGCGGGTCTGGATCGCCAGCGCGGCGACGAGCGTGCCGACGACGGCGATGCCGGCGTTCGCCGCCAGCAGCACGATCGCGAGCCCGGGCAGCGCCTGGCCCAGCGACGGGCCGAGCAGCAGCAGCGCGAAGGCCGGCACCGCGACGAGCTCGACGACGCACAGGTAGCCGAACAGCGCGAGCGCCTTGGCGACGAACAGCGCCGTGCGATCGACGGGCGCAAGCAGGAAGCCGTCGAAGCCGCCCTGCTCGTGCTCGGCGACGAACAGGCGGTTGATGCCGAGGATCGCGGCGAACAGCAGCGTCACCCACAGCACGCCGGCCGCGAGATCGCCGTCGATCGTGTTGCGATTCAGGCCGAAGTGAAAGACGACGTACGTCGTGACGGCGAACAGCACCATCGCGGGGATCGACTCGCGCGTGCGCCATTCCAGCGCGAACTCCTTGCCCAGCACGGCGGCGACGGTGCGCCTCATGCGTACAGCGCCGCGATCTGCGCGGGGGTCACCGCGGCGGCGGGCGCGAGCAGCTCCGCGCGCCCGCCCTTGAGGCCGAGCGCGAGGTCGGCGCCGACCAGTCCGCCGGCCGGGTCGTGGCTCGTCAGCACGCGCGTGCGCCCGCTGCCCGCGCCGATCAGCGGCGCGACCTGCGCCTGGGCGGCGGGGTCGAGGTTCGCCAGCGGCTCGTCGAGTAGCAGCAGCTCGGGCTCGTGCAGGACGGCGCGCGCGACCGCGAGTCGCTGCACCATCCCGCGCGAGAGCTCGGCGACCGGGTCGCCGGCGCGGCGGTCCATGCCGACCGCCGCGAGCACCGCCTCGACGCGCTCGCTGCCGACGCCGTGCAGGCGGGCGTGGAAGCGCAGGTTCTCGCGCCCCGAGAGCTCGCGGTACAGCAACGGCTCGTGGCCGAGGAAGCCGATCCGCCCGCGCACGGCATAGCCGTCGTCGGGCAGGCTGCGACCCAGCACGCGCACCTCGCCGGCGTGGGGGCGCAGCAGCGTCGCGAGCATCCGCAGCAGCGTCGTCTTGCCGGCGCCGTTGGGGCCGAAGACGACGAGCGTCTGCCCGGCCGCCAGCTCCAGCGACACGTCGCGCAACGCCGCACGCTCGCCGTAGCGACGCCCGGCGCCGCGCAGGAGGACGGCTGGGTCTGAGTCGGGCACGGGCTGGACGCTATAGGGCGCTCAGCGCCCGACGATCGACTCCGGGCTGCGCCGCGCGTCGCCTCAGGCCGAGGCGTGCGCGCCACCTTCGACGCTGGCGCGCTGCGCCGTGGCGATGAGGTCGAGCACAGCGCGCTCGCCGCCGGCGCGCAGCAGGTCGATCGGGTCGGGCTCGCCGTTGACGATCGACTCGAAGAAGGCCTTGCGGTCCTGGTAGGTCGGCAGCGTGCCCTTCGCCCAGCCGCGCGCGTCGTTGAGCATGATCGCCAGGCGCGCGTACTCGTCGCCGAACAGCTCTCCGATCTCGCGCTTCATGCGCTTGGCCAGCGCCGGCGAGGCGCCGGCGGTCGAGATCGCGATCGCCAGCGGACCGGTGCGCACGATCGCCGGCAGGATGAAGTTGCACAGCGGCGGCACGTCGACGATGTTCACGAGCATCGCGCGGCGCTCGGCGTCCTCGTAGACGCGGATGTTGATCTCGGTGTCGTTCGTGCAGGCGATCGCCATGAAGGCGCCCTCGAGGTCGGCCGGCTCGTAGTCGCGCGCGTCCCATGCGATCGAGCCCTCGTCCGCCAGCGCCTGCAGCCGCTCGTCGGCCTGCGGCGCGATCAGGCGCACGTCGGCGTCGCAGGCCAGCAGGCCCTCGACCTTCTCCAGGCCGATCTCGCCGCCGCCGACCACGAGGCAGCGCCGGCGCGTCAACTTCAGGCAGGCGATGTAGAAGGGGGTGTCGAGCATCCCCTGCACGCAGGACTGGTCGCAGATCCCCTTGCGCAGCTGGCAGACGCAGTCCTTGCCGGCATAGGCCTGAGCGGGCATGAACCATGCAGCGTAGTGACACGTAACGAAGTGCTGACCCGCATGGATTCCTACTTCACCGACTCATCGATGCTGCGCCAGGTCCAGCGCGAGACCGCGGTCGCCTTCTCCGGCAGCCGGGCTCTGCTGATGCAGGCGACGCACCCGGTCGCCTTCGAGGGCTTCTTCGCGCACAGCGGCGCGATGGACGAGCCCTACGAGCGCCTGCGGCGGACCGCGATGGTGCTCGACACGATCATCTTCGGCTCGCGCGAGGACGCCGACCGCGCGACGCGGCGGGTGCGCGCGATGCACAAGAAGGTGCGCGGCGAGCTGACCAAGCCAGCGGGCCGCTTCCCCACCGGCACCCCGTACGCGGCCGACGATCCCGAGCTGCTGCTGTGGGTGCTCGCGACGCTCGTCGACTCGGCGCTCGTCGTCTACGAGCGCTACGTCGCCTCGCTGTCGCACGCCGAACGCGACGCCTACTGGCAGGACTACCGCGTCATCGGCCGCCTCTTCGGCCTGCGCGACGACGAGATGCCCGCCGACATCGACGCCTTCGACGCGTACATGCACGACATGCTCACCGGCGACGACCTGTTCGTCACGTCCGCCGCCCGCGAGCTGGCGATCAAGATCGTCATGCGCATACCGGTGCCGCTGAGCCGCCGGCCCGTGCTCGAGCTCGTGAACTTCATCACCGTCGGGCTGCTGCCCTCACAGCTGCGCAAGCAGTACGGCCTGTCGTGGGACCCGCTGCGCTCGCTCGCGCTGCGCGGCGGCGCCGCGTACGCCAAGCGCGTGCTCGTGCCGCTCGCCCCGGAGCGGCTGCGCTTCGTGTCGAGCGCGCGCACCGCTGCGTAGGCGGTCGCGAGCGGCGATCGTGGCGAATTGTGCGCGCATGGCGCAGCAACGTCGCCACGATGCCTGCGCAAAGCTCGTGCCTCAGCGCCGGCGCGCCGCGCGCAGCGACCGCATGGCGACGCGCGCGAGCGGCAGCGCCCCGCTGCGCCAGCCGCGCTCGCGATCGGAGTCGCGCACCGAGCGCAGGCGCGCGAGCGCGCGCCAGGCGGCGACGAGCGACGGGTCGTAGGGCTGCCACCACGCCATCCGGCCGGCGGGCGGGTCCCAGCTGACCAGCTTCGGCTCGACCGACGCGCGCAGCGCGACGGCCCCGCGTGCGCGGCCGATCCCCGAGCCGTGCACGGCGCCCCATGGCAGCTGCGGCTCCCCGCGCGACACCACGTGGTCGTTCATCCACACCATCCCCGCCCGGATCTCTTGTGCGATGCGCGCGCCCTTGTGGCGGTCGGAGGTCCAGATCGACGCACCGAGACCGCCGACGCCCTCGTTGCAGCGCCGGATGCCCTCCTCCTCGCCGTCGACGGCCGCGATCGCAAGCCACGGTCCGGGCGCGTCCTCGCGCAGCAGCCGCGCGCCGGCCGGCACCCCCGTCAGCACCGCGGGCGCGAAGAACGAGCCCGCCAGCGCGCCGACGCGCCGCGGCCCACCGCAGTGCAGCGTCGCCCCGCCCGCCACGGCCTCGTCGATGAGCTCGACGAGCCGCAGCGAGCGGTCGGCGGCCAGCAGCGGACCGATCTCGGTGTGCGGATCGCGCGGATGGCCGATGCGCAGCGCGCACGCGCCCGCCACGACGCCGGCGGTGAAGCGCTCTGCGTGCTCGGCCAGAACGTACGCGCGCGACAGGCTGCCCCCCGACTGGCCGGCGTTCGCGAACGCGCCCCACAGCGCGCCCGCGATCGCGCGCGGCAGGTTCGCGTCGGCGAGCACGAGCATCGGGTCCTTGCCGCCAACCTCGATCGTCGCGCGCTTGAGCTCGCGTGCGCACGCCTCGCCGACGTCGCGGCCGGCCTGCGAGGAGCCCGTGAAGCGCACGTGCGCGATCTCCGGCGCGGCGACCAGCGCGCGCGCCGTGCCGGCCCCGCCGTGGACGATCTGCAACAGGCCCTCGGGCAGGCCCGCGCGGACGAAGACGCGGCCGATGCGCTCCGCCGCCAGCCCCGCGAGCGGCGACGGGTGCAGGACGACGCCGTTGCCGCCCATCAGCGCGACCGCCACGTCGCCCAGCGGCGTGGCGAACGGCTCGGCCCCCGGCGTCAGCACGGCGACCACGCCGAGCGGCTCGAACGTCAGGCGCGCGCGCTTGAAGGGCTGCAGCGAGCGCGCCAGCCCGACCCGCTCGGGGGCGAGCACGTGCGGCGCCGCCTCGGCGAGCCACTGCAGCGTCTCGACGGCGGGCAGCAGCTCCATGCTCTGGACCTCGGCCAGCGGGCGGCCCTGCTCGGCGACGAGCACGCCGACGAGCTCGTCCCATTCGTCGATGACCGCCTGCGCGGCACGCATGAGGTAGCGCGCCCGGTCGCTCAGGCGCAGCTGCGCCCACAGGCGCTGCACGGCGGCGGCCTCGTCGACGGCGGCCTGGACGCCGGCCGGATCGGTCGCCGCGAGCGTTCCGAGATGCGTGCCGTCGATCGGGCTGACGGACTCGATCGACTGGGCGGCGCCTGTTCGAACACGCACGATGGCAAGAGCTTATGCGCCGGCCAAGCGTCCGGTACGGTCTGGCCGTGCCCGGTCCATCTCAGCGCTGCCGCTGGCGCTGGCGCCTGCTCGCCGTACTCCTCGCCGGGATCCTGGCGCCGGCGGCGCCCGCCGGCGCCGAGGTCTTCGACGGGCGGATCGCGTTCACGAGCTTCCGCGCGACGCCGCTCGCGGGCCAGGAGCGAGACGGCGACATCTTCAGCATGAACGCCGACGGGTCCGACCTGCGGCGCCTCACGCCGAACCCCGAGCGCGACCGCCAGCCCGACTGGTCGCCGAACGGCAGCGCCATCGCCTACTCGATCCGCAAGCCCGGCTTCACGACGAACTTCGAGGTGTCCCGGATGACCGCGGCGGGGGCCGCGCGCCGCCGGCTGACGACGACCGCGACCGGTCAGGCGTCCAGCCAGCCGTCGTGGTCTCGTAGCGGCCGCTCGCTGCTCTTTCGCCGCAGCGGCTCCGGCCGCGCCTCGAGCATCTGGCAGATGGGGCCGCTCGGCGAGAGCCCGATGCTGCGCTTCCAGCCACCGGATCCGCCGCTGTATCCGACGTGGTCGCCGAACTCCAAGCGGATCCTCTTCGCGGCGATCCTGTCGTCGAGCGGCGACACCGACCGCGGGATCTTCGCGGTCAACGCCGACGGTAGCGGCCTGACGACGCTCTTCGACGTGGCGGGCGCGTTCGACTCGGCGCCGGCGTGGTCGCCGGACGGCCGGCGGATCGCCTTCGAGAGCGACGCCGACGTCGACGGCAGGAACCCCGAGCGCGACCTCGAGATCTGGACGATGGCCGCCAACGGCTCGGACGTGCGGCAGCTGACAAGCAACGCCCTGCGCGACGAGGGCCCGGCATGGTCGCCCGACGGCGGCCGGAGGCTGGCCTACACGAGCGGCGTCGACGACACCCACGGCGACATCCACGTGATGACGGCGCAGGGAACGGACATCCGCCGCCTGGCCCCCTTCGACGGCCTCGACGAGTCCCCGGACTGGCAGGCGATTCCCGCGCCCGACACCGCCCGGCGCTGCGGCGACGTCAAGCCGCTCGGTCGCGGCGTGCGCGACGTGCGCGGCCGCGGCCTGTCCTGTGCTCGGGTGCTCGCGCTCGCCGACCGCTGGGCTCGCAACGGGCGCGCGCGCGAGATCAGCCGCTTCGCGGTGCGGACGCGCTTCTTCGGCGGCACGCGGCGGATCGTGATGACCCGCCGCGGGGAAGGCCGCTCACAGGTCGTCGCGTTCCTGCATCAGCCGCAGGCACGCCGCGAGCGCTAGCCGAGTGGCTCGCGTTCCAGGCGCCGCTTTGCGCGGATCTGCTCGTGACGATCGCGCAGCGCCGCCTCCTGCTCGTCGGGGTGCCAGAAGCGCGTTCCCTCGATCTCAGGGGGCATGACGTCCTGCGCGCCGAGGTGGCCCGGGTGGCGATGGGGGTCGTCGTAGCCCTCGCCGCGCCCGAGCGCCGCGGCACCCGCATAGCCGCTTGACCGCAGCCATGGCGGCGGGCCCGCGGCGCCGAACTGGCGCACGTGCTCGCGCGCGGCGTGCAGCGCGTTGTAGGCGGCCTTGGACTTCGGCGCGAGCGCGAGCGCGATCGTCGCCTGGGCCAGCGCGTACTGGCACTCGGGCAGGCCGATGTGCTCGACCGCCGCGGCGGCCGCCGTGGCGATCACAAGCGCCTGCGGGTCGGCGTTGCCGATGTCCTCGGAGGCCAGCACGATCATCCGCCGGACGATGAAGCGCGGGTCCTCGCCGCCTTCGAGCATGACCGCGAGGTAGTACAGCGCGGCGTCCGGATCGGATGCGCGGCAGGCCTTGATCCACGCCGAGATGAGGTCGTAGTGCTGATCGCCGGCCTTGTCGTAGCGCACGGCATGGCGCTGCAGCGCGTCCTCCGCGGCCTCCATCGTGACGCGGCCGTCGCGCACCGTCGCCGCCGCGAGCTCGAGCGCGGCGAGCGCGGCGCGCGCGTCCCCGCCGGCGCGATCTGCAAGAAACGCGAGCGCGTCGTCGTCGGCGCTCGCCCCGCCCAGCTCGTCGCGCTCGAGCGCGCGTCGCAGGAGCACCTCGACGTCGGCGGCGTCCAGGGAGCGCAGCTCGTAGACCTGACAGCGCGAGAGCAGGGCGTTGTTGACCTCGAAGTACGGGTTCTCGGTCGTCGCGCCGATCAGCGTCACGAGGCCCTCCTCGACGGCCGGCAGCAGCGTGTCCTGCTGGGCCTTGTTGAAGCGGTGGATCTCGTCGAGGAAGAAGATCGTCGGCTCGCCGGAGGACCGGCGCCGATGCGCCGCGCGCTCGAGCACCTGGCGCACCTCGGCGCGGCCGGCCTCGACGGCGCTGAGCTCTTCGAATGCGGCCCTCGACGCCGTGGCCACGAGCCGCGCGAGCGTCGTCTTGCCGGTCCCCGGCGGCCCGTAGAGGATCATCGAGTGCGGCCGCCCCTCGGTCAGCGCGCGTCGCAGCGCGGTTGCATCGCCGAGCAGGTGCTGCTGGCCGACGACCTCGTCCGCCGTCGCGGGGCGCAGGCGCACCGCCAGCGGCGCCTCACGCGCGGGCACGCCGGTGCGCGTCCGTCGCGGTCCCTCCTCCGGCGCGAAGAGCTGGCCTTCCACGCGACCAGTATCGCCACCCGGGAGGCGTTCGCGACGACCAGCTCGCGCGGACGCCGCGGCGGCGAGCGGCGAGCGACCGTCGCGGCTGACAGGAGGCGCCGCTATCGTCGCCAGGATGAAGCGCGGACGCATGCCGCTTTTGGGCGCCGCCATCCTCCTGGGCGCGCTGCTGCTGACGTCCTGCTCGGGCGACCGCAGCGCTCCGGCGGGCGACCCCGTCGCCGGCAAGCAGCTGTTCGCGGAGTCCGGCTGCGACGGCTGCCACACGTTCAAGGCGGCCGACTCCAAGGGCACGCAGGGGCCGGACCTCGACGCGGTCAGCCCGACCCCCGGCAAGGTCGTGCGCCAGCTCGAGCACCCGGGCGGCCTGATGCCGAGCTACGCGAGCAGGCTGTCGTCTGATGAGAAGCGCAACCTCGCCGCCTTCGTCGGCGCGGGCAACAGCTCGGGCACGGCCGTCGCTGCGCCGTTTCGTGCCGATTCCAAGCGCCTCGGCGAATGCGTCGACGGCAACTTCGAGTGCCTCGAGCAGGCGTTCGGCAACCTGGCGTTCAACGAGGGGCCGAAGATCGCGCTCGCGCGGCTGCAGACGATGAGCACGTCCAATGCACCCGTCCAGGCCAACTGCCACCGGATCACCCACAAGATGGGCTCCGCCGCGCTGGCGCGCTTCGACGACAAGGTCGCCCCGGCGTTCGTCGAGGGCTCGACGTTCTGCTTCTCGGGCTATTACCACGGCATCATCGAGCGGGCCTTTCTGGGCCAGCCGGCCGACAAGCTCAAGCCGCTGGCGCGCCGGCTGTGCGCCGATGCATCGATCGCCGACAACAACTTCCTGCTGTACCAGTGCATCCACGGGATCGGTCATGGCGTGATGATCTACACCGGCTACGACCTGCCGGGATCGCTGAAGACCTGCGAGGGACTCAAGGACGACTTCGGCCAGGTCTCCTGCTCCGGCGGCGTCTTCATGGAGAACTTCAACTCCTCCTACGGCGTGACGTCGAAGTACCTGCGCAAGAACGACCCCATCTATCCCTGCAACTCCGTCGCCGAGCGACACAAGCTCCAGTGCTATGGGCTCGTCACGGCGAACATCCTGCGCATGACCAACTACGACCAGCGCAAGACCGCCGACATCTGCCGGCGCAGCGAGCGGCGGTGGGTCGGCATGTGCTTTCAGTCCTTCGGCCGCGACGCCTCCGGCATGGCCGGCAACAGCGCGGCGAAGGCGCTGGCGAGCTGCAAGCTCGCAGGCGAGCGCGAGGGCGACTGCCTGTACGCGGTCTCCCGCGACATCGTCAGCTTCGACGCCGGCGGCAGGCGGGCCGGGCGCTTCTGCGCGCAGGTGCCCGCGCGCCATCGCAACCGCTGCTACGTCGGCCTGGGCTCGGTGCTCGTCTCGCTCGCGCCCACGCCACAGCGCCTGCGCGCCGCATGTCGCAGGGTCAGCGGCCGCTTCACGCAGGCGTGCGTGAAGGGCGGCGGCCAGACCGCCCCGCAGACGTGATCCCCAGTGGACCGCCCACTAGCATGGCCCGCGTGGGGAACCTGCAGCAGGAGACGACCGAGCTGCTGCAGCGGCTGATCCGCTGCAACACGGTCAACCCGCCCGGCGCCGAGCGCGCGGCGCAGGAGATGCTCGCGGCCGAGCTGCGCGAGGCGGGCTTCGAGGTCGACCTGCTCGGCGCGGAGCCCGAGCGCCCGAACCTCGTCGCGCGCCTGCGCGGCAGCGGCGACGGGCCGACGCTGTGCCTGCTGTCGCACGTCGACACCGTGCTCGCGACTGCGGCCGACTGGACGCACGACCCATGGTCGGGCGACCTCGCCGACGGCTTCCTGTGGGGGCGCGGAGCGCTGGACATGAAGTCCCAGACGGCGGCCGAGGTCGCCGCCGCGCTGTCGCTCGCCCGCGAGGGCTGGCGCCCGTCGTGCGGCGACCTGCTCGTCGTGACGCTCGTCGACGAGGAGACCGGCGGCGCGCTCGGCGCGCAGTGGCTGTGCGAGCAGCACCCCGAGAAGGTGCGCTGCGACTACCTGCTCAACGAGGGCGCCGGGGCCGTCATCCCCTACGACGGAGGTCGCTATTACGGCGTCTGCGTCGCGGAGAAGGGCATCTTTCGCTTTCGCCTGACGACCGACGGGGTGGCGGGCCATGCCTCGATCCCGCGGATCGGCGACAACGCACTGCTGAAGATGGCGCCCCTGCTCGCGGCGATGGACGAACGCCAGCCCGGCTTCGACCTCACCGACGGGCCGCGTGCGCTGCTCGAGGGTCTCGGCCTGCAGCCCGACGGCGATCCCGCCGCCGCGCTGGAGCGCCTGCGTGAGCGCGATCGGAGGCTCGCGCTGCTCGTTGAGCCGCTGCTCGGCGTCACGCTCGCGCCGACGAAGATCGCCGCGTCGTCGAAGATCAACGTCATCCCCGCCAGCGCCGTGCTGAGCGTCGACTGCCGGGTCCCGCCCGGGCTCGGCGAGGACTGCGCGCGCCGGCGCATCCGCGAGGTGCTCGGCGACGACGGCTACCGGCTGGAGTTCACCGAGCGCGTCATGGGCAACGCGTCGCCGGTCGCCTCACCCCTGATGGACGCGATCACGACGTGGATCGGCGAGCACGATCCCGGCGCGCACGTCGTGCCGACGGTCCTGCCGGGCTTCACGGACTCGCGCACGTTTCGCAACGTGTTCACAGACTGCGTCGCGTACGGCTTCTTTCCGCAGCGGCACATGAGCCTGTACGAGGCCGCGCCGCTGATCCACTCCGCCGACGAGCGCATCGACGTGCGCGACCTCGGCTTTGCGGCGGGCTTCTTCCGCGACGTCACGACAGCGATGCTCGATGGCTGACTCGGACTCCAAGCGCGCGGCGGGCTCCGGCGATGCGCCGAAGCTTCGCCTCGGCGGCATGGCGCTGCGCAACGGGCTGCTCGTCCACGGGCCGGCGCACTGGGCGGCGGCGGTGCGTCGCGACGACGGGACGATCGCCGCGACCTCGGGGCGCAAGCCGCGCCTCAAGGGCCTGGACAAGGTCGCCGGCGTGCGCGGCGTCGTCCGCCTCGGCGAGGCGATGCTCGTGATCCCGCTCGTCAAGCGCGCGCTGCCCGAGGCGCGGCTGCCGTTTCAGGACGCGAAGGTGCTCGGCACGATGTTCGCCGCCGCGGCCGCGGGGCGCGTCATGCGCGGCACGATGAAGGCCGGCGCCGGGACCGAGACGGCGGTCGCCGCGATCTCGCTGCTGCCGAGCCTCGTCGCCCTGCGCGGCGGCGAGCTCGCCGAGTACCACGGCGTCGAGCACAAGGCGATCGCCGCCTACGAGACCGGCGCCGCCGATGCCGCCGACGCCGCGAAGGAGCACGATCGCTGCGGATCGCACCTCATGGCGCCGCTGCTGGCGTCCAACCTGGCGGGCGCGGCGCTGCTGCGCCACACGCTCGACAAGCCCGGCGCGGCCGCCCAGATGGCCGTCGGCATCGCGTCGCTGGGCATCGCCGTCGAGGTCTTCGTGTGGAGCGAGAAACACCACGACAGCACCGCCGCGCGCGTCCTGCGCCGCCCGGGGCACGAGCTGCAGCGCCTGCTCGGCACGCGCGAGCCGTCCGAGGCGCAGCTCGAGGTCGGGCGCGCCGCGCTCGCCGAGATCCTGCGCGTCGAGGCGCCGGGCTCAGCCTGATCGCACGGATCGCTGAAGGATCCGGCTCCGAGTGCCGATGACGGGATAGATGCCGCCGGAGCAATCGTTCACCGACGCCATCAAGGACTTCGGGCTGGAGTGGTCCGGCGTCTTCACGATCATCTTCATGTTCCTGATCTGCTTCTTCTTGTGGCGGACGCTGAAGCTCATGCCCAGGACCAAGCCGGTCCAGATCAAGCCCGAGGCGAAGTCCTCGATCGGCTGGGAGGAGATCGCGGGCGTCGACGAGGCCAAGGACGAGCTGCGCGAGGTCGTCGAGTTCCTGCGCGACCCCAAGCGCTTCGGAAAGCTTGGCGCGCGCGTGCCGAAGGGCGTGCTGCTGCACGGCCCGCCGGGCACCGGCAAGACGCTGCTCGCCAAGGCGGTCGCGCACGAGTCCGGCGCCCAGTTCTTCTCGCAGTCGGCCGCGTCGTTCGTCGAGATGTTCGCGGGCCTCGGCGCGGCGCGGATCCGGCGCCTGTTTCGCGAGGCGCGCAAGAACGCTCCGGCGATCATCTTCATCGACGAGCTCGACGCCGTCGGCGGGCGCCGCGGCTCCGACAACAACGCCGAGCGCGAGCAGACGCTCAACCAGCTGCTCGTCGAGATGGACGGCTTCAACACCAGCGGCGAGCTCGTCGTGATGGCCGCCTCCAACCTGCTCGAGAAGCTCGACCCGGCGCTGCTGCGCCCGGGACGCTTCGACCGCCAGGTCTTCGTCTCGCCGCCGGACGTCACGGGCCGCGAGCGGATCCTCGAGGTGCACACCCGCGACAAGCCGGTCGAGGGCGTCGACCTCGGCAGGATCGCCGCGCGGACGAGCGGGCTGACCGGCGCCGACCTCGCCAACCTCTGCAACGAGGCTGCGATCCGCTGCGGTCGCCGCGGAGGCGACACGCTCACGTCGGTGGACTTCGACCAGGCCTTCGAGCGCGTGATCGCGGGCGTGCAGTCGCGGCGCGTGCTCAACGCGCACGAGAAGGAGGTCGTCGCCTACCACGAGGCCGGCCACGCGCTGTGCGCCGAGCTGCTGCCCGGCGTCGATCGCGTGCACAAGATCTCGATCGTGCCGCGCGGCCGGGCGCTCGGCTACACGCTCAACCTCCCCGACGAGGACCGCTACCTGAAGACCCGCGAGGAGCTGCTGGATCACATGACGGTGCTGCTCGGCGGTCGCGTGGCCGAGCAGATCGTCTTCGGCGAGGTCACGACGGGGGCGTCGGACGACCTCAAGCGCGTCGCCCAGGTCGCGCGGGCGATGGTCTACGAGTACGCGATGGGCACTCCGGCCACGGCGCAGCGTGCCGTGCAGGAGGGCGAGGGGCACTCCGAGCAGTTTCGCCGCATCCGCGACGAGGAGCAGCAGGAGCTCGCCTTCGAGGCGCAGCGCGCCGCGCTCGAGCTGCTGCGCGGCCAGCGCGAGAAGCTCGAGGAGCTCGCCCTCGCGCTGCTCGAGCACGAGGTGCTCGAGCGCGAGCAGATCGACACGATCATGCTCGGGGTCCCGCGCATGGAGCGCCGGCCGGGCGTCGCCGGCCTGCGCGCCGTGGCGGCCGTCGCGCACGAGGACGGCGAGACGCGCTCACCGGGGCGCCGGCTGCCCAGGCCGCCGCGGTCCCCCGGCATCTGACCGGCCGTTCGCAGCGCCCGCCCCAGCGCGCCACTACGATGGGCGCGTGTTCACCCGCGTCGACCACATCGGCGTCGCAGTCGAGGATCTCGACGCGGCGCTGGCGCTCTACGAGCGCGACTACGCGATGACGCTCGTGCATCGCGAGGTCATCGAGGCGCAGGGCGTCGAGGCGGTGCTGCTCGACGTCGGCGAGAACCACGTCGAGCTGCTGGCCCCGTTGGCGGACGACACCCCCGTGGGCAAGTTCCTCGCCAAGCGCGGCCCGGGGATGCACCACGTCGCCTACCAGGTCGACGACATCGAGGCGGCGCTCGCGTCGCTGCGCGAGGCGGGCCTGCGGCTCATCGACGAGCAGCCGCGTAGCGGCATCCGCGACTCGCTGGTCGCCTTCCTGCACCCCAAGTCATCCGGCGGCGTACTGACCGAGATCGTCCAACCTGCGAAGGGACACTGACACCCCCATGGCTCTCCAGCGCGTCACGATCGCCTTCACCGGCACCCAGGTTCTCGGCGTCCGCCTCGAGGAGGCCGACCTCAACGACCTGCTCGAGGCGCTGGCGGCCGGCGACTGGCACGACCTGACCGTCGACGACGGCACGGTCCGCATGAACCTCAGCCAGGTCGTCTACGTGCGCACAAACCTCGACGAGCACCGCGTCGGGTTCGGGGCGGGAGCGTAGGTCGAGCTAGAGCTCGCGCCGGGCGAGCTTGAGCACGCGCTCCGTCGTCTTCGCTCCCAGCGAGCGCTGGCGCCAGCGCCCGAGGTCGATCTCCTCCGACAGCGCGAGGTCACGCGCGAACTGGTCGTCGAGCTCGCCCGTGAAGGACTCCGATGAGACGCACAGCGTCGCCTCGTCCTGCAGCTGAAACGAGCGATTGTCGAAGTTCACCGATCCGACCGAGGTCCAGCGGCCGTCGATCGTCAGCGTCTTGGCGTGCAGCATCGTCGGGCAGTACTCCCAGATGCGCACGCCGCACTCGAGCAGCTCCTCGTAGGTGCCGCGGCCCGCCTTGCGCACGAAGCCCTTGTCGATGTGCTCCCCCGGCACGAGCAGCCGCACGTCGACGCCGCGCCGCGCCGAGTCGCACAGCGCCTCGATGAACGCCGGGCGGGGGGCGAAGTAGGCCGCCGTGAGGTTCAGGTGCTTGCGCGCGCAGGCGATCGCGAGGAAGTACAGCGCCTCGACGTTCGTGTCGCCGACGCCCGCCGACGAGCGCACGAGCTGCATCGTGTAGCCATCGGGCAGCGGCTCGAGCTCGGGTAGGTAGTCAGGGCCGACGAGCACGTCGCCGGTCGCCTCGAGCCAGTTCTCCGCGAAGGCGCCCTGCAGCCCGCGCACGACCGGCCCGCGGACGCGCACATGCGTGTCGCGCCAGTGATCGGGGTCCTGGCCGTCGCCGGTCCACTCGTCGGCGATGCCGACGCCGCCGATCAGGCCGACCGTGCCGTCGACGATCATGAGCTTGCGATGCGTGCGGTTGTTCATCCGCCGGATCGCGTACGGCTTGGGCGGGCGAAAGAGCGCGAGGGTCGCGCCCGCGTCGCGCATCTGACCGGTCAGCTCGCGCCCCATCTTCACGCTGCCGACGGCGTCGAACAGGACGTTGACCTCGATGCCCGCCTGTGCGCGTTCGCAGACCGCGTCGGCGATCTCGCGCGCGATGTCGCCGTGCCAGTAGACGTAGGACAGCAGGTTGACCGACTTCTTCGCCGATGCGATCGTCTCCACGAAGGCGGGGAAGATGTTGTCGCCGTTGATCAGCAGCTCGGCCTTGTTGCCGAGGGCAATCGGCGAGCTCGTGATCGCCTCGGTGGCGCGCTGGAACGCCTCGGAGCCGGCCTCGAGATCCTCGCCGCGCAGCTCGTAGCCGTCGCCCTGCTCGCGGCGGTGGCGCAGCGACTCGCTGCCGTACCAGACCAGGCCGAAGGCGGCGAGCGCGGCCGGCCAGCGCTTGTTCATGCGACGACGATCTCGAAGCCGCCAGGGCGCAGCGAGAATTGCGCGGGATCGCACGGGCAGATCTCGCCGTCGATGTTGAACGTCGCCTTGCGATCCTCGACGTCGACCTCGACCCACGCGCCGCGGTGGTGCGCGACGTCGCCCTGCTTGACCAGGCGCCCGCTCTTCATGCCCCACGCCCGGCGCGCAAGCCCTGCGCGCGAGCCGGCGGGCACGATCGCGACGTCCAGCATCCCGTCGTCGGGCCGCGTGCCGCCGATCTCGCTGCCGCCGCCGAAGGCGCCCGTCGCGCCGACGACGACCTGCCAGGCCTGGCCCTCGAAGCGCTCCTCGCCGTCGCAGCGCACGCGGCAGCGCTGCGGCGCCGCGGTGCTCGCGGCCTTGACGGCGCCGACCGCGTAGGCGAGCGGGCCGAGGCGCGACTTGTGCGGTCGCGCCTCGTGCGCGGCGACCACCGACAGGCCGGTCGACGCGGCGTTGACGAACGGCCGCTCGCCGGCGAGGGCGAGCTCGGCGTGGCGGGTGCGCGAGCGCGGGTCGCGTGCCAGCGCGCACGCCGCCTCGAGCTCGAGCGGCAGGCCGAGGGCGCGCGCGAAGTCGTTGGCGGTGCCGACCGCAACGACCGCGAGCGCGATGCCCATCTCCGCCGCGAGCAGGGCGGCCAGGCCAACCGAGCCGTCGCCGCCCGCGACGACGATCCGGTCGGGGGTGCCGTCCTTGCTCAGCGAGGCAACCGCCGAGGCCGTCTCGTGCGCGTCGAGCCCCTCCAGAGCGTCGCTCGCGATCTCCTGGATCGGGGTCATGCTGACGTGGGCGCGGTCGCTGCCGAGCAGCATCTTCAGGCGCTGTGGATCGGGTGCCGTCCCCGAGCGTGGGTTGGCGACGAGGGCGAGGCGCACGATCGGATCCTGCCTGATCGGCGCCCGCGGGAAACGGTCGAGGACGTTTGTACGCGGTCCGAGGTCCGCATGCGGACAACGGGCGAGCCGCGCGCTCTATCGTGCCGCGCGTGAACGCCGCCCCCGACCCGCCGCCCGTCGCCGATCCCGAGGCACGGCGCTCGCTGCGCGCCCGGCTGCGCGGCGGGCCGCTCGCGCGAGCGATCGCCCGCGTCGACATCCGCCTCTACCGTCTGCTGCGCGAGGACGCGCAGAGCGCGCGCCTCGGCGTGCCGATCCGCCGCTTCTCGAGCACCGGCGAGCACGCCGGGCTGTGGCTCGTGCTCGGCGCCGCCGGCGCCGCCGTCGACGCGCGGCGCCGCGAGCGCTGGCTGCGCGCAATCGGCGCGGTGGTGTTCGCCTACGTGCTCAACACGCTGCTGAAGCTCGTCGTGCGCCGCAAGCGCCCGCACCTCGAGGCGCTGCCGGCACTGATCTCGACCCCGACCTCCCTGAGCTTCCCGTCGGCGCACGCGTCGTCGTCGTTCGCCGCCGCCCGCGCCTACTCGTCGCTGGTCCCGGGCGCGCCGCTGTACGCGACGGCGACCGCGATGGCGCTGTCGCGCGTCTACCTCGGCGTGCACTACCCGTCGGACATCGCGGTCGGCGCGCTGCTCGGCACGGCCGTCGGCGCGGCGGGCCGGAGGACCCGATGAGGGTCGGCATCGTCGGGATGCCCAACGCGGGCAAGTCCTCGCTCTTCAACGCGCTGACGAACGCCGGGGTCGAGGCCGCGAACTACCCGTTCACGACGATCGAGCCGAACGTCGCGGTCGTGGCCGTCCACGACGAGCGCCTGGACGAGGTGGCGTCGCTGCTGGGCGCGTCGAACATCGTCCCGGACACGGTCGACTTCCACGACATCGCCGGGCTCGTCGCGGGGGCGCACAGCGGCGAGGGCCTCGGCAACCGCTTTCTCGCGAACATCAGGGAAACGGACGCCCTCGTCCACGTCGTGCGCGCCCACACCGATCCGAACGTCATCCACCCCGACGGCCGCGTCGACCCGCTGGCCGACATCGAGACGATCGAGACCGAGCTGATCTTCGCCGACCTCGAGCAGGCGGAGCGCCGCCATGGGCGCGTCATCCGCGACGCGCGCGGCGGCGAGCGCGCGGCCGTGGCGGAGGAGGCGTGGCTGCGCGAGCTGATCGCGGCGCTGCACGAGGGCCGCCCGGCGCGGACCGTCCCGCCGCCGAGGGACGCCCCGCACGCGCTGCGCGACCTCGGCCCGCTGACCGCCAAGCCGGTGCTGTTCGTGGCCAACGTCAACGAGGGCGACGAGGACGTCCCGGAGGCGGTCGCGGCGCATGCGGCCGCGCAGGGCGCGGTGGCCGTCGCGATCTCCAGCCGCATCGAGGCCGAGCTCGCCGAGCTCGAGGACGAGGACGCCATGGCGATGCGCGAGGACCTCGGCGTCTCGGAGTCCGGGCTGCAGCGCGTCGTCGGCGGCGCCTTCGCCCTGTTGCAGCTGATCGCGTTCTTCACCGCCGGCGAGGACAAGCCGGCGCAGTCCTGGCACCTGCGCCGCGGCCTGACGGCATGGCACGCGGCCGGCCAGATCCACTCGGACATTCAGAAGGGGTTCGTGCGCGCCGAGGTCGTGGGCTGGGACGAGCTGATCGACGCCGGCGGCTATTCGGGCGCGCGCGATCGCGGGACGCTGCGCCTGGAGGGACGCGACTACGCGATGCGCGACGGTGACGTGATCACCGTGAAGTTCACGCCATAGGGTCCAGCGATGCCCGTGGCGCGCGTCCTCTTCGTCTGCATGGGCAACATCTGCCGTTCGCCGACCGCGGAGAGCGTCATGCGCGGTCTCGTCGCTCAGGCCGGCCTGAGCGAGCGGATCATGCTCGACAGCGCCGGCACCGGCGGCTGGCACGTCGGCGCCCCCCCGGACGCACGCTCGGTCGCAGCGGCCCTGCGGCGCGGCATCCTCGTCGAGGGCGCGGCGCGCAAGGTGCAGCTCGCGGACTTCGACGACTTCGACCTGATCGTCGCGCTGGACGGCGCCAACGCACGCGACCTGCGCTGCCTCGCGCCCGACGATCGGGCCGCGGCGAAGGTCAGGCTGTTGCGGGAGTTCGATCCGGCCGCCGACGGCGATCTCGACGTACCCGACCCCTACTACGGCGGCGACGACGGCTTCGGTCGCGTGCTCGACCTCGTCGAGGCGGCCTGCCGCGGCCTGCTCGACGACCTGCGCGAGCGTGTCGGCGCTGCGTGACGCGCTGTCGCAGGCGCTCGGGCGGGGCGTCGCCCGCCTGCTCCCGGTCGCCGGCGGCGATCTGAACGACGCCTACGCCGCCGAGCTCGACGACGGCGGCCGCGTGTTCGTCAAGACTGCCGCCGACGCCGCGCCGGGGGCGTTCGGCTGCGAGGCGCAGGGGCTGCGCTGGCTCGCGCAGCCGCGGGCGCTGGCGGTGGCGAAGGTGCTCGCCTGCGCCGACGAGCCGCCGGGCCCGCGGTTTCTCGCGCTCGAATGGATCGAGCGCGGCCCGTCGGCGGCCGAGACCGACGAGCTGCTGGGCCGCGGCCTGGCCGCGCTGCACGCCGCGGGCGCCCCGTCCTTCGGTGGCGATCACGATCTCGTGCTCGGCCCGCTCACGCTGCCCAACACGCCGGCCGCCGGCTGGCCGCAGTTCTACGCGAGCTGCCGGCTCGAGCCGCTCGCACGCCTGGCCGCCGATCGCGGCGCGCTGCCCGCGGGGGCGCCGCAGGTCCTCGACCGGCTCACGGGACGGCTCGACGACCTCTGCGGCCCCGCCGAGCCACCCGCACGACTGCACGGCGATCTGTGGAGCGGCAACGTGCTGACCGGCAGCGATGGGCGGCCATGGCTGATCGACCCCGCGGCCTACGGCGGGCATCGCGAGGTCGACCTCGCGATGCTCGCGCTCTTCGGTGCGCCCGGACCGCGCTTTCTCGCCGCCTATCGCGAGGTCGCACCGCTCGCGGCCGGCCACGAGGAGCGAGTGCAGCTGTGGCAGATCATGCCGCTGCTCGCGCACGCCGCGCTCTTCGGCGGAGGCTGGGGTGCGTCCGCGCTCGCCGCGATGCGCCGCTACGTGGGCTGATCGCGCCGTCGCGGGGTCGTACGCTGCTCGCATGAGCAGGCCATCTGTGCGCGTGTGCGCGATCCAAGCGCGCCTGAGCCCGTCAGGCCGCGTTTCGTCGCGGCAGCTCGACCACCTGGGCGTCCTGCGGGCGGTGGCGCCAGATGTCGCGCAGGCACAGCCAGTCGAGCGCCAGCAGCCCGGCGACGAAGCCGAGCACGCCGATCACGAGCAGCGCGCGCTGGACGATCGCCGGTGACTCGGAGAGCTCGGCGCGCGCAACCGCGGCGGGGTCGTTGCGATACAGCGGCGTGGCGCGGAAGGCGGCGCGCGCGACCGCGAAGGCGGGCTTCGGCGTGCCGTCGTAGGCGATCAGCGCCTTGTTGTGGATTCCGTCGCGCGGCAGCGGCGGCTTCGCGCCACCGTCCCAGTGCGGCTTGACGGCGAACTCGCGCGCCGTCCAGTAGATCGCGCCGCCCATGAACCCGAGCCGGTCGATGATGTCGAGGTTGCGCTGCAGGTAGCGCGTCTGGAACTCGTAGGTCTGCTTGACGTCGGCCGGCCCGGACTCGGTCGCCTCGGCGCCGAACTCCGTCATGACGAGCGCAAGCTTGCGGTACTTCGCGTGCATCGCGCGCAGGTACGGCGCGAGGTCGTCGAGGTTCTTCGTGGAGCGCTCGGGCTTGCCCTCGTACCAGCCGTAGTACGAGTTGATGCCGAGCATGTCGAACGCCTCGTAGGTCTTCTGGCGCGGGATGCGCGGATAGGACAGCACGTCGATGGAGACCGGCAGCGTGGGGTCCAGGTCGCGCGACAGGTCGGCGGCTCGCAGCATCCACAGGCGCGTCGTCTTGACCTCGTCGGGTCGCGGCGTGAGCTCGTTGGCCACCGAATGGGTGATGACCGAAGCGTGGTTGCGCGCCGCCAGGATCGTGTTGCGCAGCGCAGCCAGCTCGTAGGAGCGCTGGCCCGGCGTCCTGAGCATCCTGTCGCGGTGATAGACCGGCGCCTGGCTCCAGACGAGGATCCCCTCCTCGTCGAAGCGGCGCAGCAGCCGCTCGTCGAGCAGGTAGTGCGCGCGCGTGACGTTCGCGCCCAGCGACTTCAGCTCGTTGACCGTCGTCTCGATGTCGCCGTCGGTCAGCGCCGACCCGCGCCCGAGGACGTCCTCCTGGATCGACGCGCCGCGCAGGTCCAGCACGCGGTCGTTGAGGCGCAGCGCGCCGTCGACGACCTTCACGGTGCGCAGGCCGACGCGCCGGCGGTCGCTCTGGATCACCTGCTTGGCGACGATCGTGCTGACGGTCGCGTCGTAGAGCTGCGGCTTCTCCGGCGCCCACAGCTTGGCCTTGCCGCGCACGGCGACCTTGAAGCGCACGCGCACGCGGTCGCCGGGCCGCAGGATCCTGCCCTGCGTCGAGCCCACCGAGGTCGCGCCGTCGGGCGCGCGCAGCGACAGCCGGATCGTCGGGCGCTGCGGGCGGCTGCTGCGATTCTCCAGCCAGCCGTCGACGATCGTCTCCCAGCGACACGCCGATCCCCCGCAGCGCTTGCGCGGCAGCACGCCGACGTCGTGCAGGACGACCGGGCCGCGCGGCACGAGCGTGACGGCGCGAGTGATCCCGCCCCAGTTCCACCAGCCCTCGCGCGTGCCGACCGGGCGGCGGTTGTCGGCGCGCACGACGAGGATGTTCGGCTGTCCCTCGAGCAGGCCCTTGGCGGGCAGCTCGAACGGCGTGTACGGGTCGCGATGCTTGCCGATCTCGCGACCGTTGAGCCACACGCGAGCCGAGCGGCGCACCTGCTCGAAGCGCAGCCACCAGCCCGCTTTCGCAGCCGTCGCGGGTCCCGTGAAGCCGATGCGATACCAGCCGACGGACCCCCGGAAATACTGCGCGAGCGGTTCCGGCTCGAAGACGTGCGGCACGGTCGTCGGCTCCCAGCGCGTGCCGATGCGCCCGCTCTGCCAGTTGGAGACCAGGCCCTGGTCGCCGCGATCGGGTGCGAACTGCCAGCCCTGCGCGAGCGCAACGGGCGTGGGTGGATCGGCTGCGGACGCGGCGGCAGGGCACGCGAGCGCGACGGCGATCGCGAGCACGATGAGCAGGACGCGGGGCACCTGGGCGAACATGATGGCGCAAAGGGCCGTTGCGATGTCTGACTGGCGGCGGTCGGGTGCGATGGTCCTGCAAACCGCTGCCACCCTCCTGGTTGCGGTGGCGCGGTGGACTGCCGGGATGAGCCCCCGTCAGGCGCGAGCGTCCCCGGCGGCCAGCTTCTCGAGCCGCTCGGCGAGCCGGTTCATCCCGCGCGCGCGGGCGGCCGCGGCGGCGGTCGAGCCGTCCGTCGGGGCGTCGCGCGGTAGCGCGATGGAGGCGTCGCGCAGCGTGGCGACGTCCTTGAAGGCGCGCAGCAACTGCGGATCGCTCGTCAGCGCGCCCGCCATCCGCGGCGTCATCGCCCCGGGCTTGGCGCCGGCCGTGATCGCGCCTTCGAGCGTGCCGTGCGCGCGCAGCAGGTCGCGCGCGCCCTTCGCACCGATTCCCTTGGCGCCGGGAAGCCCGTCGGACGGGTCGCCGCGCAGCGCGATGAAGTCCGGCACCTGCTCGGGCTCGATGCCGTAGCGCTCGCGCACCTCGGCCGGGCCGACGACCTCGGGGCCGTCCTTGCCACCGCGCGGAAACAGGACCGTCACCCGGTCGCTCACGCACTGGAACATGTCGCGGTCGCCGGTGAACAGCAGCGTCTCGCCACCGGCGGCCTGCTCGAGCGTCGCCAGCGAGCCGAGCAGGTCGTCCGCCTCGAGCTCTGGATCGGAGAGGCTCAGCCAGCCGAACGCGCCGAAGAAGGCGGGCGCATCCGTCCACTGGCGCTCGAGCTCGGCGGGCATCGGCGGACGGTCGGCGTGGTAGGGCGCGTACAGCTCGGCGCGGTAGGCCGCCTTCTCGGCGCCGAAGCACAGCACCACCGCGCGCGGGGCATGGCGCTCGACGACGAACAGGATCAGGTTGGCCATCCCCAGCAGCGCGTTCACCGGCTGCCCGTCGTCGTCGGTGATGCTCTGCGGCAGCGCGAAGAACGCGCGGTACAGCAGCGACGGGGCGTCGACGGCGAGCAGCGGGCCGGGCACGGCCTGGAGCCTACGGATCGGGCGTGTCGGGGCTGGCGAGGTGACGTGGTGAGGCGCTTCACCTGACCTGTTGTACCGCCCGCGCCTAGACTGCCGGCCATGATCACGATCACCGATGTCGACGAGCTGCGCGAGAGGATCGGCGACGAGCTCGGCGTCAGCGAATGGCACGACGTGACGCAGGAGGCGGTCGACGATTTCGCCCGCGTCACCGGCGACGACCAATGGATTCACGTCGATCCGCAGCGCGCGACGCAGACGCCGTTCGGCGGCACGATCGCCCACGGCTACTACACGCTGGCGCTGCACCCGAAGTTCTCCGCGCAGCTGATCAGCTTCGCGGGCTTCTCCTTCGCCGTGAACTACGGCCTCAACAGGGTCCGCTTCCCCGCCCCGCTGCCGGTCGGCAATCGCGTCCGCATGCGCCTTGGGCTCGTCGCCGTCGACGACGTGCTCGGCGGCGCGCAGATCACGCTGAAGCTCACATTCGAAGGCGAGGGCGCGCTGAAGCCCGTCTGCATCGCCGAGTCGCTGACGCGGGTCTACACGGGCTGAGCTTCAGCGCACGCGCACGCGCACGGGCGGGCCCGGCTCGCCGGCGTAGCGGACGCGGTACAGGCCCGGTAGCCCGACGTTCGCGCGATAGCGCCCGCCGGCCCGCGTTCGGCTCTCGAGCTGCGCGACCCAGCGGCCCTGCGTGAAGCGCTGCACGACGATCGCGCGCCCGGCGATCGCCGGCGTCACGCGCCCCGCGATCGCGCCGGCCGCCGGCACGGTGCCCTGCTCGCCTCGCGCGCCGGCGATCGACAGCACGGCCGCGGCGCGCGCGGTCGGTATGGCGCCGCCGGTATCGGGTCCCGCGGGAGCTGGAGCGGGTGCCGGAGCGCGCGGAGCGTCGCCGTCCCCGCGGGTGGCGTTCGTCGTGATCACCGTGAAGCGCGCCCATGTGTCGTAGAGGTCCAGCCGCGAGCGCAGCTGCGGCCCGGTGACCGCGGTGCGCCCGCGCGTGCCGATGATCTGGGCGCGCACGACGCGCGGCGAGCGGCCGCGCTGCAGCACGCGGATCTGGCGCAGCGAGCCCTTGACGAGGTCGCCGAGGCGCGCGTCCGCCTGGCGCAGCGTCATGCGCCTGGTCCAGCGGTGTCGCGGCGAGCCGGTGTCGAAGGGGTCCTCGACCGACGTCAGCCAGGGCTGCGGCTGCGCCCCGAGGAACGAGTTCTCGATGTTCTCGGTGCGCCCGCCGGACGTCGAGAAGTAGTACGTCACGATCGGCTTGCCGGCGTAGACGACGACTTCGCCGGCCGTCGCGGCCACGGCCGCGTTCGTGCTCGCCACCTCGCCCGCGATGCCGATGTACATCTGCGAGCGCGTGTCGGCGTACTGGTCGAAGCCGTCGCCGTTCTTGCTCGTCGCGATCGCGTACGTGCGCGCGGCGACGGCCTGCGCGCGCAGGGCCTCCTGCGGCCAGCTCGTGGGCACCTCGCCGGCGACGACGCCGCGCACGTAGTCCTCCATGCTCAGCACGTTGATCGCCGACATCCCGAGCCCGCCCGGGCGAAGCTCGAGGTCGCCGCGGTAGCGCCCGTCCGTGACGGAGTTCTCGGCGCGTCCGCGCAGCAGCACGCCTGCCGGCGTGCCCGTGACGCGCAGCGGCGCCGCGTAGGTGCCGAGATCGCGGCCGCTTGCGGACCGCAGCACGACGTTGGCGCCGAGCGCGCGCGTCGCGCCGTAGGTGCGCGCCGGATCCAGCGAGCGTCCGCCCGCGACGGCGCTCGCGCCACTGAACGTGATGCGCGCGGCGCTGCGCATGAGCACACGCACGTCGCTTGATCCCGCGAGCCTGCCGAGCTGCGTGCCCCGGTAGTAGTAGCCGAGGATGAAGGCGTGGTCGCGCCCGCGCTCGGCGAATCCGAGAGCGCCGTACTGGCTCATCCCGATGCCGTGGCCAAAGCCGGCGCCGCGCACGATCACACGCGACGCTCCCTGCGCCGGCGCCGCCGTCGCGGCGAGCGTCAGGAGGACCGCGAGCGAGGTCAAAAGCAGGCGTCGCATCTGCCTGCGGGGACACGCTGGCGCTGCGGGAGTTGCGCCGCCGGCTGTGGTGGGTAGTTCGCCCATGTGCCGTCTCAGCCTACGAGCCCGCCTGGTCGGCGTGGGGAGCATGAGTGATGCCCAGATGAGCGCAGCCGGCGAGCAGGAGGTGCTCGACGCCGTCGCCAAGCGGCTCTACATCGCGGGGCAGTGGCGCGACGGCGCGCAGCGCGCGACGCTGGCGGTCGAGGACCCGGCGACGGGCGAGACGATCGCGAACGTCGCCGACGCAACCGCACAGGACGCGCTCGACGCGCTTGGCGCCGCCCACGACACGTTCCCGATGTGGCGCGAGACGCCGCCGCGCGAGCGCGGCGAGATCCTGCGGCGCGCATTCGAGGCGCTCACCGAGCGCGCGGACGAGCTCGCACTGCTGATGACGCTCGAGATGGGAAAGCCGCTGGCGGAGTCCCGCGCCGAGGTGACCTACGCTGCGGAGTTCCTGCGCTGGTACTCGGAGGAGGCGGTGCGCATCGAGGGCCGCTACACGACCCATCAGGCCGGCGGCGGTCGCCTGCTGACGATGAAGCAGCCCGTCGGCCCGTGCGTCTTCATCACGCCGTGGAACTTCCCGCTGGCGATGGGCACGCGCAAGATCGGGCCGGCGATCGCGGCGGGCTGCACGATGGTCGTCAAGCCGGCGAAGCTCACGCCGCTGTCGATGCTCGCGCTCGCGCAGGTCTTCGAGGAGGTGGGGCTGCCCGCCGGCGTGCTGAACGTCGTCACGTCGTCGTCGTCGGGACGCGTCATGGAGCCCGTGATCCGTGACCCGCGCACGCGCAAGCTGTCGTTCACCGGATCGACGGAGGTGGGGCGCAAGCTCATGGAGCAAGCGTCCGAAGGGCTGCTGCGCCTGTCGATGGAGCTCGGCGGCAACGCGCCGTTCGTCGTCTTCGAGGACGCCGACCTCGACGACGCGCTGGACGGCGCGATGATCGCGAAGATGCGCAACATCGGCGAGGCCTGCACGGCCGCCAACCGCTTTGCAGTGCACGAGTCTCTGGCGCCCGCGTTCGCCGCCGGGCTGGCCGAACGGCTGGGTGCGATGACGATCGGCCGCGGCACGCAGGAGGGCGTCGAGGTCGGACCGCTGATCGACGAGGGCCAGCTCGCGAAGGTCCAGGAGCTCGTCGACGACGCCGTGAGCCGGGGGGCGCGCGTGCTGTGCGGCGGCGAGCGCGTGGACGGCCCCGGCCATTTCTACAAGCCGACGGTGCTCGCCGACGTGCCCGCCGATGCCCGCCTGCTGCGCGAGGAGATCTTCGGCCCGGTCGCCCCGGTGCGGGCCTTCGCCACCGAAGAGCAGGCAGTCGCGGAAGCCAACGACACCCAGTTCGGCCTCGTCGCCTACCTCTACACCTCGGACCTCGCGCGAGCCGTGCGCGTGAGCGAGCGCCTGGAAACCGGCATGGTCGGTCTCAACCAGGGCCTGGTCTCGAACGCCGGCGCGCCGTTCGGCGGCATCAAGCACTCGGGGTTCGGGCGCGAGGGCGGGCCCGAGG
>Ga0136640_10000134_pt1 | contig 26079 bp, 25 predicted proteins | sample AntDrymUQ8642106_2_FD_105498 | JGI IMG/M metagenome (GOLD analysis project Ga0136640, IMG submission 105498) | Polar desert sand microbial communities from Dry Valleys, Antarctica - metaG UQ864 (21.06) | ecosystem: Environmental > Terrestrial > Soil > Desert | place: Antarctica: Dry Valley...
CCGCCGGCCGAGCCGGCGACAATTCTCATTGTCGGCCGGCGGCCGCGCCGCCGGTTTCATGATCGTGAGGCCAGTTTGAGCGGTTTCCGTGCAATCCAGCCTCACGATCATGGTGCAGGCCCGGAATGCGCACCACGTCAGGCCTTCTCGAGGAACGCGGCCCGCTCGTCCCAGGCGAGCATCGCGACATCGGCGGCCAGCGCGGGATGGGCGCGGAGGTCGGGGTCGGCCTCGACCAGCGCCGTGGCAGCTGCCCGGGCCTGAGCGATCAGTTCCTCGTGCTCGAGGAGCGACAGCAACCGCAGCTGCGAGCGCGTGCCCGACTGTGCAGCACCCAGCACGTCGCCCTCGCGGCGAGTCTGCAGATCCAGCCGGGCCACGGCGAAGCCGTCTGTCGTCGCGGCGACCGCCTCCAGCCGCTCCCGGCTCGAGCTGCCGACCGGCGCCTCGGTGACGAACAGGCACAACCCGGGCGCCTGACCCCGCCCGATCCGACCGCGCAGCTGATGCAGCTGGGACAGGCCGAACCGCTCGGCGTCCATGACGACCATGACGGTGGCGTTGGCGACGTCCACCCCGACCTCCACCACGGTCGTCGCCACCAGCACGTCGGTCTCCCCGGTGCTGAAGCGGTGCATGACCGCCTCCTTGTCGTCGGGCGGCAGCCGCCCGTGCAGAACCTCGACCGTGAGGCCGGCGAGCGGGCCGTCGGTCAGTTCGGCGGCGACGTCGAGCACCGCCAGCGGTGGGCGGCGGGACTGCTCTGGGCCGGTGTCCTGGAGGTCCTCGGGCTGGTTGCCGTCCGTGGCCTGGTCACCGATCCTCGGACAGACGACGTACGCCTGCCGCCCCTGGGCCACCTCCTCGCGGATCCGTTCCCAGGCCCGCTGCAGCCACTGCGGTCGCTCGGCCACCGCGATGACGGACGAGGAGATCGGCGAGCGGCCGGCCGGCAGCTCGCGCAGGGCCGAGGTCTCCAGGTCGCCGTACACCGTCATCGCGACCGTGCGCGGGATCGGCGTCGCGGTCATCACGAGGACGTGCGGCGGGCGGTGACCCTTGGCCCGCAGGGCGTCGCGCTGCTCGACGCCGAAGCGGTGCTGCTCGTCCACGACCACCAGACCGAGGTCGGCGAAGGCCACGCCTTCCTGGAGGAGGGCATGCGTGCCGACGACGATCCCGGCCGTGCCGCCGGCCGCCTCGGCGAGCGCCGCCCGGCGAGCGGGCGCACCCTGCGATCCGGTGAGCAGCGCGATCCGCGTGGCGGGCTCGGCCGCACCCAGTTCACCCGCGAGCGCCAGCGGTCCCAGCAGCTGGCGCAGCGACCGCGCATGCTGGGCGGCCAGGACCTCGGTCGGGGCCAGCAGGGCGGCCTGCCCTCCGGCGTCGACCACCTGGAGCATCGCGCGGAGCGCCACCACGGTCTTGCCGGAGCCGACCTCGCCCTGCAACAGCCGGTACATCGGATGCTGCCGGCCGAGGTCCGCGGCCAGGACGGCGCCGATGTCGCGCTGGCCGGCGGTCAGCGTGAACGGCAGCGCCGCGTCGAAGACGTCGAGCAGCCCACCGGGACCTGCCGGGCGAGGTACGCCCGGGACGTCCCTCATCGAGGCACGGCGCTGCGCGAGGGTGACCTGCAGGGTCAGCGCCTCGTCCCACGTCAGCCGGGTCCGGGCGGCCGACAGCAGCTCCGGGCTGTCCGGCCGGTGGATGTTGTGCAGTGCCGCGTCGAGGTCCATCAGCGCGTGCCCAGCACGGATCTCTGCCGGAATCGGATCGGCCGGCGGATCGAGGACGTCCAGCACTGTCCGGACGCAGCGCCCGATCGTCCAGGACTTCAGCTCGGCGGTCGCCGGGTAGATCGGGATCAGCGCGCCGGCGAACCGCTCGATCTGCTCTGGCCCCGAATCAGCGTCGGCATCGGTATCGAAGAGCTGGTACTGCGGGTTGGTCAGCTGACGGTGACCGCCGAAGTCGCTCACCTTGCCCGCGAACAGTCCCGAGACCCCGACCTTGAGCTCCCTTTGCCGCCAGGGTTGGTTGAAGAACACCAGCCGCAGCGAGCGCTTGCCATCGCTGACCGTCATCTCCAGCAGGTGCTTCTGCCGGTAGTTGCGTGGCGCGGGTGTCCCGCGCCCGTGCAGGTGCCGGCCGTGCACCATGCTGATCTTGGCCATGACTGTGGCGTCCTCGCCGATCTCCAGCTGCGCGAGATCGGTGAGTTGCCCTTGTACGTCGTACCGGCGGGGGTAGTGCCGCAGCAGATCCCGGACGGTGACGAGGTCGAGCGCCTTGTCCAGCACCGTCGCGGTCCGCCCGCCGACGACGGACCGCAGCGGCGTGTCCAAGCCCGGCACGACTACTCGATACCGAGCAGCAGTGGATAGTGCGGCTGGCCGCCGTGGTAGGCAACCACCTCGACGACCGGATGCGTCCGCTTCAGGTGATCCGAGATCCGCTCGGCCAGGCCCGCCGGCGCGTCGGCGCCGACGATGACCGTGACCATCTCCCCGCCGGCGAGCAGCAGCCGGTCCACCAAATCGCAGGCCAGCTCGATGACCGACGCGCCGATCAGGACCACGTCCCCGTCGGCCATCCCGAGGGCGTCCCCGGCCCGGCAACGCCCAGCGGAGGTCATCGCCTCCCGTACGGCGACGGTCACCTCCGCCCAGCGGGTCGCCGCGGCCGCCTCCGCCATCGCGATCACGTCGTCGGGAAAGCGCCGGCCGGGGTCGGCGACGGCGACGGCGGACAGCCCCTGGACCGGCGATCGGGTCGGTACGACTGCCACGTCCTGGCCGCCGTCTCGGGCCTGCGCGGCAGCAGCGTCGGCAACTCCGGTGACGTTTCCGTGGTTGGGCAGCACGACAACCTCGGCGGCGCCGGTACGCCGGATGACCGCCAGGACCTCCGCCGTCGAGGGGTTGCTGGCCGGCCCGCCGCCGACGACATGCACCCGCTCGGCCTCGAAGAGGTCCCCGAGCCCCTCCCCCGGCGCCACGGCGACGATGGCCCGCCCGGTCCAGCCCGCCGCCTGGTCGGCCCCGATCTGGTCGGCCCCGATCTGGTCGGCCCCGATCTGGTCGGCCCCGATCTGGTCGGAGAACCGGGTGACCGTGATCCCCTCGGGCCGGCCGGCGCGGACACCGGCTTCGACCGCGGCGCCGACGTCATTGACGTGGACATGCACCTTCCAGAGGCCGTCACCGGAGCCGACGACGACGAGGGAGTCGCCGAGGCCGGCCAGCTCGGAGCGCATCACCTGCACGGCGGCGGAGTCCGCGGACAACAGGAACTGCACTTCGTACCCGAACACGGCGGACCCGGATTCCCGGGCTCGTTCGAGTGCCCGGGTGTCCCGCGCGGGGCGTGCGCTCGGATGGCGTACCGCGGGTGCGCCGGTGACGACACCGACGAGGGCGTCGAGCAAGACGACGAGCCCGCGCCCCCCGGCGTCGACGACGCCCGCCCGCGCCAGTGCGGGTAGCTGGCGGGGCGTCTCCCGCAACGCATCGGCGGCTCCGGCCGCCGCCGCCGCGACCACCACGTCCAGCTTGTCGCTGCCGGCCCGCTTGGCGGCCTCGGCGGCGGCCCTCGCGACGGTCAGCACTGTTCCCTCGACCGGCTCGGCCACCGCCCCGTAGGCGAGCGCAACGGCTCTGGCCAGTCCGTCGGCGAACGCCTGCCCGTCCGGCGCCGATGCAGCCGCGGAGACGCCCTCGGCGATCCCGCGCAGGATCTGACTCACGATGATCCCGGAGTTGCCCCGGGCGCCGAGCAGCGCGCCGCGAGCCATCACCGCAGCTGTCGAACCGGCGCCTTCGGGCAGTTCCCGCCGGAGCAGATCGGCAGCTCCGCGTAGCGTCAGGAGCAGGTTGGTGCCGGTGTCCCCGTCCGGCACCGGGTAGACGTTGAGCGCATCGATCTCCTCGCGGTGGTAGTCCAGCGCCTCGACGCCGGCCGCGCACCAACGCCGGAGCGTGGCGGCATCCAACGTCGTCACCATGGTTGCCGAGCCTAACGGGGAGCACCGACGCGATTGGGCGCACGCGCACGGCCTCGGCTATCCTGGGGAGTAATGCCCGGCGTATCGCCGTGGGCAATGACATTTCCGGGACAACCCGCTCAGGAGTGATCGACGTGGCAGCCGTCTGCGATGTGTGTAGCAAGAGCCCGAGCTTCGGTATGTCGGTCTCGCACTCCCACCGCCGTACGAGTCGCCGGTGGAACCCGAACATCCAGACCGTGCGTGCGATCGTCAAGCCCGGCACCCGCCGCCGGTTGAACGTCTGCACCTCCTGCCTCAAGGCCGGCAAGGTAGTCCGCGGCTGACCGCCGCTCGACTCAGCGACCGATGCCACGCGAGCGTGCGGCGGTGACGATCAGTCCGACGACGGTGTTCCGGGGCAGCACCGTGGAGTCCAGCACCAGGTGGTACTGACGGCAGTCGTACGGGTCGCGGCGGTAGAAGTGCCGCCAGTATGCGATTCGTGCCGCGTCGTTCTCCCGAAGCGTGCCCATGTCGATGTGCTCATCCAGCTCGGCGAACGCCTGCGCGTGGGCCAGCCGCGCCTCCGGCGGTCCGTCGAGCCGAACATGCAGGGCATCCGGTACGTCGGCCAGCACCAGGGCTCCCGCCCGCCCGAGGATCACCCCACCGGTGCTGCCCGCCACCTCGTGCAGCACCTGCTCGGTCTTCTCCCGGAAAGCCCGCTCGTCGGGCACCGGCGAATAGGCGAGGGGACCGGCACCGGACAGGTCCGGAACCAGCGCCATCGACGAGATCACCCGCCACAGACCGCTGGCCACCGTCTCGTCCTTGGCTTCGGCGTCATCGAGGGACACGCCGAGCTTGTGCGCGACCGAGGCCGGGATCGCGCGGTCGACGAAAGGCAGCCCCAGCGTCTCGGCAACCTCGGGTCCGACCTGGCTGCCCAAGGCACCGTACGACGCCGAGATCGTGACGATTCCCATCGCACCTCGCCTACCGCTAGCCAGTGTCCCGATCATGCCAGTTACCGGCCGGGGCGCACCCGGCCACCGTGGCCTATTCGACGACGAAGGCCCGGTTCTAGGTGAGGAGGAACACGATGGTCGACTCGACGTCACGCCTCTCTGACAAGGCTCCCAGCAACCGGAGCGGGCCGCGCTACGCGCGATGCGCCTGCATGTGCTTGCCGTAGTACCGCGCGTCGGGCTCGTCCCGGTAGGGACCGTAGCCGGGCACCGGCATGTACCCGGAGGAGACGTACAGCTCGACCGCCTCCGGTTGCCGCGAACCGGTGAACAGCTCGATCTGCGGCCGGCCGGCAGCGGCAGCGGTGCGCTCCAGCTCGGCCAGCAGCGCCCGAGCCACCCCACGGCCGCGAGCCTCCGGTACGACGTACATCCGCTTGATCTCCGCAGCCCCGTCACCGTGGGCACGCCAGCCGCCGCAGCCGAGCACGGAACCGCTCTCGCCGTGGGCGACGAGGAACAGGCCGTACGGCGGGGTGAACTCGGCCGGGTCCACCGGTGTCTCGTCCGGTCCGCCGTACCGCAGGACGTACTCCTGCTGGACCCGCTCGATCAGCTCCTGGGCAACGGGATCGTCGAACGGCAGCGGCTCGATGCGCATCAGGTGCGGAAGGAGTCCCAGCCCGGCAGCGGGTACGCCGCTCCGTCGACCAGCACACCCTCGCCCTCATCGACCCGGCCGATCACCGTCCAGGCGCCCGGCACCGACGCGGCTGACGGGAACGTCGCCACCAGCGCGTGGTCCTCACCGCCGGTGAGCAGCCAGCGCATCGGGTCGACGTTCAGGGCACGGCCGACGTCCTGCAGCCGCGGGCCGACCTCCAGGCGGGCGGTCTCGATGCCGATCTGTACGGCGCTGGCGGCGGCGATGTGCCCGAGGTCCTGGACCAGCCCGTCGCTGACGTCGCACATGGATGTCGCGCCACACACGGCGGCCACTGGCCCCTCGGCGTACGGCGGGGTAGGGCGACGGTGGGCGGCGATGATCTGTGCCGGCGAGCGGAAGCCGCGGCTGAGGACCGCGAAGCCGGCGGCCGACCAGCCCAGGCGCCCGGTCAGCGCGACGACGTCCCCGGGTTCGGCGGCGGCACGCGTCACCGGCGCTCGGCCCTCCAGGTCCCCGAGAGCGGTGACGGCGACGGTCAGTGTCGGACTGCTGCTGACGTCGCCGCCGACGAGCACCGCACCGACCAGCGCGCACTCCGCGTCGAACGCGGCGGTGAACTCCCTCGCCCAGACCACCGGCAGGTCGCGCGGGCACGCCAGCCCGACCAGCAGGGCGGTCGGCACGGCCCCCATGGCGGCGATGTCGGCCAGATTCTGGGCTGCCGCCTTGACCCCAACGTCCTCGGCGGAGGACCAGTCCCGACGGAAATGGCTGCCCTCGACCAGCAGATCGGTGGAGACGACGACCCGCCCGTCGGCCGCCCGGACCACAGCTGCGTCGTCCCCCGGACCGAGCAGGCACGACGGCCCGCCACGCAGCCGCCCCGTCACCTGCTCGATGAGTGCGAACTCGCCAATCTCGCCGACTGTGATGACCCGACCTCCTGATCCGTCCGGTAGGTTTCTACCTGCTCCCCCGCCCGCGCGACGAAAGGGATGGCTGTGGTCCAGGCTTACATCCTCATCCAGACCGAAGTCGGCAAGGCTGCCGCCGTCGCCACCTCTGTCGCCGAGATCAAGGGCGTCATGGCCGCGGAGGACGTCACCGGCCCCTACGATGTGATCGTCCGGGCCGAGGCGCGCAATGTGGACGAGCTCGGCAAGCTGGTCGTGGCCAAGGTGCAGGGAGTCGACGGCATCACCCGCACGCTGACCTGCCCAGTCGTCCACCTCTGATCCGCCCGGCAGCGTACGCGACAGCGGTCGCGCTCCCCCTCTTCGTCGTCCTCGCCCTGTTGTTCAACTCCGGTGGTGAGCCGGAACCAGAGCCTGCGCCGCCGAGTGCCCCCCGCGCCGAACTTCCGGCGCTCGAGGTGGAGACGCCGGAGGTGACCCCGGACGCCGACCGGCTGTGTCCCACCCTGATGGGCGGCCTACCGCTGGTCCTGGCCGACTCCCAGGCCAGGCCGGTCCGCTCCGCCTCGGCGTACGCCGCCGCCTGGGGGGACCCGCCGATAGTGCTGCGGTGCGGAGTGCCCGCCCCACCCGAGCTGGCGGCGGACTCCTCGCTGCTGCAGATCAACGGGGTGGCCTGGTTCACTGAACCCGGCGAGGACGGAACCGTCTGGACCGCGGTCGACCGCGAGGTGTACGTCGACGTACAGGTGCCGAGCGGGCAGGCCAGCGGACCGGTGGCTCTGCTCAGCGAGGTCATCACCGACCGGCTGCGGCCAGCTAGCCGGCCGAGTGCCTCGCCAACGCCGACACGATGAGCCGGTCCATCAGTGCCGGGTAGCTGAGCCCGCTGGCCGCCCACATCCGAGGGAACATCGAGATCTGGGTGAAGCCGGGCATGGTGTTGATCTCGTTGACGACAAGCCGGTCTCCGGTGAGGAAGAAGTCCACCCGGGCGAGCCCTTCACCTGACAGCGCAAGGAAGGCCGCGCAGGCCATCTCCCGCACCCGCTCGGTGTCCTCTGCCGGCAGCACGGCCGGTACGTCGAACTCGCAGGCATCGTCGAGATACTTGGCCTCGAAGTCGTACCAGTCATGGCTTCCCACCAACCGGATCTCGCCGGGCACGCTGGCCTCCGGCGGCCCACCGTCCACGCCCTCCAGTACGCCGCATTCGATCTCGCGTCCGGTCACCCCCGCCTCCACGACAACCTTGGCGTCGACGGCGCGGGCAGTGGCCACAGCGGCGGCGAGATCGGACCAGCTGGTGACCTTCGTGATGCCGATGCTGGAACCGGCCCGGGCGGGTTTGACGAAGACGGGGAGCCCGAGCCGGTCCCGCTCGGATTCGGTCAGGTCCGCACCACTGCGGAGTACGGCGTACTCGCCGACGGGGAGCCCGGCGGCGGCGAGCAGCTTCTTGGTGAACTCCTTGTCCATCCCGGCCGCGCTGGCGAACACCCCGGCCCCGACGTAGGGCAGGCCGGTCATCTCGAGCAGTCCCTGGATGGTCCCGTCCTCGCCGTAGCTGCCGTGCAGCACCGGGAAGACGACGTCGACGGCGTTGAGGGCGGACGGGCCGGCGACGGCGTCGAGCAGGATCAGGCCGCGCGCGGCAGGGTCACCGGACAGGACGACCGAGGCGCCCTTGCTGACCGCCGGCAACTCGCCGTCGCGGATCTGCAGGGAGTCGGGGTCGTCGGCGGCGAGCACCCACGACCCGTCGGTGGTGATGCCCACCGGTACGACGTCGTACCGGTCCCGGTCCAGTGCCCGCATCACGTTGCCGGCGGACACGCAGCTAATCGCGTGCTCGGCGCTGCGCCCGCCGAAGACGACAGCGACGCGGATCTTCCTGTCGATGATCATGGGGTTTCGCCGGTCAGGGCCGGCTTAACCCCATGATCACGGCTGAAGCATGACCTCACGGGCGCGACCGTAACGAGTCCGCGGCCGCGACGAAGTCGGCGACAAGGTCGGCGGTGTCCTCACAACCGCAGGACACCCGGATGAAGCCCTCCGAGACGCGATCGCCGCCCCACTGCGCGCGCCGGTCGACCGTGGTGTGCAGGCCGCCGAAGCTGGTAGCCGCGATGGCAAGACGGCTCGCGGCCAGGAATCGCTCGACCGTCGCGGCGTCAGCCAGTTCGAACGACAGCAAGCCGAGCGGGCGGCGCATCTGCCGGGTGAACTGGTCGTGGGCCGGATCGTTGGGTAGCCCCGGATACCGCAACCCCGACACCGCCGGGTGGTCGACGAGGGCGTGGGCGAGTGCCCGCGCGTTCGCGGCCTGTCGGTCCAGCCGCAGGTCCAGCGTGCCCAGCGAGCGATGGGCCAGCCACACCTCGAACGGCCCGGGAAGGGCACCCGATCTGGTTCGCCAGGCCCGCACCCGGGTCGCCCGCTCGGCGTCGTGTGCGGCGACGTGTCCGAGCAACACGTCGCTGTGGCCGGTCAACGCCTTGGTGTCCGCGGCCAGGCTGTAGTCCGCGCCCAGCTCCAGAGGTCGCTGACCCAGCGGTGTCGCCGCCGTGTTGTCGACGGCGACCAGGCACCCGCTGTCGTGCGCGGCCTCGGTCACCGCCTCGATGTTGCACACGTCGAGACGGGGATTGCTGGGCGATTCGATCAACAGCAGCGCCACGCCCTCCAGGCCACCGGCGCCCGCCACCTCGTCGAGGTCCACTGTGGACACCTCCAGTACCCGGATGTCGAACCGGGCCAGCTCCTCATGTACGAAGACCCTGGTGCCGAAGTAGCCGTCCGACGGGACGACTACCCGGTCACCGGGGCGCAGGGCCGTCAGGAGTACGGCGCTGATGGCAGCCATGCCAGACGGGAACACGACCGCCGGGCCACCCTCCAATGTGGACAGTGCGGCCTCAAAGGCGTCCAGAGTCGGGTTCTCGTAGCGGGCGTAGTACCGCTCGCCCTGACCGAGGTGGTACGGCGCGGCGAACACCGGCCCCGGCAGGAACGGCTGGCCTGCCACCGGATCCGGCTGCCCGGCACGCACGACCCGCGTGCCGTCGCCATCGGTGTCGGTGTCCTGGCTCATTCCGGCTTCGGCTCCCGCCGCATGACCCTGCGCAGTGCGTCCGGAGCCCGCTCGCCGTTGTGGCAGATGTCGACGACTGCCTCGGTGATCGGCATGTCCACTCCGTGCACCTGCGCCAGATCGAGCACCGAGCGGCATGACTTGACGCCCTCGGCGATCTGCTTGGTGGCGTCGAGCACTTGCTGCAGCGTCTCCCCCCGCCCCAGCCGCTCGCCGAACGTCCGGTTCCTCGACAGCGGCGACGAGCAGGTAGCCACGAGATCGCCGAGGCCGGCCAAGCCGGCGAACGTCGCCGGCTCCGCGCCGAGCGCCAGGCCCAGTCGCGCCGTCTCGGCCAGCCCGCGGGTCATGATCGAGGCGCGCGTGTTGTCGCCGAACCCCATCCCTTCGGCCATCCCACACGCCAGCGCGATGATGTTCTTGACCGTGCCGCCGAGCTCGCAGCCGACGACGTCGCTGTTCGTGTACGGGCGCAGGTACGGGGTCTGACAGGACTCCCGCAGGTCCACCGCGCGGGCATGGTCGGAACACGCCACCACGGTCGCCGCCGGCTGCTCCTCGGCGATCTCCCGCGCCAGGTTGGGTCCAGTGACGACAGCGACGTGCGACAGGGGTACGCCGGCCACCTCGCTGATCACCTCACTCATCCGCTTGGCCGTCCCGAGCTCGATCCCCTTCATCAGGCTGACCAGGGTGGCGCCTTCGGGCAGCAGCGAAACCCAGCCGGACAGGTTGTCGCGTGCGGTCTGCGACGGCACGGCCAGGACGACGATGTCGGCGCCCTGCAACGCCTGCTCCGGATCGGAGGTGGCCGTCAATGTCTGCGGCAGGGCGATGCCCGGTAGGTAGTCGGGGTTCTCGTGCCTGTCGTTGATCACGTCGGCGAGGTCCGGCCGCCGCGCCCACAGGGTGACCGAGCACCCGGCATGCACCATCACGCGGGCGAACGCCGTCCCCCACGAACCGCTGCCGAGCACCGTGGCCCGCCTCATCAGTGGGCACCCCAGAACAGGCTGTCCTTGACCAGGAAGCCTGGAATCCGTCCGGCATCCCAGACGAAGCGGGCAACCGAGAACGGGTCGAGCAGGGAGATGTGGTTGACGACGAGGATCGCGCTGCCGGTGCGGCGGACGTGCTCGTGCCCGGTCTGCCGCCGTACCTCGCTCGCCACCCGGCGAGTCTCGCCTGCCACCGTCCGCATGTCGAGAACGCCACACCGCCGGCCCGGTGCCCGTCGTACATCACGTCGACCTGGCTGCGAGGATCGGCGCCGTGCAGTGGTCAGTGGTCGTCCCCGTGAAGCGGCTGGCGCTGGCCAAGACGCGGTTGGTCAGCGCCCCCGACGAGCCGCTCAACCCCGCTCTCGCGCTGGCATTTGCCCGCGACACGGTGGCCGCCGTCGTCGCCACCGCTGCCGTGGACCGCGTGATCGTCGTGACCGACGACCAGCAGGTATCGGCGGCGGTCGCCGCATGGGGCGCGGAGGTGCTGCCCGACGTACGCCGTGGCGGTCTGAACGAGGCAGTCCGGAGCGGGGCGGCGTACGCCGTCGGCATCGCCGGGCCCCACCCGGTCGCGGCCCTGCCCAGTGATCTGCCGGCGCTGACCGCGGACTGGCTGCAGGCTGCGCTGGCCGCTGCCGCTGAGCATGCCTGGGCCTTCGTCCCGGACGCCGCCGGCACCGGTACGACGCTGCTGACCGCCACCTCGGGTGACGTGCGCCCTCGTTACGGCCCTGAGTCGGCGGAGGAACATGCCCGCGACGGGGCGGCACGCCTCGACGGTGACTGGCCGGGGCTTCGACAAGACGTCGACACTCTCGAGGATTTGCTGACCGCCTGGGCCCTCGGTCTGGGACCGGCCACGACAGCCGTGATCGCGGCGATGCCCCTCGGTTCTGCCAGTCGCGATCTACTGCTGCCCATTTCCGATGATCGGATGCCGTATCGGTCGGCGTGAGGCCGTAGTCGCATCCAATGAGCGCCGACTGGCACGCGGCGAGCGCGCGAGTGCCACCTAGGCTGTGGTGATGCAGGGCACGGTTCGTGACTTCGACCCCGCGTCGCGCTGCGGATCCGTGCTGCTCGACGACGGCAGCCCGGTGCCTTTCGACAGCGCGGCCTTCGCCGCAGGAGGTCTGCGGCTACTCCGGCCGGGACAGCGGGTACGCATGGAAACCCGCGACGACCGGGTCGTGCTGATCACGATTCTTACGCTTCGTTCACCCGGCTAGGGCATCATCTCGTCATGGTCAGCACCGCCACACCGGCACCCGACGAGCACGTCCTCGGAGCCGACCGCTTCATCAACCGCGAACTGTCCTGGCTGGACTTCAACGCGCGCGTGCTTGCGCTGGCCGAGGACCCGCAGACACCGCTGCTGGAACGCGCGAAGTTTTTGGCGATCTTCGCCGGCAACCTGGACGAGTTCTACATGGTCCGGGTCGCCGGCCTCAAGCGGCGGCAGAGCACCGGCCTGTCGGTACGTTCGGCGGACGGCCTGTCGCCGCGGAAGCAACTGGAGCTGATCGCCGAACCCACCCGCGACCTCGTCGAACGGCATGCGCGGCTGTTCGCCGACGTCATCCAGCCCGAGCTCGACAAGCAGGGCATCCGCATCCTGCACTGGGAGGAGTTGTCCGAGGACGACATGGCCCGGCTGCGGGAGTACTTCCGGGACCGGATATTCCCCGTCCTGACCCCGCTGGCAGTCGACCCGGCTCACCCCTTTCCCTACATCAGCGGTCTGTCGCTGAACATCGCCGTCATCGTCCGCGACCCGGCACTCGGTGCCGAGCGCTTCGCCCGGGTCAAGGTTCCGAACAACGTCCCCCGGTTCGTGCCGGTGGCTGACGGGCAGACCGTGCTCCCGCTGGAAGAGCTCATCGCCGCGTACCTGCCGCAACTCTTTCCCGGCATGGACGTCGGCGAGCATCACCTCTTCCGCGTCACCCGCAACGCCGACGTCGAGGTCGAGGAGGACCGCGACGAGGACCTGTTGCAGGCCCTCGAGCGCGAGCTCGCGCGCCGCCGGTTCGGCCCCGCCGTCCGACTGGAAGTCGGCGAGACGATGGACCAGCACATGCTGGACCTGCTGGTGCGCGAGCTGGACATGAGTTACGCCGACGTACTGCGCGTTCCCGGTCTGCTGGACCTCTCGGCGCTGTGGTCGCTCTACGACTTCGACGTACCTGCCCTCAAGGACCCGCCGTTCGTCCCGGCCACGCATCCGCGGCTGATGGAGGGCGAGACGGCCAAGAGCGTCTTCGCGACGCTGCGCGAGGGCGACGTACTGGTGCACCACCCCTACGACTCGTTCGCGACCAGCGTGCAGCGCTTCATCGAACAGGCCGCCGCCGATCCGAACGTGCTGGCGATCAAGCAGACGCTCTACCGGACGTCCGGTGACTCCCCCATCGTCGAGGCCCTGGCAGAGGCCGCCACGGCCGGCAAGCAGGTGGTCGTGCTCGTCGAGGTCAAGGCCCGTTTCGACGAAGAGGCGAACATCAGCTGGGCCAAGATGCTGGAACGCGCGGGCTGCCACGTGGTCTACGGCCTGGTCGGTTTGAAGACGCACTGCAAGACCGCCCTCGTCGTACGCCGGGAAGGCGGCGGACTGCGCCGCTACTGCCACATCGGCACCGGGAACTACAACCCGAAGACGGCGCGGCTGTACGAGGACCTCGGGGTGCTCACCGCGGATCCACGGGTCGGTGCCGACCTCACCGACCTGTTCAACGCACTGACCGGCTACTCGCGGCAGACCTCCTACCGCAACCTGCTGGTGGCGCCGTACGGCATCAGGACCGGCCTGCTCGAGCGGATCGAGCGCGAGATCGAACACGCGCTGGCCGGTCGCGAGTGCGGTATCGACATCAAGATCAACTCGCTGGTGGACGAGGGCATCGTCGACGCCTTGTACCGGGCGTCCAACGCGGGCGTGCCGATCCGGCTGCTGATCCGGGGGATCTGCACGCTGCGGCCGGAAGTGCCGGGCCTGTCGGAGAACATCCGGGTCCGGTCGATCGTCGGCCGCTTCCTTGAGCATTCGAGAGTGATGTGTTTCAACAACGGCGGCGAGCCGGAGTGGTGGATGGGCAGCGCCGACCTGATGCACCGCAACCTCGACCGACGCGTGGAGGTGCTCCTGCGCGTCACCGATCCGACCGCTGCCGAGCACCTGCGCTGCACCGTGGAGATGGCCATGCGTGAGGACATCATCGGCTGGGACCTACGGCAGGACGGCAGCTGGGAGCACACGAAGGGCAGCAGCGACCTGCAGCTGGAGATGATGGTCGCGCACAAGAACCGAACCGACTGACCGTGCCGGGCGACCAGATCGTCGCGGCGGGCGGCGTGCCCTGGCGACGAGATGACGGCGAGCTTCGACTGGCCGTCGTCCACCGCCCTCGCTACGACGACTGGTCATTTCCCAAGGGCAAGCTCTCGTACGCCGAACCGCCGCTGCGTGCCGCCGTCCGCGAAGTGACAGAGGAGACCGGCCTGCGCCTGGTGGTCGGACGTCGATTGCCCCGGACCAGCTATGAGTCGGCTGAGGGCCCGAAAACCGTGGACTACTGGAGCATGCGGGCCGACGGTGAGTTCGTTGCCAACGACGAGACCGACGGCCTCGACTGGCTTACGCCCGAGCAGACCTTGCACCGGCTGACCTACGCCGACGACAGGGCGCTCGTGGTGGATCTGCTCACGGTGCCGCTGGAGCCGGTGCGGGTGCTGCTGGTCCGGCACGCCCGGGCGGGCGACAGCGAGGACTGGTCGGGGCCGGACCACGATCGCCCGCTGGACGGGCGGGGAGTCGCCGAGGCGCGGGCGTTGGCAGAGGTACTTCCTGTGTTCGGCCCGGACAGGGTGGTGAGCGCCGATCCGGTGCGCTGCCGGCAGACCGTGCAGCCACTGGCAGAGCGGCTGGGGTTGCAGGTCGGATCGGCGTCGGAGTTCGGCGAGGAGCGGTACGCCGGCGCACCTGCCACCGCGCTGGCAGTCCTCGCGACGATGCTGAACGCCGACTCGGTGACCGCCGTGTGCAGCCAGGGCGGGGTGATCCCCGACCTACTGGAACTGCTGTTGGCATCATCGCCGCCGACGACCGGGGTGTCGCTTGGGCGGCGCGCCGCCCAAGCGCCTGCGCGCAAGGGCAGCGTGTGGGCGCTGACGGCACGCGATGGCCGTGTCGTCAGCGCCGACTACTACGCCACGTTCCTGACCGAGCCGGTCGGTGCCTAGCCGCTGGTCTTCTTGGCAGCCGACTTCTTGGCAGCTGTCTTCTTCGTCGCTGCCGACTTCGCGGGCGACGACTTCGTGGGCGATGACTTGGCCGCGGACTTCTTCGCAGGCGACGACTTCGTGGGCGACGATTTCGCGGCCGACGACTTGGCGGCCGTTGACTTGGTCGCGGACTTCTTCGCAGGCGCCGACTTCGCGGCCGACGATTTCGCGGCCGACGACTTGGCGGCCGTTGACTTGGCGGCCGTTGACTTGGCCGCGGACTTCTTCGCAGGCGCCGACTTCGCAGCCGACTTCGCCGAAGACGACGACGGGGATGACTTGGCGGTGGACTTCGACGTACGGGCCGTCGCCGTCGTTCCGGTGCGAGCCGCCGTGGTCGCCTTCGCGGCCGGCGCGGACACCACCTTGCCGAGCTTCTTGGCGCCGCTGACCACGTCCTTGAACTGCTGACCCGGGCGGAAGGCCGGCACGCTGGTCTTCTTCACCTTGATGTTGGCGCCCGTCCTCGGGTTGCGTGCCGTGCGGGCGCTGCGGGCGCGCTTCTCGAAGACGCCGAAGCCGGTGATGGCCACCTTCTCGCCCTTGGACACAGCTCTTGACACGACGTCGATCAGTCCGTCGACGGCTGCGGCTGCTGTCTTCTTGTCCCCGGCCAGCCGTGTGGCGAGGGTGTCGATCAACTCGGACTTGTTCACGTGTCCCTCCCAGGACATCTCGCGGCCGATCCGGCCGACTCGGGCGAACGGTAGAGGGCACGCGGCCTCGAGGCAACGACCTAGACCCTGTTTTGCCTATACCGGAGGGACTTTCTTGGTCAAACCACGCCGTCAGCACGGCAACCTGTTGCGCCGCAAGTGTTTCAGATCAGCGCGTCACCGGCATCCATGTGGGACGAGCCGCCTCGAAGGCTGCGATGTCGTGCCCATGCTGTTCGGTGACGCTGATGTCGTCCAGTCCCTCGAGCAGCCGCCAGCGGGCGTAGTCGTCGATGTGAAACGTCAGTTCCAGATCACCTGCCCGGACCACACGAGCATCCAGGTCCACGGTGACCTCGGCGGCCGGATCGTTCTCGGCGTACTCCCACAGTTGTTGCACTGCTGCCTGATCGAGCTCGATGGTGAGCAGACCGGCCTTGTGGGAGTTGCCACGGAAGATGTCGCCGTACCGCGGGCTGATGACCACCCGGAACCCGTAGTCCAGCAGTGCCCACACGGCGTGCTCGCGCGAGGAGCCGGTTCCGAAATCGGAGCCGGCAACGAGAATGCTGGCGCCGGCGTACTCCGGGCGATTGAGGACGAAGTCGGGCTCCTTGCTGCGCCAGGCCGCGAACAGACCGTCCTCGAAGCCGGTTCGGGTGACCCGCTTGAGGTAGACCGCCGGGATGATCTGATCGGTGTCGACGTTGCTGCGGCGAAGCGGTGCGACCCGGCCGGTGTGGCTGCGGAACTTCTCCACGTCAGTCCTCCAGATCCGCGGGTGCGCTGAGCGTCCCGCGTACGGCGGTGGCGGCGGCTACGAGCGGCGACACCAGGTGAGTGCGCCCGCCCTTGCCCTGCCGGCCCTCGAAGTTGCGGTTGGACGTGGATGCCGAGCGCTCCCCCACTGCGAGCTGGTCCGGATTCATTCCCAGGCACATCGAGCATCCGGCGCTGCGCCATTCGGCGCCGGCGTCGAGGAAAACTCGATTCAGGCCCTCGGCCTCGGCCTGCTCCTTGACCCGCATGGAGCCGGGTACGACGAGCATTCGCACATTGGCATCGACCCGCCGGCCCTTCAGCACCGCAGCGGCGGCCCGCAGGTCCTCGATCCGGCCGTTCGTGCAGGAACCGATAAAGACCGTGTCGACGGTGATCTCGCATAGCGGCGTTCCCGGGCGCAAGTCCATGTAGGCCAACGCCTGTTCCGCCGATGCCCGGTCCGCGGCATCGGCGAACGAGGCCGGATCGGGGACGCTCGCGTCCAACGTGCAGCCCTGACCGGGATTGGTGCCCCAAGTGACGAACGGAGTGAGCTCGTCGGCATCGAGCACCACCTCCGCGTCGAAGACCGCATCGTCGTCGGTGCGCAGCGTCTGCCAGTACTCGACCGCGGCCCCCCACTCGGCTGGCGCGTGCGGTCGCCCTTGCAGGAACTCGAAAGTCGTGTCGTCCGGGGCGATCATGCCGGCCCGGGCGCCGGCTTCGATCGACATGTTGCAGACGGTCATCCGGGCCTCCATCGACAGCGCCTCGATGGCCGACCCGCGGTACTCGATCACGTAACCCTGCCCACCGCCGGTACCGATCCTGGCGATGACGGCGAGGATGATGTCCTTGGCCGTCACGCCCTGCTGCAGCGACCCGGTCACCGTCACCACCATCGTCTTGAACGGCCGCAGGAGCAGCGTCTGCGTTGCGAGGACATGCTCGACCTCGCTCGTGCCGACACCGAACGCGAGTGCTCCGAACGCCCCGTGTGTCGACGTGTGGCTGTCACCGCATACGACGGTCATTCCTGGCTGGGTCAGGCCCAGCTGAGGGCCGATCACGTGCACGATTCCCTGTTCGCGGTCACCCATCGGGTAGAGCCGGACGCCGAACTCCGCACAGTTGCGGCGCAGCGTCTCGACCTGGATCCGGGACACCTCGTCGGCTATGGGCTGCTCGATGTTCTCGGTCGGCACATTGTGGTCCTCGGTGGCGATCGTAAGCTCGGGCCGCCGGACCTTCCGCCCCGCCAACCGCAGGCCGTCGAAGGCCTGCGGACTGGTCACCTCGTGCACTAGGTGCAGGTCGATGTAGAGCAGGTCCGGCTCGCCCTCCCGCTGACGCACCAGATGGCTGTCCCAGACCTTCTCCGCCAATGTTCTGCCCATGAAGACGCTTTCCCATCAGGTGAGACGCTATTGTTGCTGTGTGGGACAGTCTAGCGGCATCGGCGTACTGGACAAGGCCGTGTCCGTCCTGACCGCAGCCGCCGCGCGACCGGTCTCCCTAGCCGACCTCGTCGCCGGCACGGCGCTGCCGCGGGCGACCGCCCACCGCATCGCCGTCGCCCTGGAGGTGCACGGTCTACTCACCCGGGACGGAGCCGGTCGCTGGCTGCCCGGGCCGGCGTTGGGTGCGCTGGCCGGCTCCGATCCCCTGCTGGCTGCGGCGCCGGCGATGCTGCAGCGGCTGAGCGACCAGACCGGGGAAAGTGCCCAGCTCTACCGGCAGGAGGGGATCTGGCGGGTGTGCGTCGCCGCGGTGGACCGGGCCAGCGGCCTGCGGGACACAGTTCCGGTGGGTGCCCGGCTGCCGATGACTGCCGGTTCGGCGGCACAGGTGCTCGCCGCCTGGTCGGAGGATGCCGGCGTACCGCCCGAGGCGGTCTACAGCGCCCGCACCCTGTCGGCCGTACGACGTCGCGGCTGGGCGACGAGCGTCGGCCAGCGCGAGCCCGGTGTCGCTTCGGTGTCGGCGCCGGTGTTCGTGGCGGGCTCCGTGGTCGCTGCCATCTCGGTGTCGGGACCCGCGGATCGATTGGGCCGGAGGCTCGGCGAGCGGCTGTCCCCCGCCATCCTCCGCGCGGCGGCCGAGCTGTCCACAGCCGCGAGAACCTGACCGGGAGCGTCATCACGGTGAGTACGGATCCCGCGCGGGACCTCGTGCCGTTCCGTGCGGCAGTACGCGCATGGTTCCTGATCTCACTGCAGACCTTCGGCGGGCCGGCCGGGCAGATCGCGGTGATGCAGCGGATGCTCGTCGAGGAGAAGCGGTGGATCGGCCAGCGACGCTTTCTGCACGCGCTGAACTACTGCATGCTGCTGCCCGGCCCGGAGGCGCAGCAGCTTGCCGTCTACGCGGGATGGTTGCTGAACGGCACCCGTGGTGGCCTCGTCGCGGGCATCTTCTTCGTACTGCCCGGCATGGCGGCACTGCTCGTGCTGTCGGCGGTCTACATCGGGTTCGGGTCGACCGCCGTTGTGGCCGCGCTGTTAGCCGGGCTGGCGCCGGCGGTGCTGGCGATCGTGGCGCAGGCGGTCATCCGGCTCGGCCGCCGCGCCCTCGGGCATCCCGCTCTCGTCGCGCTCGCGGTGGCGTCATTCCTCGCCATCTACGTGCTCCGGGTGCCCTTTCCCGTAGTCGTCGCGTCGGCCGCGGTGATCGGCTGGCTGCTCGGGCGACTCACGCCTCGGGTCCTCAGGGCTGTTGGCGCACAGTCGGACGGTGCCGACGGGCCGCCCCCGGTCATCCCCGACGACGCGCTGCACAGCGGGCGGCCCTCCGGCGTACGGGCGCTTCGCATCGTGGTCCTGGGGATGGTGATCTGGCTGTCGCCCGTGGCGGTGTTCGCCGCGTTCACCGGACGCGACAGCGTCTTCACCGAGCAGGGCCTCTTCTTCTCCGGGACAGCCCTCGTCACCTTCGGCGGGGCGTACGCCGTACTCGCCTACGTCGCCGAGCGTGCGGTCGATGACTACGGCTGGCTCGCCCCCGGTGAGATGGTCCGCGGTCTCGCGCTGGCCGAGACGACGCCAGGGCCGTTGATCATGGTCGTCCAGTTCGTCGCGTTCATCGGTGCGTACCGGGATTCGGGGGATCTCGACCCGTGGGTCGCCGCGGTGCTGGCGGCGCTGTTGACGACGTGGGTGACCTTCGTGCCGAGCTTCCTGTTCATCTTCCTCGGGGCGCCGTACGTCGAAAAGCTCCGGCAGAACAAATCGCTGTCCGCCGCACTCACCGGCATCACCGCCGCGGTGGTCGGCGTCATTGCGAACCTGACCGTCTACTTCGCCGTCAACACCCTGTTCACCGAAACCGGGGAGGCAGCCTGGGGACCGGCCCGCGTCCAACTGCCGGAGCTGCCCACGGTCCAACCGGTACAGCTGGCAGTAGCACTCGTCGCCGCCGTGTTGATCTTCCGGTTGCGCTGGCCGGTACTGCGCACGCTCGGCGTCTGCGCACTGCTCGGACTGGCCTCGCTTCTCCTCGCCTGACCCGTCCTCACGACGTACGGGTGGCTAGTCGGGGAGGCGCATAGGGGCCCACGTGTGGCCGTCCCTCGAGAAGTAGTGCGTCTGCACGGCCTCCGCGCCCCACACGGTGCCCACCATCGTCTCGCCCGGAGCGTTCTGCGTGATCCACAGATCGCCCGGTGACTCGACCTGCGCCCAGCTCGTGCCGCCGCTGATGCTGAGATAGAGGTGACCGGACAGGTCCGTCACAAGCAACTCGCCCTCGAGCAGTGCCAGCGGGGGCCAGACGAAGGGTTGCCGCTGCAGCGGCAGCGGGAGCCAGCTGGCCCCGCCGTCGTCGCTGCGGTAACCGAGTGTCGAAGGACCTCCGATGCCATCGTCGATCTGCACGAAGGCGTAGGCACGCCCGCCGCCCGCGGCCCTGACGTCCGCATGCATCACCGCATGACCGGTTCCGAGCTCGGGGTTCAACCTGCTCTGCGACCAGGTCCGGCCGCTGTCTCGGCTGAAGGCCACGTACGCACCTGTCAGCGTGGTGCCGCCCACGACGATGTCACCGTCGACCCTGGACGCCGTCGTGGACTGCGAGCGCGCCAGCTCCTCGGCCGACGGCTGCGTCGGCAGTGGGTGCAACAGCAACGTTGCTGGGTCGAACCACGACACCGTGGTCGGCTCGCAATCCCGGTTGCAGATCACCGGGCCACCCAGGACGAGGACCCCCGCGGCCGCCAGCGGCAACGGGTCCGCGCGTTCCACCGGGAGCCGTACCCAGCTCCGTCCACCGTCTGTGGACCGCACCACGTCGGCCAGGGTGTCGACGTCGAGCAGCATGAGTTCGTCGAAGCTCGGCGCCATGAGCCGGTTGTAGCCGTCGGCCATGGTGGGGAGCCAGCGCACCGCCTCCCACGTCGCTCCGGCATCCGTGGTCGTCAGCAACCGGCGTCCACACCACCTAACCGCCGACGAGCATCGCTGCAGCACCGCGAACCCGTGGAGATCGTCGACGAAGGTCACCTCCGCCACGTTGTCCACCCCCCACTCCGCCGGCAGGGGCTCAGCGGCCGGCTCCCCCGGCGGCTCGGGGGCCGCCACGACGGGAGTGTCAGTGACCTCCGGTGGTACCTGTGGTGTCCGCAGCTGCCAGCCGAGCAGGGCCAGCACGGCAATGGCGGCGACCACCGCCCACATTCCGAGACGCGTCGGCGTACCGCTGTCGAGCACGTCGGTGTACTCCGGCGCGTTCTCCCGACCGGGCAACGTGGCTCACACTTCCGGCAACGTCAACGGCGTCCATGTGCGGCCGTCGGTGGACAGGTGGTAGCTCTCCTCGCCCCGGTAGTTGAACACCGTCGCGAGAACCGCACCGTCCGGCGCCGTCTGGGCTAGCCATGGACCGCCCGCCACAGTGCCGGCCTCGGCCCAGCGAGTTCCAGCGGCACTGCTCAAGAAGATCCGTCCGGGCAGGTCGGTGGAGATGAGCTCACCGCCGATCACGCCCGCCGGGATCCACACCTGCTGGTCCTCGAACCGCAGATCGGTCCACGTGACGCCGGCGTCGTCGGTGCGAAACCCGTACGTAGCCTCCATTCCGAGGCCGCCGAACACCTGCATGAACGCGTAGGCCCGCCCCCCACCCGCGGCCATCGCCTGGGACTGCTGGATCCTCTGGCCTTTCGCCAGCGGAACCTCCAGGCGGGTATCGATCCAGGTCTGTCCGCCGTCTGCGCTCATGGACACCAGCCCGGCCGTGCCGGCGGCGGCGGCCACGATGTCCCCGTCCCACGCCGTCGACAGGGTCGACCGGTCGCGGTGTGCGCCCGCCCAGGGCTGGCTCGGCAACGGATGCAACTCCTCTGTCGCCGGGTCGATCCACACCAACGGCCCCGGACAGTCCGTCGAGCAACGCCGGCCGACATCGTGGACCAGCAACGTACCGGCCGGCGCTGCGGCCGGGTCTGCGCGGGTGATCGGAAGCTGGCGCCAGGATCGGCCACCGTCGACCGAGCGGACAACGCTTGCGAGCGAGACGTCGAGCACGGTGAGGTCGCGCTCGGATTCGGCCACGAGCAGGTACGCCGTCTGGGCATAGGAGGGGAGCGGACCGCGGCTCTGCCAGCTCGAGCCACCGTCGGTCGTGGCCAGGATGCGGCGCGGACAGGGAACGCCGCCGGGCGCCTGGGCGCAGGTGGACTGGACGATGAAGCCGTGCTGGTCGTCGACGAAGGTCAACTGCTCGGCGTGGTCGGTGGACGGGGAGACATCGGGTATCGGCTCGCCCACCCCGGGCGGTTCGGCCGCGTGCGATTTGACGACCCGGTCGAGGGCCTGCTCCGAATCGGATCCCATGACGTTCCAGCCGATGAGCGCGAGCACCGCGACTACCGCCGCCGCGATCCACCGGACCGGCCGGGCGGGCGTACCGCTGTCGAGCACGTCCTCGTGCGGGTCGGCCACGTCCCCGAGCTGGGTCACAGCACGACTATCCCCGCCGTACCGACTACGGACAACCGGATCAACGAACGTGGGACTCGACGAACGGCGGCTTCACCACGCGCATGACGGTCGCCTTGCCGCGCACGTCCACGGCCACCTCGTCGTCGGCGGCCACACCAGACGAGCGGTCCAGCAGCGCCAGCCCGATGCCCCGGCGCAGGGTCGGCGAGTACGTCCCGCTCGTCACCTCACCGATCGTCGTGCCGTCGTCGGCGACTATGGGCATGTGCGCCCGCGGGATGCCGCGATCGAGTGCCTCCAGCCCCCACAGCAACCGGGCCGGCTTGGCGGCGCGCTCGGCCGCCAGGACGTCCCGGCCCCAGAAGGCCGGCTTGTCCCAGGCCACCGCCCACCCGCTTCGCGCCTGGTTGGGCGAGATCGACAGTGACAGGTCCTGCCCGTGCAACGGGTACCCCATCTCCGTGCGGAGCGTGTCGCGCGCACCAAGGCCGCACGGCCGCGCCCCCCCTTGCACGAGCGCGTCCCACAGCGGCCCTGCGTCATTCCAGGGCGCGACCAGCTCATAGCCGTGCTCGCCGGTGTAGCCGGTTCGGCAGCTGATCACGTCGCGGCCGTTGAACTCGCCGGATACGAAGCTCATGTAGTCGTGCTCCTGCGGCAGCCCCATGCCCGCCAGTAGCTCGGCGGAGCGCGGTCCCTGTACGGCGAGGATCGCCCAGTTCTCATGCTCATCGGTGACTGTAACGCTGTCGGGCGCCGCCGCCTGCAGCCGCCGGACCACCTCGGCGGTGTTCGCGGCGTTCGGAACGAGGAAGACGTTCTCCGGACGGAACAGGTAGGCGATCAGATCGTCGACCACTCCCCCGCTGTCCTCGTCGCAGCACAGCGTGTACTGCGCCTGCCCCGGCTCGATCCGGCGCAGATCATTGGTCAGGCAACTGTTCACGAACTCCGCCGCACCACCCCCGGCGACCATGGCCTTGCCGAGATGGGAGACGTCGAAGATCCCGACGTCCTCGCGCACCGCTGCGTGCTCCTTGAGTACGCCGCCGCCCGACGCGGTGTACTCGATCGGCATCTCCCAGCCGCCGAAGTCGGCCATCTTGGCGCCCAGAGCTGTGTGCCGCTCGTGCAGCGGAGATCTCCTCATAGCGCATGACGCTATCGCCGCGGCCCTCAGTGGGTCAGCGCACTCACCGGCCGTGACTACCATCTGAGACAACAAACCCCGTGCCGCATGAACGAACGGAGCGCTGGTGACTGCCCTCACGCTGACCGACACCGACCTGGCCGACCTCACCGCCGACGCGGTGGTGATCGGCCTGTTGAACGGCGAGGGAGGTCCGTCGCTGGCTCCCGGCGCAGAAGCCGTGGACGTCGCTCTGGGCGGCCGACTGCTCGACGCACTGGTCGCGCTCGGGGCCTCCGGTGCTGAGGACGAGGTGGTCAAGCTCGCCACCCTCGGCGCCATGAAGACCCCCGTCATCGCCGCCTCCGGGCTCGGCAGACACGACGGCGCGGTCACCGAGGAGGCGGTACGCCGTGCCGCGGGTGCTGCCAGTCGTGCGCTCGGTGGCCGGGCGACGGTGGCCTCGACCCTGGCGCTGGTCAACGGCGAGCCGACACCGGGGATGGTCCAGGCGGCCGGCGAGGGTTCGCTGCTCGGCGCCTACTCGTTCAGCGTCTACAAGAGCAAGCCGGCGCCGGCGCACCGGCAGCCGCCGAGCGCGGTCCAGCTCGTCGTACCGTCGGCCAAGGACCGCGCCACCAAGGCGACTGCCAAGCGGGCGAGCGCCATCGCGGACGCCGTCGCGCTGTGCCGGGACCTGATCAACACCCCGCCGAACGACCTGTTCCCGGCCGAATTCGCCGCCCGCGCCGAACGAGCCGGCGGCAAGGCCGGTCTCGACGTGGAGGTGCTCGACGAGAAGGCCTTGAAGAAGGGCGGCTACGGCGGGATCCTCGGCGTAGGAATGGGCTCCTCGCGCCCGCCGCGCCTGGTCCGGATGTCCTACCGGGGCCGCGGGGCCAAGACCAAGATCGCGCTGGTCGGCAAGGGCATCACGTTCGACACCGGTGGTATCTCCATCAAGCCGGCCGCGGCCATGGAGAACATGAAGAGCGACATGAGCGGGGCAGCCGCGATCGTGTCGACCATGACGCTGATCGCCGCACTGAAGCTGCCCGTGGACGTGGTGGCGACGGTGCCCATGGCCGAGAACATGCCGGGCAGTACGGCGTACCGGCCGGCCGACGTCCTGACCTTCCGCAACGGCACCAAGGCGGAGATCCTGAACACCGACGCCGAGGGCCGGGTGATCCTCGCCGACGCCATCGCGCGCGCCTGCGAGGACTCTCCCGCCTACCTGATCGAGACGTCCACGCTGACCGGCGCGCAGGTGGTCGCCCTCGGCAACCGCACCGCGGGTGTCATGGGCAGCGACGACTTCCGGGAGCGTGTGATTGCGGCCGGACGGCGCAGCGGCGAAGGCATGTGGGGGATGCCGCTGCCGCCCGAGGTGCGCAAGGGGCTGGACTCCGCGGTGGCGGACTTCGCCAACGTCGGTGACCGCAGCGGCGGGATGCTCGCCGGCGGGCACTTCCTGGCCGAGTTCGTCACCGAAGGGATCCAGTGGGCGCACATCGACATCGCCGGGCCGGCGTACAACACCGGCTCGCCCTGGGGCTACAACCTCAAGGGCGGGACGGGCGTGCCGGTACGGACGCTGCTCGAGCTGATCGAGGACATCGCCGGCAACGGCTGAGCGCACATCGCCGGCAACGGCTGAACCGCCGCAACTCAGGATCTGGACCAGAACTCTCGGCCTAGCCGATGGCCCTATCGCTGTCTCGGTGGTGAGGGACTCCATGGGCGGCCCTCCGGTGGGCGCCGTTCGGAGAGATCGCAACGTCTGGCGCATCCTGCGATTCGACGTGAAGACGGATCAGCAGCCTCAGGAGGCGTTCGCCGCTCGTGAGGAGTCGGGGGCGCGATTGCTGGAGCTGGCGCAGGGCATCAACTAGCCGAATCTGACCACAGGTGGGTTTCGCAACCGCTCGCTCTACCGGCGACTGCCAGCAGCCTTGGCGAGATCGGGCCGGTGCAGATCACCGGACCTATCACTAACGGGGCTTCGCCCCAGCCCAACGAGTCATGTTCTTGCGCTCTTCTTGGTGGGGCGGCTCCGGCCGGTCGGGGTGAGACCGTGACCGGCGGACCGGTCCGGTGTATGAACCGCCTGTAGCGGTTAGTGGGCCTGCTGGCCGCCCGTCCGACCGGAGCCTGTGATGACCGTAGCGCGCAGCGTCGCCGGTGTCCTTGATGAGCACGTCGTCTTCGAGGTGGAGTGCATCGACCGGATGTACTGCAACGTGTACGTGCCGCAGCTGCAGCACGCCGGTGGGCTGCTCGGCTTCGTGCAACGCCATCTCGGGTTCCCGGTGGCCTCCACGGCGCCGCTGGCCAAGATCACTGATCGGTTCGCCCGGGAGGTGCACCGCTTCGTCGACACGCATCAGGTCCCGTGGGTGAACTTCGTCAAGGGGCAACGCAAGGACGATGTGATGCGCGAGCAGTTGGCGCGCTTCACCGCCGAGGAAGGGGTGGTGTTCATCGGCCGGGCGCAGGAGAAGACCAGCCTGTTTCGCACCGAGAAGCGCCGCGACCAGCAGGGCAGGTCCTACCGGCAGGGTGAGGCGTTCGGCGTGACGGTCGACCGGGTCAGCTTCCTGCGACGTGCGCTGACCGTGGACCGCCAACTGGTGCTGCTACCCGGCCGCGAGCCCTACCTGGCGCCTCCGAAGAC